>Ga0209515_10003018_pt1 | contig 24677 bp, 22 predicted proteins | sample Subgroupgradi54m_FD_187454 | JGI IMG/M metagenome (GOLD analysis project Ga0209515, IMG submission 187454) | Subsurface groundwater microbial communities from S. Glens Falls, New York, USA - GMW60B uncontaminated upgradient, 5.4 m (SPAdes)... ... | reverse complement strand
TACAATCTGATTTCGTCGTTCAACGAGACTGTGAGAATCGGCGGTAAATTTATTAAACTCATTTTTCGTGTTTGCTAAGTGTGCTGCAATATCGAAACTTTGTTCACGAAATTGAAATGCAAAAAGCGATCTTTCATTAAGCGTTTCTTGCAACTTTGCAAACTCGGTTTCAGTTTCATTTTTATCCAAAACAAGCTTTTCGTGAGCGGTCTCGAGCGCTTGGAACTCCCCTTCTTTAACGGAAATATCTTTTACGAATCTTTGTAAATTCTCTTCAATTTTTACAATTTCTTCCGCGGCGCGTTCAAGCGATACTTTGGTTTCGTGATAACGCTCGCGTGCGATCTCGTGTTCGCGTTGCGTCGAAATCAGTTTTTGCTCAAGTTGAGTCCGGTTTTGTTCGGCGGTAAAGTAATCCTTTTCAGAGGTTCGGCATGCTTCTTCCGCTTGCTTAAATTTTTCTTGAACGGTTTGAAGTATGTTGCCGTCTTCTTCGATTTTATTTTCCAGCTTGCTGCGCTCCCGAAGCAATTCCGTTTTCGTTTCGTTTAGTTTCGTTATATTGACCGCAAGATCTGCTAACTCAAGCGATTTTAATTTTTCAAAATGCACTTTGTACTGCTCGGCGCGGCGCGCTTGGCGTTCGGCGTATTTGATATTCCGTTCAACTTCCGCAATAATGTCTTGCAAGCGCAGCAAATTTTGTTCGGTCTGATCTAATTTTCGGACCGCTTCGTCTTTTTTTACTTTAAACTTTGAAATTCCAGCCGCTTCTTCGATCAAAAAACGCCTCTCTTCGGCTTCCGCGCTTAAAATATAATCGATACGTCCTTGTTCGATCATGGAATAGGAATTTGATCCGATCCCGGTATCTAAAATTAAATTTTGAATGTCTTTCAGGCGGCAGAGGGTTTTATTGATGAGGTATTCGCTCTCACCGGAGCGGTGAAGCCGCCTTGTGATGGCAACCTCATCAAATGCAATTGGAAGTACATGGTCAGCGTTGTCAATCAGAATGGTGACTTCAGCAAAATTAATGGGATCTCTAAAATCGGTGCCCTGAAAAATGACATCTTCCATTTTGGATCCGCGGAGCATTTTGGCACTGCGCTCCCCCAGCACCCAGCGGATGGCATCTGAAATATTACTTTTCCCGCAGCCATTAGGGCCGACAACACAGGTCACACCCTTCTCAAAGACAATCTCTGTCTTTTTGGCAAATGACTTAAAACCTGTAATTTCAAGTTTTTTTAGATACATGCTATTTAGTAGCTTTATAATCGTCTTTTACAGATAAAGTCTTAACGAAAAATAATGCGCTCCGCTTAGATACTGAAATTGCAGGAAGGTGAAAAAAGGGGGCTGGAAATTACTCGTATTTCCTGAAGCAAATGGTGGCATTGTGGCCGCCAAATCCTAAAGAGTTTGACAACGCAACCTTTACCTTTACTGCACGAGCTTCGTTCGGCACGTAATCCAAATCGCAATCCGGATCGGGATGTTTATAATTAATGGTAGGCGGAATAATTCCTTCCTTAATCGCAAGAACTGTAAAAATAGCCTCTACGCCACCCGCCGCTCCCAAAAGATGACCGGTCATAGATTTGGTGGAGCTCACCATTACTTTTTTAGATAATTCAGGCCCAAACGTATTTTTAATCGCAAGCGTCTCAACCTTATCGTTGAGCGGCGTCGAGGTGCCATGAGCATTGATGTAATCAACCTGCTCGGGCTTTACATTTGCATCCTGCATGGCACGGACCATACATCGGGAAGCCCCCCCACCTTTTGGATCCGGCGATGTCATGTGAGTTGCGTCTGAAGTCATTCCGTAACCCACAATCTCAGCATATATTTTTGCGTTACGTTTCAGTGCATGGCCTAACTCTTCCAGAATGACAACTCCACAGCCTTCACCCATCACGAATCCATTTCGGGTTGCATCAAAAGGCCGTGAGGCTGATTTTGGACTTTCATTATGGGTGCTGAGCGCCTTCATGGCATCAAACCCGCCAAATCCAAGCGCGGTAATACAGGATTCTGTTCCGCCCGCAATCATCACGATTGCTTCCTGCCTTTGAATAATTTTAAATGCATCTCCAATTGCATGCGAGCCTGTCGCGCAGGCTGTTGCGACACAATTATTGGGCCCTTTCAAGCCATATTGAATTGAAATTTGTCCCGGAGCCATATTGACAATTAACATGGGAATTAGAAATGGAGAAATGCGCTCAGGGCCTTTTTCAAGGAGAACTTTATGCTGTTCCTCAATCGTTCGAAGCCCGCCAATTCCTGAACCTACCAGCACGCCAATTTGTTCAAGGTCTTCTTTTAATAAATTGAGAGCGGAATCTTCGAGCGCCATTTTTGTCCCGGCAAGCGCGAAATGCACAAATCGATCAGATTTTTTGATTTGTTTGGCGGGAACGTATTTCGCGGGATCAAAATTTTTCACTTCAGCTGATACCCGTGAATGAAAATGAGAAGCAATCGATTCCGGAATTTGCGTTAAGAGATCTGTTCCGCTCACTCCTTTGATCAAATTGCTCCAAGCTTGGCTGACCGTATTTCCGATTGGTGTCACGGCGCCAACGCCCGTGATCACCACACGAGATTTCATGGTAGGTTACAAATGAGGAAGAAATTCACATCAATCGATGACGTCCGTCTTATTTGGTCGAACACTTTTCATCGATGTATTTAATGGCATCTCCGACTGTCTGAATCTTTTCGGCGTCTTCATCCGGAATTTCAATTCCAAACTCTTCTTCAAGCGCCATGACGAGTTCAACCGTATCGAGAGAATCTGCACCCAAATCATCGACAAATGAAGCTTCCGGAGTCACTTCTTCTCTTTTTACTCCGAGTTGTTCGACGATGATATCTGTAATTTTATCATGAACGGCCATTAGTTATCCTCCTTAGTGTAATTAAGTCAACATCCCACCGCAAACTTGAATCACTTGACCTGTTATATAACCCGCTTCGTCGGAAGCCAAAAAAAGCGCCGTATTCGCTACGTCTTGCGGGCTTCCAAGTCTCCCTAACGGAATTTGATTTAAAAGTGCTGTTCGTGTTTCTTCTTTCAACTTATCTGTCATTGCGGTTTGAATAAACCCCGGTGCAATGGCGTTTGCGGTAATCCCCCGCTTTCCAAGCTCCCGCGCAGTGGTTTTTGTAAGCGCAATCACGCCGCCTTTTGATGCAGCATAATTCGCTTGCCCCGCATTTCCCATAATTCCGATAATTGAAGCAATGTTTACGATGCGTCCGTAGCGCTGCTTCATCATCGCCCGCGTAACGGTCTTTGTAAAAAGAAATACGCTTTTCAAATTAATTGACAGAACCAAATCCCAATCACTTTCCGACATCATTGCAAGCAATTGGTCGCGAGTAATTCCCGCGTTGTTCACAAGTATATCGATCCGACCTTTAGTGTCAAGCGTTTTTTTGACAGTTTCTTCCACTTGATTCAAATTTGCAACATCACAAACAAATGTGAGCGGTTCTTTCTTTGTCTGAGCAAAAATATCCGTTTTCGCTTCTTCTAAAAGCTCTGCTTTCACGTCACAGATAACGGGTGTTGCACCTTGTCGTGCAAATGTCAGCGCAATTTCTTTTCCGATTCCGCGGCCGGCACCCGTAATTAATGCAATTTTATTCTCTAAACTTAACATACTTTTTCCTCCGTCATTTTTACCATTTGCTCGATATCTTTCTTTGTTTCAATGCATGTTACCGGAAAATAAGCTCCGTTTCTTTTCGTGAGACCTTTGAGTACTTTCCCGGGCCCGATTTCGAATGCAGCGGCAATTCCCATTTGTGCTAGCGAATGGATCGTTTTCACCCATTGAACCGATTGCGTTATTTGTTTTCCCAAAAACACTTGGATTTCACTTGATTTTTGAGCAGGTACTCCGGTTACATTGGGTATGAAAGTTGTTTTTGGTTCTTTTAATTGAATTTTGGCAAGAGCCTCACTTAAACCGGATTGCGCAGGTTCCATTAATCTTGAATGAAACGCCCCGCTTACCTTCAACGGCATGGCTTTCCCTCCCTTTGCCTGGGCTAGTCTACAGCCACGCGCTATGGCATCTTGGGTCCCTGAAATCACAATTTGCTCGGGCGAATTAATGTTTGCGACTTGTGCGCCTGATTCCTTGCAAATTAACTCGCAATTTTCAATCGATAAACCTAAAATGGACGCCATTGTTCCGGGATTTTGGGTTGAAGCCGCATTCATTAATTCTCCGCGTTTCCGAACCAATCGCACGCCGTCTTCAAATGTCAATGAATTGCACGCTACCAAAGCACTAAATTCGCCCAAGCTCAAACCGCACACCGCTTGTGGAGTTAAGTTGGGAAGGTGTGAGTGAACCGCTTTCAAAACTGCAATGCTGGTGACAAAAATTGCAATTTGTGCATTGGCTGTATCTGTTAAAACGTCTTCGGGTCCTTCGAAACATATTTTTGAAATTGAAAAACCCAGAATTTGATCAGCCGCATCAAAAGTTTTTTTTGCATTGGGAACGAAACTGTAAAGGTCTTTTCCCATCCCAACATACTGGGCACCTTGACCCGGAAATAAAAACGCAACTTTTGAACTCATCACCCATTACCAGCGAATAGCCGCCGATCCCCATGTCAGTCCGCCGCCAAATGCAACCAGTACCACATTTTGATTTTTTTTAATCGTTTTTGACTCTGCAGCTTCATAAAGCGCCACAATGGTGGACGCGGCTGACATGTTTCCGTATTTATTGACATTCACAAAAACTTTTTCAATTGGAATTTGGATTCGTTCGGCGAGCGCGGTTAAAATCCGCATGTTTGCTTGATGCGGAATCAAGCAGTCAATTTGATCCACCTCGATATGAGCAATTTTGCAGATTCGGTGGATGGCGTCATCCATCGTCCGAATGGCAACTTTAAACACCTCACTTCCCTCCATTTTTAAATATTGAAGGCCTTCTGCGATAACTTCTTTGGTAAGCGGAAGCGCAGATCCGCCTGCCGGAATTTTTAGAATATCCGCCTGATTTCCATCGGAGCCCAAATAGCATGCCAAAACTTGATGGCCTTGAGAAGATGGGCCGACGACCGCCGCTCCAGCACCATCTCCAAAAAGGACGCAAGTAGACCTGTCCTTCCAATTAATAAAGGTGGATGTGATTTCAGAACCAACAACGAGAATATTCTGATAGATACCGGCTTTGATATAGCTTTCTGCAACTGATAATGCAAATACAAACCCCGTACAGGCTGCGGAAATATCAAACGCGGGACATGTCGCTCCAATTTTTTTCTGCACCAGACAACCGGTTGACGGAAAAGTCATATCAGGAGTCACGGTCGCTACGATAATCAGATCCATATCGGCGGCTTTAAGGCCGGCGTTTTTGAGTGCTTGCAAACTTGCCTGAGCGCCCAGATCGCTTGCGGCGACTCCTTTTTCAGCAATTCTTCGCTCTTTAATTCCTGTGCGGCTTTGAATCCACTCATCACTCGTGTCTACCAACTTTTCAAGATCAAAGTTTGTGACAATTTTTGGAGGCAAGCTCGCACCGAGACCTAAGATACTGACGTGCGTTTCTTTCATTTGATCCAATTTATTTCATCGCTTGATTGAGCAACTGAGAAGTTTGTTTCTGGGGAGGATAGGTCCGATGAATTTCCTTTGTGGTTCAGCAATTTAATTTCTTCAACGATGCGGTCATTCAGCTGGCATTCGACCATATTGGCACCTGCGCGGATGGCATTCCGAATGGCTTTGGCGGATGAAATGCCGTGTCCGATAATCACAGGGCCGTCAACGCCTAAGAGCGGTGCGCCGCCCGCTTCTTCGTAATTGGTTTGCCTGCGGATTGATTCAAAAGCATTCTGGCAGAAAAAGGCGCCGATCTGGGCTAAAAAATCTTTTTTAATTTCATTTGAGATCAGCCGCACAAAGACTTCGATGACACTCTCAATCATCTTAAGGACAACATTTCCAACAAATCCATCACACACAATGCAATCTGCTTTTCCGTCAAAGAAATCGCGGCCTTCAATATTTCCGATAAAATTAATATTGGAATCCCGGAGCATTTTATAAGCTTCCTGAAGCACTTCGGTGCCTTTCGATTCTTCTTCGCCGATATTGAGCAACCCAACCGCCGGCCGCTTTTTTTTGAGCAAGTACCGGACGTACACTTCACCCATGATTGCATACTGCAGGAGATGCTCAGGAGATGGGTCGATATTTGCACCGACGTCAATCGCAAGTGAAATGCCGTGCAGCGTTGGAAATGTGATCGCGATTCCGGGACGTTTGATTCCGGCAAGAAGCCCAAGATTAAGAGAAGCCGCCGCAACCACAGCGCCTGTATTTCCCGCGCTGATAACCGCATCTACTTCATGGCGCTTTAAAAGATCAATGCAGACATTCAGCGACGAATCTTTCTTTTTCTTAACGGCTTTGACGGGCGATTCTCCCATATCAATCACTTCTGAGGCGTGATGAACGGAAATCCGTCCGCCGGGAATTTTGTGGCGATTAAGCTCGCGTTTAATCGCAGCTTCTTTTCCAACAATTACAATTTCATTGATATCGGAAAAACTGAGCGCCGCTTCAACAGCCCCCTCGACGACTGTCTGTGGAGCGTAATCACCGCCCATTCCGTCGACCGCTATTTTCATGATTTCTTTTCTTTCTTTGACTTCACTTTCATGGTCATCACTTGCCGCCCACCATAAAAACCACAACTTGGACAAATTCGGTGCGGAATCATTTCCGTGCCGCAATTGGCACATTTGGAACGGGATTTTAATTTCAAAAAATGATGCGCCCGCCTTGTGCGAGATCTTTGATTCGAATGTCTGCGTTTCGGATTTGGCATACCGCTTCTCCTTAGCTACTCTTTTTGAACCATTTCTTCAAATCTGAAAAAGGGTGTGAGGTTGATCCGCTCTCACAATGGCATTGAGCGCGATTTAAATCTGCCCCACACTTCGGACACAGTCCCTTGCAATTCACATCGCATAGAAATCGGTCCGGATGAGCTAATAACAAAACATCACGTATATCGTCCAACATGTCTACTTGTTCAAGCCCTTTTACATCATAAGCAAAATCAACGGATTCTTCCGCGTTCTCTTCCACCGATTTTAAACATCGTGCGCAGATATGTTCAATTTTTCGGCTGATGGAACCGCGGAACATAACGGTATTTAATATTTTCTCGGCACTTCCTTTAACATGAATCCCGTTTTTATAATGCAAATCCACATATTCAACGTCGAGATCTTTTGCATTCAGCTTTGCTTGAACTTTTTCAGGAACACCTTCCCTCAGCTGCGCAATGTTTAAAATCATAAAAATAGCATCTCATGCAAATTTTTCGCGAAGTTGCTGATCCACAAATTTTGGCACAAAGGAGCTTACGCTGGCGCCAAACTTGGCGATTTCTTTCACAAGCCGTGATGATAAGTAAAAATGACTTTGAGATGGCATTAAGAAAACAGTATCGATATCTTTTGCGAGCGTACGATTGGTAAGTGCCAACTGAAATTCGTAGTCGAAATCTGAAGTGGCACGCAGGCCGCGGATCAATATTTTAATGCCGTTTTTCTGTGCATAGCGGACGCTTAAACCGTCAAATGTTTGTATGATAACCCGTTTTTTATTGGCCATGGCCCGGCCAACCATTTTGAGCCGTTCTTCAAGACTAAAAAGAGGTGTTTTACTTTCGTTGGTTGCGATGGCGATATGCACTTCATCAAATATCTGAAGCGCCCGATTGATGAGGTCGATATGCCCGTATGTGATGGGATCAAAACTTCCCGGATAAAGTGCCTTTCGTAAATTTTTAGCCATTTTTTTCCTGATTATTTTCGGGGGTTTTGCTGCCTGGTTCCGTCGGCACTAAAAAATCAACAAATGCCTGCCCGATTTCCTTTTCTTGAATTAATCGAAGTTGTTTCAAATCCGCCGGCAACTCTTCATGCTGTGACCGCTGAACAACCACTTTTCCAAAACGGTCGACTATATCAAAACGCCCCAACTCGCGCAATATTTTTTTCACAAATCCTTTATTGAACGGGGGATCAACAAAAATGAGTCCGAATTTTACCTTCTGCTTGCTTAAATTCCGGATCGCCTGCATGACAGCTATTTGCCGCACCTGACTCCGTGATTTTGGAATTCGAAGCGATTCCAAATTTTTTCGAATGACCGCACAGGGTATTTCTTCTTGATCGATAAAAATCACATTTTTAGCTCCGCGGCTTAAGGCTTCGATTCCTAAACTTCCGCTTCCCGCAAACAAATCAAGCACGCTCACCTTTTGAACCGAATCGCCGAGAACATTAAAAATAGTTTCTTTCATACGGTCCATCATGGGGCGCGTTTTTTTTGTTTTTGGAAATTGTATTAACCGGCTTTTTAATTCGCCGCCAATGATTCTCATAAGTTTCTCAGGTTTTCATGTCGGGATAACAGCGGATCGATTTCTAATATCTTTTTAACATCTTCCCTTGCCTGAACCAAAATCTCACCGTCACGGACAATATCCGCAAGCCGAAACGGCGGAATTCCGCTCTGGCGTAACCCGAAAAATTCACCCGGTCCGCGAAGTTTTAAATCTTCTTCCGCAATCACAAACCCGTCTGTTGTTTGGGTCATAATTTCAAGCCGCTTTTTTGCCTCATCAGTCTTTGGATTTGCAATCAGATAACAGAATGACTCCGCGCTCCCGCGGCCAATCCTTCCGCGAATCTGGTGGAGTTGTGAAAGTCCGAAACGATCTGCGTTTTCGATGACCATGACGGTTGCGTTTGGATTGTCGATACCCACCTCAATCACGGAGGTCGCGATCAAGATTTTAAGCTTTCCATTCTGAAAATCATGCATCACATGATCCCGCTCCGCTTTTTCTAAGCGGCCATGGATCAATCCCATTGGAATTAATTTAAAAACTCCGTTCTTGAGACGCTCAAATTCCTGCTTGGCTGCTTGAACATCCAACTTCTCAGTTTCCTCGATGATGGGAAATAAAATATACGCTTGCTCGCCGCGTTCGACCCGTTCTTTAATTTTAAGGATTATTTTTTGTTTGTCTTTTGAAGGGACGAATTCTGTGTGAATGGGTTTTCGACCCTTCGGCAATTGACGGATGGTTGAAATGTCCAAGTCTCCGTAAAGCGTGAGACCCAGCGTGCGGGGAATCGGGGTTGCCGACATAACCAAAAGATGCGGCCTAGGATTTCGGGCGAGCAGTTTTCCCCGCTGTCTGACTCCAAACTTGTGCTGTTCGTCAATTACCACAAGTCCCAGTTTTTTAAAATTGACGGTTTCCTGTAAAACGGCGTGCGTACCAATTAAAATTTGAACTCCACCGGTCGAAAGCCGTCCCAGAATTTGATCTCTTTTTTCACGAGCGACACTTGCCGTTAAAAGTTCAATCCGAATTTTAGGAAACCCGCGCAAAAGTTGTTTCAAAGTCGCTTCGTGCTGTTCGGACAAAACCTCTGTGGGGGCAAGCAGCGCAGCTTGGAATCCGCGTTCTGCGGCCAAATGAAGAAAATAAGCCGCAACAATCGTTTTCCCGGATCCCACCTCGCCTTGCAAGAGCCGGTTCATCGGAATTTCTAAATTGACGTCTTTCGCGATTTCCTGAATGACTTTTTCTTGATCTTCCGTAAGGTGAAATCGTAAATTTGATTTAAAATTTTTAAGGCTGTCCGATTCTTGAGGAATTGAGACGCTTTTGTGTTTGGTTCTCAATTCGTATAATTTCTTAAGCAATTTCAATTCCAAAAGAAAAAATTCATCAAAAATAAGACGGGTTCTGGCTTTTTCAAGTGTCTCATAACTCGACGGGAAATGCACTTCACGGATGGCATCTGTCAAATTCAGAAGCTGATGACGTTTTGAAATATCCTGAGGTAAGTATTCTTTGATATGGCTTTCAAGGTCATGCTGTACCAAATCTTTCATGACCACCCGGATTGAACGTTGGTAAAGCCCTTCGGTCAACGGATAAATCGGCGTGATTCGTCCGGTGTGAATCGGGTCATCATCGGAGGAATCTAGAATTTCGTATTCCGGAGAAACCAATTGGAACCTGTTTTGATACCTATCTACTTTTCCGCTTAAGATGAGCTGGCTCCCGACTTGAAATATGTTTTTTAAATACGGTTGATTAAACCAAATGGCCGGGAGAACGCCGGATTCATCCTGAAGCCAAACTTCAAGCAGCTGTACTTTTTTCAGCGGCTTTAGTTTGACGGAAGCGATTTTTCCGCGGAGGGTCGCAAAACTCCCAATTTTTAATTCAGAAATTTCATGGAAGTGACTCCGGTCTTCGTAGCGGCGCGGGAAAAGATAACACAAATCCGCAATTGTCTGGACGCCCAGTTTTTGCAGAAGTTCAAATTTTCGCGGCCCGATTCCTTTTAAATAACGAACGGACTTTTGAGTTTCGGTATCAGAAGAAATCTTCATATTGTCTAAAGCGGTCCGATTCCTTTTAGGTAACGAACGGACTTTTGAGTTTCAGTATCAGGAGAAACCTTCCTATTGCCTAAAATTGTGGGGGTGACTTCCAACTTCAATGTCTTACCAAGCAAGCGAATCAGATCAAGTCAAAAAAACAATCTGTTGTGTTAGGACGGATTTGCCGGTGTTTTTGTATCGGTTGACGGAGCTGCCGGCAACACTGCTTTTGTCGGTTGTGTCTCTGCGGGGTTTTTGGCTTCGTTTGGAAGCACAGCGCCTGTTGTCGCAGAATCGGAAGTTTTTGACGGTTCTTTTTTTGTCTGCTCTAGAATTTTTTTAATTTTTTCGACATCAATTTTTTGATTCTTTGGGCCATTTGTAAAAAGCGACCGTGATTTTCTGGTTTCAACAATATCGAGCGTAATACAGGTCAGCAAAAAAAGAATCGCGGAAACGGATGTTGCTTTTGCAAGAAAACTCGCTGACTTCGTCCCGAGAAATGACTGGGGTGAACCGCCAAAACTTCCCCAGCTGAGCCCACTTCCGCGCCCCGCTTGAAGCAAGATGACTAAGATCAAAACGAAGCAAACCATCACATGAATTGCCACAATGAACGTAATCACTTTTTTTGTTTTCCCTGGGGTTCAACGACCAATGAATTTGTTACAATTTGAATAAAGGATTCTGCTTTAATAGAGGCCCCCCCAACGAGCGCGCCGTCCACATTTGGTTTTTCCATTAATTGGACTACATTGTCCGGTTTCACGCTGCCGCCGTATAAAATTTTCACTTTTTGCGAGATTTCCTCACCACATTTTTCGTGAAGCAGTCTGCGAATATAAGAATGCATCTGCTCTGCTTGTTCCGGCGTTGCCGTTCGTCCGGTACCGATCGCCCAGACAGGCTCATACGCAATCACAACGCGTTCCATTTCTTTTGCGTCTAAATTGGCGAGGGACTCGTCAAATTGTTTCTTAACCACTTCAAATGCTTTTCTTGCTTCACGTTCCTCTAAAGTTTCACCAATGCAAACAATGGGAATGAAACTGTATTTAAGAGCCGCAAGGACTTTTTTATTAACCAGTTCGTTGGTTTCCTTAAATATGATTCGACGTTCCGAATGGCCCAAAATAACATACCGACAGCCCACATCTTTCAGCATCAGCGGGGAAATTTCGCCGGTAAAAGCGCCTTCTGTTTCGTAATGCATATCCTGAGCGCCTAAGTCAATTTTACTGTCATTCAACGCTTCACTCGCCGCCGCAAGCGCGGTATAGGGCGGGCACACCGCAATATCAACATCCACCGCGGTGTGGACACCTGCTTTAATAATGTTGATCAAAGTGACAGATTCCGAAATCGTTTTGAACATTTTCCAATTTCCGACTATTAATGGTTTAGCCACTGGAGGGTACCTTTGACATCTTTTGATCGGTTAAAATTTTAATTCCCGGCAAAACAGTTCCTTCTAAATATTCCAAAGACGCACCGCCGCCCGTTGAGACGTGCGACATTTTATCTTCGAGCCCAAATTGTGCAATTGCCGCAGCGGTATCGCCCCCGCCGATAATGGTGGTTGCGGAAAGTTCGGCCAACGTTTCGGCAATTTTTTTGGTTCCATTTTCAAATGGTTTCATTTCAAAAATTCCGACGGGGCCGTTCCAAACAATCGTTTTTGATTTTTTGAGCGTTTCCTGAAAAAGCAAAATGGTTTTCGGCCCGATGTCAACCCCTATCCAGCCGTCTGCAATTTCTAAACCGGACACTTTCGTTTGAGCCTGTTCGCTCACCTCCTGCGATACGACATGATCAACCGGAAGCAAAAGTTCAACATTTCGTTCTTTTGCTTTTTTCATTACGCTCGCCGCGATCGGAACGCCCGGTTCATCAATTTTTGATTTCCCTGTTTTGTGTCCGCCTGCTTTTAAGAATGTGTAAGCCATCGCACCGCCAATTAAAAGAGAGTCGACTTTGGACAGCAAATTTTCAATGACTTTGATTTTATCCGATACTTTTGCACCACCCAAGATGGTTGTAAAAGGCCGCTTCGGATTTTTAAGCGCCTTGTCGAAATACTCAATTTCCTTCGCAAGTAAAAATCCGGCAACTGAAGGAAGGTGATGCGCAATCCCTTCCGTCGATGCATGAGCCCGGTGAGCCGTTCCGAATGCATCGTTCACATAAATGTCGGCAAGCGCTGCCAATTGTTTTGAAAATCCGGCATCATTTTTCTCTTCTTCACTGTGGAAGCGGAGATTTTCAAGCAAAATCACTTCACCTGGTTTCAACATTTTTACTCTTTGCTGAACTGCCTGACCGACGCAATCGGATTGCAATTCCACTTTTTTGTTCAATAATTTGGTTAAGTGCTCTGCAACTGGTTTTAAGCTATATTTCGCAGCGACTTTTCCGTCCGGGCGTCCCAAATGCGACATTAAAATCACTTTGGCATTTTGATCAATCAGATATTGAATGGTCGGAATCGTTTTTGTGATACGGGCATCGTCCGTGATGCGTCCATTCCCATCGAGCGGCACATTAAAGTCAACCCTGACAATGACCCGTTTTCCCTTTAAATCCACATCTTGCAAAGCCTGCTTTTTCATAAAAGATACATTTTATCGGAATCGCTCCCAATGTCAAACTGATTAAAGTGGAAGTAGATTTTAGGAGGTTTTACAGGTTGGACTCTAACTCAGACTCTTCACTTCGATGCCGGACTTCCTTGCCCTGTTTCAGGTAAATGACATCTTCCGCAATGTTGTTGGCGAGATCAGCAATTCGCTCCAAGTTATGTCCAACCATAACAAGATTCAAACCCGTCTTGGTCAGCGAGGGATCTTTTTCCATAATGGTTGTTAGTTGTGAGTAGAGGCCGTCGTTATACGCATCCACTTCGTCGTCTCGTTTTAAAACATTGCGTGCCGTGTCAACATCCGCATTCACAAATGAATCGAGCGCATCATGAACCATACTTTGAGCAGCTTTGGCCATATCTGCTAAATGAATATTCATTTGAAGGGGCGGCTCTTCGATGAGCATTTGGGTTCGTTCGGCGATATTGACAGCATGATCTCCCATTCGCTCAAGATCGGTATTAATTTTTAACATCATCGTGATGAGTCTCAAATCAACCGCCATCGGCTGGCCTAACGCAAGCAGGCCGTGGCCTTCACCGTCAATCGCAATTTCAAATTGATTGATGGCCGTTTCGTCTTGAAACACTTCTTCCGCAAGCGAGCCATTGCGCTCGAGCAAAGCCCGGACAGCCTTTTCAATTGCCTCTTCCACCAAAACACCCATTTGAAGCAGCTTCCCTTTCAACCGTTTTAATTCTTCATGAAAATGGCGTTCCATCGTGTGCTCCTTTATCCAAATCGTCCCGTAATGTAATCTTCCGTTTCTTTTTTCTGAGGAGTCGTAAAAATGATTCTCGTGTTCCCGTATTCAATGAGAGAACCAAGATAAAAGTAAGCGGTGTAATCGCTTACGCGCGCAGCCTGCTGCATATTGTGAGTAACGATCACAATGGTATATTGCTTTTTCAGTTCTTGAATTAGTTCTTCAATTTTTGCCGTTGAAACAGGATCGAGTGCGGAACATGGCTCATCCATTAAAAGAATTTCAGGTTCAACCGCAAGCGCTCTTGCGATACACAAGCGTTGCTGCTGGCCGCCCGAGAGGCTCGCCCCTGATTTCGACAAATCATCTTTCACCTCATTCCAAAGCGCGGTCTTTTTCAAACATCGTTCAACCACTTTAGCGTATTCAGATTTATTGCCGGTACTATTCAATTTTAAACCCGCAATCACATTGTCATGGATAGACATAGTGGGAAACGGATTTGGTTTTTGAAATACCATCCCCACTTTCCGGCGAATTTGGACCGGATCAATATCATGCTCATAAATATTCTTTCCGTCAATCATCACGCGGCCGCTTACTTTTGCGCCCGGAATGGTTTCGTGAATCCGATTAATGCAGCGAATGAATGTCGATTTGCCGCACCCGGACGGTCCAATCACGGCGGTGACGGATAGCGATGATACGTCAAGTGAGATATCTCGAATCGCATGCGTTTTTCCATAAAACGCATTTAAATTTTGAATCATGACAGCGAACGGTGATTTTTGATTCTCAAAATGGTCAGTCATTAGGCGTTTTTAAGTGAAACAGATTTTGAGTGCTTGTGTGTATTATAACGTATTTTTTGATATTGCAAATGAGTCATTGTCTTCGAGTGCCAGATCATAGTCACGTTTTAAAAATCGGGAGAACTACCGTAAATTGAGAACTTTTACCAAAATTACTTTCGCAGGAGATTTTTCCGCCGTGTACTTCCGCAAGGTGTTTCGCGATGGAGAGTCCGAGTCCCGTTCCGCCCAATTCACGGGATCTGGCTTTATCAACCCGATAGAAACGTTCGAATATTCTCGGAATATTATTTTTCGAAATTCCAATCCCGGTATCTTCAATGGAGATTTCAATCAAACTTCCATTTAATTTTTGTGCCTTAATACTTAAACTGCCGTCGTCGCGATTAAATTTGATTGCATTATCAATTAGGTTGATAAAGATTTGCTTCATTTTATCGCGATCCGCTTTGATTTGAGGGATAGCCGTTTTCATGATGTGATTGTGAACGGTTAGTCTTTTCTTTTTAATTTGATTTTGAAAACCCAGCACTATTTTTTCAATTTCCAGGCCGATATCGACCGCTTCCAATTTGAGAGTAATCTCGCGGGACTCAATTTGGGAAAGCTCGAGCAAATCATTGATCAATCGCTCAAGACGGCTTGCATCTTCATCCATCATTTTGAGAAACGATTCGCTCCGCTCGCGGTCGCGAAGCGCGCCCTCAAGCAGGGTTTCGATAAATCCTTTAATGGAAGTGAGCGGTGTTTTGAGTTCGTGTGAAACATTCGCCACAAAATCTTGCCTGACATGTTCAAGTCTTTTGATGTCGGTCACGTCACGGACAATCAAAATTCCGGATATGTCCTGCTGATCCATAGATATTCCGATTGCATTTGCGCTTAACACTTGCGTTTTAGGAAAGGCGATTGAGATTTCGCCTGCGAGCCTGGATCGATTTTGGATGGCTTGACTCACCATTTCATCAATCCGAGTGTTTCTCACAATTTCAATCAGGTTTCGATTGAGAAACATTTTTTTAGAAACCCCGAATATTCTTTCCGCACCCGAATTCAAAAGAACAACTTTCTTGCCTCGATTAACCGCAATAACCCCTTCTGTCATGCTCTCTAAAATGACGGACAATGCGGCTTCCCGCTTTTGGGCCTCCGCCAGTAAGTTTTCAAAATTGGATCTTTCAGAGGCAAGCGAAGTAAATCGAACGGCTTGTTTTTTTGTGGAATTTCTTTGCTGATAAATTAAAAAAAGAATCGCAAGAACTCCAAGAGAAAGGCCCAAGAGAAGTTCACTCATCATCAAACCGGTAACCTACATTTTTAACCGTCACGATTCGGTGAGCTTCCGATTTTAACTTCTTTCGCAGCTGCAAAATGTGCATGTCAACGGTTCTCGTTTCAATTTGAACCGATTGATCGTAACCCCAAATTTCTTCGAGAAGCAACTCTCTCGAGAGAACTCTTCCGCTTGCGCTCATCAACGTTTTGAGCAGGTCATATTCTTTGGAGGTAAGATTGATTGGTTTCTTTTTAATACTCGTCACATGTCTATGGTCATCAAGCTCGAGTCCCCCTGCCGTTAAAATTTTAGCCTTGGGTCTTTCCTGGCCTCGGCGAAGTACTGCTTTTACCCGCGCGGCCAATTCTTTCGGGCTGAATGGCTTTGTGACATAATCATCCGCGCCAAGCTCTAAACCCACAATTTTGTCTGATTCCGTACTTTTGGCTGTCAAAATAATAATCGGAATGTGAGCGGTGGAATCGTTTTGTTTTAAAATTTTACAAATTTCAATCCCGTCCAGCTCGGGCAGCATGAGATCCAGAATAATAAGAGCCGGTTTGTTCTTTCGAGCCTGATCCAACCCGTCGTTCCCTCGAGCTGCTTTTAAGACTTTGAACCCGCTTTGCTCAAGATTATATTGGACAAGTTCGACGATATTTTTTTCATCTTCGATTAGGAGGATCGTTTCTTTTGACATAGGTTTGACTCAAAGATACCAAAAAATAGATTTAAATCAATCTGAAAATGAGATGATTTTGGCAGACTGCAGCAAACTTAGTTAAACAGAATGGCCTTGATAGCCAGCCGGAACTTTATTCAAAAGCGGAGGCTCCATTAGCGGAGGCTCCATTTCTATTTTTTCAGCAGCTTGATACGAACGTTTTTCAAATTTGGAAAATAATTCATAAGCGCATGGAACAACGAATAACGTCAGAACTGTGGAAACCGTTACGCCTCCGACAACAGCAACTGCCATCGGCACCATGGTTTCGGAACCGGCACCCATTGCAAGCGCTTCCGGAATGGCAGCTGCAACGGTTGCTACGGAAGTCATCAAAATAGGCCTAAGGCGGATTGGACAAGCCTCTAGGAGCGCATTTCGAACATCAAGTCCCTGCCTCCGCCGTTCGTTCGTAAAATCAACCAGAAGAATTGAATTCTTTTTCACAATACCCATGAGAAGTATCAGCCCGATCATGCTGTAAAGATTCATTGAATTCCGGCTCAGGAAAAGAGCCACGAAAGCTCCCGTCACACTAAACGGCAAAGCCAAAAGAACTGTGAAAGGATGAACGAAACTATTAAATTGGCTCGCCAAAACCATATACGCGACAAAAATACCGAGAACCAGCGCAAAGATTAAACTCTGAAATGATTCTTTAAATGCCTGAGATCCCCCAGAGAAAACCACGTGATAATCCGCAGGTAGAACTTCTTTTGCGATTCTTAAAACAATGTCAAGAGCTTCCTGCTGAGAGTGACCCTGAGCGGGATTTGCAAAAACACTGACTGCACGTTCGCGATTTTTTCGCGTAATTGAAAAAAGAGACGGTTTAACCTCGCTCGTCACTAATTCTGAGAGCGGAACGACTTCTCCATAATCGTTACGCACCCAAATGCTTTGAATGTCTTTTGGATTTGTTCGATCAGCTTCCGCCAATCGGACACGAATATCGTAACGTTTGCCGTGACTCGTGAATTTGCCTGTTCGCACACCGCCAATCATTGCATTAATGGTATTGGCGATTGAGAGAACGTTCACGCCATGATCGGCAGATTTCTGACGGTCGGGGTGAATTCGGAGTTCCGGCATACCAAGCTGATAATCGGTATCGACATCCGTCATCATCCCGGACGATTTCATACGTTTCATGATTTCTTGGCTAAAATTGCCAAGTTTATCCCAATCCGGTCCGCGGACAGTAAATTCAATTGGAAATCCGCGCTGAGCGGAAAAACCGGAAAGTGAGAGATCTTGAATGATCACGCGATCGATACCGGGCAACGCGTTCAGTTCTTTGCGGACAATTGCCATAAATTCCTGTTGGGTTTCGTGGTGCCCGTTCACTTTCGGCCGGTCCTTTGGTGATTTCATGGTAATAAAAAGAAATCCGGTGTTGACTTGTCCGCCCGTGAAGCCACCCACCGCAGAATAATAATTCCGCAATTCAGGTCTTTCCATAAGTAAAGCTTCTGCCTTTTTAAAAACCTCGTTGGTTTTTTCCATTGAAGTACCCAACGGTAATATCATTCGAGCGAGAAAGCGGCTTTGATCTTGCGACGGAACAAACTCTTTTTTCAATGTTTTTGTGAGCGCAAGCGACGCGATAAAAATAATGACTGCTGCAACCAACACAGTTTTCCGCCATTTCAAGAAAAAGCCGAGGGTTAATCGATAGTTATCAGTCAATGATTTCATAATTCCATCAACAAATTTTCCCAGCCGTGTGCTGTGCCCCACTTCAAGAAATTGCGAGCACCTCATTGGTGCAATCGTGAGCGCCTCAAGCAAGGAAAACATCACAGCGACTGAAATCGTAACGCCAAATTGAAAAAAGAACCTGCCGACCACGCCTTGCATGAAAATAACCGGCATAAAGATTGCCAGGATTGCAATTGAGGCAGCAAATGCAGCAAACGTGATTTCTTTTGACCCCACAAGCGCGGCTTTCATTCGGGTTAAGCCCTGCTCTAAATAGCGCGAAATATTCTCCAAAACCATAATGGCATCATCAACCACGATTCCGATCACCAAAGAGAGTCCAAGCATTGTGAATGTGTTTACGGTGAACCCGAGGAAATAAAGGACGATAAAAGCTCCCATGATGGACGTCGGAATAGCAAGAAGCACATTGAAGGTCGCACTCAATGATCCTAAAAAGAAATAACAAACGAGCGAGGTTAAAATAACAGAAAGGATGAGGTTGAATGTTAATTCGTTAACAGAAGCTTTGATGAATTGCGTCGTATCAAATACGGGCGTCAAATGCATGCCGGAGGGCAGGTTTTTCTCTAAATCTTTAATTTTTTGTTTGACAGCTTGCGCTACCGCAACCGCGTTGGTGCCTCGCTGCTTGACAATTCCAAGTCCGATTGCCAAGCGTCCCATATTCCGTGAGATGCGCCGGATGTCCGCTAACCCATCTTCGACAGTTCCTATGTCTCCAATGTGTAAATTTTTCCAAATCGGAGCACCGCGGACTCGATTCGGAATTGTGATTTTCTCAAACTCCTCAGGCGTTGATGCTTCTCCGTAAACGCGGACATTCATTTCTTTAGGGCCAGTATCAATATAACCGGCCGGCAAATCAGCGTGCTGAGAACTAATCGCATTTAGAATATCCTCCACCGTAATTTCTTTTTCCTGCATTTTTTTAGCGTCGAGCCAAACGCGAAGGTTGGGTTCCACGAATCCTCCCAGCAAAACATTCCCAACACCTGCCACGGTTGTGAATTGATCTTTGAGTGTTTCGCTGATGTAGTGCGTCAAATCTTTAAGCGGCCGATCGCCCGAAAGTGCAAGCCACATAATCGGCTGATCCTCCGGATTTGTTTTTGTGACAATGGGCGGATCGATATCTTTCGGTAAATTTTTCTGTGCCTGCGCGATTTTTGTTTGAACATCTTGAAGAGCAGCGTCAATATTTCGGTTAAGATTCAATTCAATCGTAATCGTGGCTTGGCCTTGCATCGAAACGGATGTCACTTCCTTAATTCCTTCCACACTCATGACGGAATCTTCAATAATATCTGTCACTTCCGTTTCCATCACTTCAGGCGCGGCGCCTTCCCAAGCCACATTCACGGTCACAACGGGAAAATCAACATCCGGAAGCTGACTCACGCCCAAACGCTTAAATCCAATCCAGCCAAAGACAATCAGACCAATCATGAGCATCCATGCGAAGACTGGATTCTTGATTGATATTTCGGATAAATTCATTTTATCTTCTATGCTCCCGTGAAAACTGACGACAGGCTAGAGTTGGATTCTTGACTGATATTTCAGAAAGGCTCATGATACTTTTCCCGTTTCAAATCCGCCTGAGGCAACTTTAAGCGCTTGGAATCTGGATTTCATGTCGTAATAGACTGAATTTGTATTCCGTTTTGTGTCGTTCAGCGATTCAAGTGCATCCAGAACATCCAGATTGTTGACGAGATTGTGAGAATACTCGTCTTTCTGAAGACGAAAATTTTCTTCGGCAGATGCAAGCGCTTCACGCAGTGACTTGTTTTTTTGAACGGACACCTTCCAATTCTCATAAGCTTCTCGAACTTCCAGTTCGGCTTCCCGCGATAATCTTGACTTCTGAAGTTTTGCTTTTTTCCAATCGCTCATTGCCGCTTTGATATTTCCTGCCACCTCACCGCCCTGAAAAATGGGAATGTTGATCTTAAAAAGCAGATCCCAGTCAATTCCAGATTGGAAACCTTCTCTTTTTTCGTAATGGTTCCCTTCCATCGTAATTTTCGGCCATAAATCGCTTTGTGCAATCATCACATTTCGCCATGATGTCTTTACAGCATCTTCTTGCGCGAGCAAATCAGCTCTCCGGCGCGCCGTATTAATAAAGTAGGTAACCTCCTGCTCTACATTTCCTAAAATGTCATGATCATCATCCGTCAGGCTTTCTGCCGTCACAGCGCTTCCGATTAGAAAACCAAGTGTGTATTCAAAAACTTTAAGATTGCCTTTTGCTTCGGCGAGTTCGGCTTCCAGCAATTTTTCTCTCGATATTGACATGACGGATTCGCTCGGACGGGAGCGGCCTATATTTTCGCGCTCTTTCAATTCCCTCAGGCGTCCATCAAATAAATTGTGAATTTCCTCGATAATTTGCACATCACGAAATGATCGCAGCACCGAATAGTAAGCATTCGAAACGTCCAGGAATAAGAGTTCTTTGGCGCGAATCCATTCTTCCCTGCGCTGACCTTTCAAGCTTCCAGCGCCTTGAAACGCAGCCAGCGATTTAAATCCTTGAAAAATCGGCTGATTGAAAGCAAATTTACGTTCACGCCGGCTTGCCGCTGTTAAGGTGGAGCTGACGCCTGATTCTGAACTGCTGTTTTTTTGGACTTCTTGTCTCGTGTTGCTGATCACAAAATCAACACCACCCAGAGCTTGACTTGCGGCTTTTAGAAAATCCGCCTTCGTTCTTTCAATGTCCTCATATTGGATTGCGAGGGTTTCGCTTTGCTTGAGCGCAAGCTGATAACATTCATCAAGGCTCAACTTTTTAATGGGCGCCTCATTTTCAGCACAAGCGAAGGATTCTCCAAAAAAAGTGATTGCGGTCACCATAACAAAAATTTTGAATGTTAAACTTTTACACGTCATTCGCGCTCATTCGCTCCAGTTTTTGCAGTCTTCATTAAGAATTCATCCATCGTGTTCGCAATTGACGCGTAGAAATTAATAATCACGCGACGGTCACTTTCTTTAAATTGGTCTAAAATTCCCACAAGATATTTAAAAACTTGATTCTGGACCTCTTGAACAATTCGTTTTCCCTTGCCTTGGATTTCAAGTAAATAGATTCGCCTGTCTTTTGGGTCGGCTTCTCTTTTTAAGAATTTATTTTCTTCTAATTTATCAACCAAGTTGGTGATTGCAGGTTTACTAATAAACAGTCGCGCGCTCGCATCCGTCATTGACATTGAGCCCGATCTGGAAAGTTCATTTAAAAGCGCGTATTGCGGGAGAGTCAAATCTTCACGAGTCAGTAACTGCGTATAGAACCGTGAGAATTTAACCTGGATTTCTCTGAAATATCGAAAGAATTCGTCTTTTTCGCTCATATTAGTTAGAATCATTAACTATTAAACATATTAACTAATTTCTGAAAAAAATCAAGTTATTTATGATCTTGGGGATTCGTTGTTAAAGCGAAAGAATGCGTAATTTTTTAAGCAGATTCATAAAGACAAGGAAATTTCAAACGGGAAAGGATCCCTTTAAAAACAATGTTATTCGTATAAATGATATCGAAACGCTTCTTTTTAAAAACAAGGGTGAAAAAACAGGAAAACCAAAAGAGAACTTTAGGAAAACGTTTCGATTTGATAAAACCATGCGTTAAAAAATCGATAAACAATCGAGTTGAAAATACCCAAACCCAATTATTAGCTCGGGCTGATTTTAATGCTTCGGCTATCACCTTTTCTTCTAATAATTTTTCTGGTTCATAGAGACAAAACGCAATGCGTTGTGGTTTTCCGTGCTTTGTTTCAAAAAGTTTGCGGTTTCCCTCAATGAAACTTACTTTCTCTTTTGGCATCGATCGAAACGAAACGCTTCCTTCGTGATAGACAAATGCATCGCGAGCATGGATGCAGATAAAACCCGCTTCGTAAGCACGCCTTGAATAATCGTGGTCTTCATAGTATCCCATTCCGAACGCTTCGCCCCAGCCGCCGATCTGATTGAGCACGGCCCGTTTGATCAACATACAAAAACCGCTTGCGGTTGCAATTTCTACATATCTGCCTTTTTCTTTCTCAGAAATCTTTTTCGCGAAGGAATTCCAAGAAAGGAGCAAGGGTTTCTTAAATCCAAGATCGTTCGATGCCGGATTGACAATCCCGACTTTTTCGCCTGAATTCGCCGCGCGAATCATCCGCTCAAGCCAGCCATCAAACACAATCGTGTCGTTGTCTAAGACGCAAACATAGTCGGATGTTGAAGCCTGAATCCCCTGATTCACCGATTTGATATTGCCTAAATTAACATCGTTTTGGATTAAAGTGACATGACTTTTAAACCTTTGGGCAAAATCTTTGAGAAAGCTACAGGTTGGATTCTCGCTTGCATTATCAATCAGAATCAAATGACAATCAACACCGGCGGTATTTTGCAAAATACTTGTTAAGCACCGTTTTGTTCTCTCTAACTGATTCCAGATGGGAACAATGAGATCGCACGAAGGAAGCTCTTGTTCGGCATTTGGAAGAAATATTTTTGGTAATTTGTTTATAACCGGATCCATCGATAGATTGGATTGCATGGAATCGTGAGGGACGAGAAAATTAATTAGGAATTTTTACCAGCCTTCACGAATGGTTTGTATCACGAATTCAACATCCTCATCCGTCAGGTGGTTGTGAAGAGGCAATGCCAAATAACGGGGTTCCACTTGATCCATCCCCGGTAAATTTTGACGGTTGCCTCCTAAAATCGGATAGACATCCAAGCGAACGTGAACGAGGGAAGTTTCGATTCCTTTTGACGCAAGTTTCTTCTGAAAATCATCACGGCGATCAACCAGAACATTGAAAAGCCAGTTGGCGCTTTCCCGATCATTTTGTTTCCAAAGAAGCTCGATTCCGTCAATCTCTTTTAGCGCATCTCGATAACGATCCACAATTTGCTTGCGGCGATTTAAAACTTTTTGAAGATCCTCAAGCTGTGCAAGTAGCATGGCTGCCGTTAAATCGTTCATGTGATACTTATATCCAAGTTCTTCAATTTTAAATTTTTCGTATAGATCGCCATGAAAATTTCGGTCGATTCCATACCACCTGAGCTTGCCTGCTTTCTCGGCGCGCTCTTTGCTTAAAGTTGCAAGCATTCCGCCATCTGCGGTCGTAATATGTTTGATTGCTTGAAATGAAAAACACGTGAAATCGCTAAGACCTCCAATGGGTCTTTCGTGATACGTCGCTCCCAAAGCATGCGCTGCATCTTCAATAATTGGAATGCCTCGTTCACGTGCAATCGCACCAATCTCATCCATATTGCACGGATCGCCGCCCCAGTGGACTACCACAATTGCTTTTGTCTTGTTTGTTATCTTTTTATGAATACTGATAGGATCAATATTGAGAGTACCAGGAATAATGTCCGCAAAAACTGGTTTTGCTTTCTGATAAAGAACAGGCGTGACCGTTGCGTAACAAGTCAAAGGCGTTGTAATCACTTCATCACCTTCATGAACTCCTGCAAGAATATATGCCAAATGCAAAGCCGACGTACAGGAATTAACAGCCACCGCATGGGGAATTTTAAACATGGATTGAAATGTTTCCTCAACCCGTCGCACCAAAGGTCCTTCTCCGACCCATCTTGTCTTCAAAACCTCAGAAATGGCATCTACTACTTTATCTGAAATAAAAGGCCAAAAAAGAGGAATCGTATGAAGCGCTTTCGCTTTGGATCCTGACGAACGAAAAACACTTTCGATTCTTGAGAGCAGGACATCCGTTCCTTCGGATTTATCGAAATAACCATCCGCATCAGGAATTCTGATTCGTTGTTTATCCACCGAATACACACTCGCTACAATCACCTTGGGCTTGCCGCTTTTTTTCTTAATTTTTTTGTGAAGCTGATCGCCGTTGAAATCCGGCAAAGCAAGATCCAGCAAAATAAGATCCACTTCTTCTTTGTTTAGAATTTCATTTGCCCGTTGTGATTTCTCAGCTTCAAACACTTCAAACCCTTCCGCAGTGAGAAGCGAGCGGTAGAGCCGCCTAATTTTTGACTCATCATCAACAATTAAAATTTTCTGCATATGATTAAATTAATTCAAAACTTGACTGGTTACCGTATTTGTGAGGATTATATCAATGCCACATTAGAGAAAGATTAAAACAAAATTAAAATTTTCTAATAATTGAAAGGGATTAAGAGAGAGGAGGAAAATTAGTAATCCCTTAGCGGGAAGGAATAAATCTCTTAAACTTTGGCGGTGACATGCCGTCAGAATAAGACGGAATGATTAAAGTCACTGACCTTATTCACCGCTGGGTATCTTTTGCAGAG
>Ga0209515_10003017_pt1 | contig 24677 bp, 26 predicted proteins | sample Subgroupgradi54m_FD_187454 | JGI IMG/M metagenome (GOLD analysis project Ga0209515, IMG submission 187454) | Subsurface groundwater microbial communities from S. Glens Falls, New York, USA - GMW60B uncontaminated upgradient, 5.4 m (SPAdes)... ... | reverse complement strand
ATAAAACAGAACTTCGTATTCAGGTATTTGACCCATAGAAAGAATACACTATTTTTGATGTAATTGCAAACGGTTAAATTGCGGGCTTCAATTTGCGGGAGTTACTGCTTGCGGGAGAACGTATTATAGCAAAAAAAGATATTGAATCAACGATCTAATCATTCATTTTGACGGCCAAACCGTGTTCGAGGAGTTTGTTGTTCCGATATTTAAAATGGCCCCGCTAATTTCTTGTGAAGCATTGCAAGATCGGTTAAATCTCCTTTGTCTGCTCTTCTCAAGGCGCTGACATATTCGCTTCGGAATCCACTCTTAATCATGAGCTCATTTTCCGGCCACTTAATCGTTTGGCCTGTCCTTTGAAACACATAAACATTCGCGGCAAACCGGGCCCATCTGCCATTACCGTTTGGAAACGGATGAATGAACACAAGTCGGTGATGAATCCGGGCAGAACATTCAAGTGGATCTTGTTTGCTTTCATTCCACACCTTGAGGTCAGCCGTAAGATTTACCATTTGCGGTTCAATCTCGTGAACCGGAACGCCTATGGATAAATCTTTTTTTCTTTTCTGCCCTCCCCATTTCCACACTTGGCCGAACATTTCCTGATGGAGCTTAAAGAGCCAGTCTTTTGAAAATGGGGCTTTGGCCTCAGAAGGCCGCATCGAAAAATATTTGAGATAGGCCGCGTTGATATTTTCAAATTCAGCGGCATTTAATTCTTGTCTGGTCGTAATATGTTTGGGCCGCAAAGCTTCTAAATCTTCCGGCTCAAGCGGCGTAGAATCTGGAGGCGTATCCGAATCAATCATTCCACAGAAGTGACCGGCGATGTTTAATGATGTCCTCTTTGAGGTCCTTGATTTGAGCCCCAATAACATTTTTGTGAGGTTTTTGAATTTCCATCGCCATATTGGCCGAAGATGCCGCAATGAGCTTGCGCGCCATTTGCTCGCTTTTCGCTTCAATATATTCCGCGATATTGGACTTGGGCACCATCATTAAAATCAAATCACAATTTAAAGCGGCGGCTGCTTTTTTGAGCGTCGAAATCTGAACGTCGGCTTTGTGCTCACTTTCGAGTTTGGCGATATCTCCCTGTTGGCACTTGATCCTGGCCGCCAGTTGCTTTTGAGTCATGCCTAGGGCAGACCTCAGAAGATAAATTTGCTTAAAGATAGACGGAAACTGAGCAAATTGATTGACCTTCTCGCGCAGTTTAGCAAATTTAGCGCTGACTTGAATCAGAGATGTTTGGTTAATCATAGTAAAGGTGTATCATATATATAGATTATAATCAATATTTAATTTAATATTTATTGATTTAAATCAATAATATAAGGAACAAATAAATGGTATGGCAATGGTCAAATTCTCGTAGCTAAGCCGCGTTTGAGGAGTTCGTTGTTTAAGGACTTCTCTTCTTTGTCTCGTGCGGGTGTGTAGAACATGCTGACTAATAGCGGATGTATCGTGTTCATTTCATCACCAGGTCACGGGCCATTTGGTGAAGATCTTCGTTGGCCATGGCCCTTAGTCTTTTGCTCACCACCCGGTAAAAATATTCTCTCTCCGTTTTCGTAAATGCTTTCCCCTCCAGGCGTTTTTTGAGAAGTTCTTTTTGCCGGGACGTAAATAATTCTGAAAGCAGCAGTTCTAATTCCAAAGCCCGCCGCTTTTTTTGAACTTCCTCGCCCCCTTCTTGGCGAACTGCGTAATTCCGGAAATTATTTTTGAGGCGCTCGGCGGACAGCTCTAGGTGATGATCTGTTTTGAGGGATTCGGATTTTAAAAATGGTTCTCTGAATTGTTCGAGAAATTTTCCGGCTCCTTTTGCAGTCAATCCTTTGGCCAAAAGACTGAAAACACGAGGACTATATTCAACCATTCCAAAGAGTTCGAATAAGAGATAGCTCAAAGTGAGCATGACCAAAAAACGCTGCTCTGCTTTTTTTGAAAAATCCTGTGATGGCCGCCAATTTTTACGCTCCCATTCAAGCAACTTTTTTTCTCTAAGCAAATTGGCCAAAACCACCGGAAAAGCTTCCAACAATCTGGGATCGTCCTGCCGGAGGAGCCGAGTCAGCACTTCTTCGCCCGGCTCGAGAGATTTCGGCCTCATAAGTTCATATCCATATTCTGCCAGCTGATCCATTAATTGATTTTTATCTGCTGTTTTCATGATTGGCCCGCTTTTTTCAATCGGTCTAATAAAACTTTGAGATTTCTAAGCACTTTGTTTTCGCTGACGTCGTATTGTGCAGTTTCTCGATATCTTTTTTCTAATTTCTTAAGATCAACCTTCTCGTTTTTTAACAGCACCAGACTGTCCTCTATATCCACTTGCGTGCCACGAAACATCTTAGAAATAATCAAATCCATAGGGTTCAACACGCCGAGATAAATCTTATTCCACTGCCGGATTTGTTTATTGCCTCCCGCATCCAAAGGAGAGGTTAAAAGTTCTGTCTGATAAACTGTTTTTCCCGGATATAAATCAAAGATAATGTTTTCACCGGCCCGTTTCCAACCATAACTTGTCTTCGGTAAATAGCCCGCTCGTTCCAAGAATTGCGTTAATTGTTTATATTCCTTTTCCTCCGGAACTAGAAAATCTACGTCTTTAGTAGATTCCTTGTAACCCAATAAGGTCAATGCCGTGCCGCCGCAGGCAATCAAATGAATCTTTCCTCTGCCGGGGGATGACTTCGTCCCAGGCAGCGAGCGTATTCATAAGCTCATTTGAGTCGAGTCTATATTCCATAGCTCAAAGATACTTGAGAAGTAGTAAAATGTCAAGTTAAAATGTATGTATTGATACATTTATATGTATTTTTTATTACATTTTAATGTATTAAATAATACATATTTATATAGATTCCACTAGTTAGGAGGCTTTATTCTACCCTCATTGCCAAGCCGCGTTTGAGGAGTTCGTTGTTGAGAAAATATTCTTGCTTGGACTTTTCATAAAAAACGTCTGCGAGGTAGCGGTCGTATTTGTCGGATTTGGTACTGGTGATCGTGACATAAGAAACAGATTTGAGTTCGGATTCGACGAAGTGCTTGGCTTTCAAACCCGCCGGATCAATCGCACTTGTCTCCCGTGATCCAAGTGCTACACGCCGAGATTTTGAAATCTCTGGCGTGTCGATTCCGCGAAGGCGTAAGTATTGGCGCGTGGTAATTCCAAAACCCAAATCGACCTGAACAATGATTGTGTCGCCGTCGACGACACGTTCGACTTCGGCGTAGTAAGCAAACAAATCTTTCTCTGTTTTGCCAGCCGCTTTTTTCAGCCGATAGGTGTCCCCGCCCGCCCAAATGGATTCGGCAATGTCTCCGGCTTTTAAAGAGTCGACGCCCTTCATTGAGGCTTCCTTAAATGAAGAAAAACCGAGATCGAGTTTAAGTTTGGATTTCCCGGCATGAATTTTTTCCGTGCGGATTAACCGGTAAGTGTAAGGAACACCTTTTCTGGGCGTGAGAAGGTCAAAACTCTTTTCCACATGGCCGTTTGAAGATTCACGCAAGCGGTCATTTATTTTCTTCACTTCCGATTCAAGCGTTTCAGAAGTCCATTCTGATTTTTCCGCCCGGTCTAAAAGCTCCCACCGCTTCTCTTCATCCGTGATGCCGAGAAGCGCCCGGTAATGAGACCAAGAAAGTTGCCGGCCGGCAACTTTCTTAAATTGTTGGGCAAAACGCACGCACCGGTAAAGAACTGTTTCATGAATGTCTAAATCGTCGGCAAGACGCTCCACAATTTGCTTGTTGTATTCGGCGCGCTCTTTACCGACAGGCGTGTGAGTTTGAATGTACCGGTCAATTAACCTGCCCGTTTCCCAGTAAGTTCGGACTTTTGCTTCTTCAATTCGCTGCCGGCCGAGCAGCAGCACTACGCGCACGCGCGTTCTTAATGAAGCGTAACCGTTTAGGGATAAAGTTTGGCTCATGCTGTAGGAACTTTTTGGTAAGGATTATAGCAGAGGAATAACGGACAAGGAAAACTAAACTGGCAGCCGGTTTAAACCGACTGCCAGCTTTTTAATTCAGCGTGTGTTAACGCTTTTCTTTTTGCTTGGTGAAACATTCTTTGCAGTAAACTGGACGGTCACCGCTTGGTTTAAACGGGACTTCGCAGTCCTTGTGACAACCCGCGCAAACTGCCTTGAACATTTCCTTCGGACCGCCAAATCCACCACCACCTGGAAAACCCATGTGAACCCCTTTTGTTATTTGCGCCTACGCGCATTTCACTTCTATGCCTGAGACTCGTATCTCAGGTTACCAATGATTATCGGCAATATACTAAAAAAGGAACAGGTAAACCAATGTTAAATTATTTGTCCCCTTTTTTACTTTTTATTCCAAATTCTCAAAATACTCCCAGCGTTTATACGCCTCAAGCAAGAGTTCCATAGTTTTTTGCAACTTTGCCTTAGTATCGGCAATTTCTTTCGGATTTTTCATGTAAAAATTCCGGTCACCCATGAGGCCGATCAATTTGTCCTGTTCGGCTTCGAGTCGTTCGATCTCAGACGGCAGGTTTTCCCATTCTTTTTTGTCTTTCATGGACAGATTTTTCACCGAAACGGGCCGTTTGGATTTGGCGGCCTCTTTTTTCTGGGGCTCCTGGTCTTTTGTCTTCACAGGCGCGTTGGGTTCGGAACGCTGGCTCAGCCAATCATCATAACCGCCCGGGTATTCATTAATGATGCCGTTTCCTTCCAAAACCATGGTGGACGTGACGACATTGTTGAGAAACGCACGGTCGTGGCTCACCAACAGAAGCGTGCCCGAATAAGCGGCGAGGAGTTCTTCGAGCAGCTCAAGGGTTTCCACATCCAAATCATTGGTGGGTTCGTCCATGACCAGTAAATTGGAAGGCTTCGTAAACAGCCGCGCCAGAAACAAACGATTCCGTTCTCCGCCGGAGAGAACTCTCACCGGAGTTCGTGAACGTTCCGGAGAAAATAAAAAATCTTGAAGATAACCGAGGATGTGTCTTCTCTTGCCGTTGATCGTCACCGTATCCGAATCCGAAACATTTTGCGCCACGCTTTTATCTTCATCCAGTTGTTCCCTCAGCTGATCATAATAGGAAATGTCCAAATTAGTCCCAAGGTGAATGGTCCCTCGTTGGGGAGGGATTTGTCCAAGTAAAAGTTTGAGAAGCGTTGTTTTGCCGGAGCCGTTGGGGCCAATCACACCAATTTTGTCGCCGCGAATAATTTTGGTCGTGAAATCTTGGATCAAATAAAGATCGTCATAGGTGTGATATAAATGATCCACTTTAATCACGCGCTGGCCTGAGTCGGCAGACTCCTGTACTTTCATCCGCACCTGGCCTACCTGCTGGCGCTCGGCTCGTTTGGCTTCGCGCATTCGCTGGAGGGCTTTGACGCGGCCTTCGTTTCGTGTGCGGCGGGCCTTAATTCCCTGACGAATCCAAATTTCTTCATCCGCCAATTTTTTTTCGAAGCGTTCGCGTTCAGACGCCTCGGCATTTAAAGCGATTTCTTTTCGCTCCAGAAAGGTCGGATAATCACACGACCAGCTGTAGAGTTTGGCGCGGTCAAGTTCCACAATTTTGGTGGCCAAATGCTGCATGAATATTCGGTCGTGGGTGACAAAAATCACTGTGCCCGGATAATTTTTTAAGAACGCCTCCAGCCAGTCAATGGCTTCAATGTCTAAATGGTTGGTAGGTTCATCGAGCATTAAAATTTCAGGCTTCATGATAAGCGCCTTACCCAAAAGTGTGCGTTTTTTTTGTCCGCCGGAGAGTTTTGCAAAATCACTTTCCGGGTCGAGTTTCATGTGGGCAATCACTTCTTCTACCTGATGGGCCGTTTCCCAGCCATTTGAATGGTCCATCTCAGACTGAAGGTCGCCAAGCTGTTTCATCAGCTCCTCGGAATATTCGGTCTGGAGGCGGTGGTTCACGTGGTGATAATCGCTCAGCAATTTCACGCGTCCACCAAGGCCTGAGAGCACAATATCAAAAACGGTTCCTGAAACTCCCGCCGGAACTTCTTGGGGCAAATGGGCGACCTTAATTCCTTTTTGATAAATCACAGACCCTTCGTCCACTTTCACCTGTCCGGCCATGACTTTCATTAACGTGGTTTTGCCGACCCCGTTCCGGCCAAGAAGAGCCACGCGCTCACCCTTCTCAAGCTGAAGCGACATGTGATCAAAAATGAGGGGCTCACCAAAGGCGAGTGAAATTTGCTGTAAACTAATGAGTGCCATACGGGAAGGATTATACGCTAACGATTCCTTAATCGGAAGGTTAGGAATAAAAAACCTCGTTCTGAATGGAACGAGGCTTTAAGTTTTGAGGCTGTCCTTATTGAAGTAATCTAAAGGACGTTCTCGTTTAGGCATCTGAAATTTGTATTTCAGATACCTTCGGCGAGAACTTGACGTTCTCGTCCTCAGGGCCTGAGATTCGTATCTCAGGCACCTGCGGCGAAGATGTGGATTTCTTCGTCCTTAGGGAGTCGGATTCCCCTTCATGTCATAATTGCCCGGCTTCAAACAAATAATTCCAAAACAAGTGCGCGGCTCAGCGTTCGTCACGCAACCACTCAGCAAAGCAACTGCCACGATTAAAAATACGATTTGTTTCATGGACACAACCTCCGTTGATTGATAAATGATTATAAATGAAAAAACCGAAAAAGTCATTTCGAATAAACTGGGTTTTCGACCACCTTTTAATCTCTACTAAATCCAATCCTTCTTTTGGAATTTTCTTCGGTTTCATCAACTGGTGTCATTAATCGGAGAATAGCACTAAGAATATTTTTTATTTTCTTGTCGTGTTGACCTATTTTTTCCTCAATCTCAAGCAATCTTCGAAATAATTCTTTCTGCTGTGAAAACAAATCGCGGAATTTTATAAACGCGCGCACAATAAAGATGCTCATCTTAATTGCCCGTTCCGAATTTAAAACGTTTGCCAGCATAAGTGCTCCATATTCAGTAAAAACATGAGGAAGTGTAGATGAAAATCTTAGGTTTTCAAGGTGGTCACAATTTGTGACCACCTCATTTTTCTCCTTTTCAGTTAAGCGGAACATAAAATCTTTAGGAAAGCGAAGTTGATTACGCTTTACTGCTTGATTTAAAGCCTTGGTTGGAACTCCATAAAGCTCGGCTAAATCTCGATCCAACATTACTCTAAGACCGCGAATAACAAAGATACGCTTTTGAAGAATATTGTTGGAAATGTTCGTTTGAGTAGTTTGTTTTTTCATGACTTACCCTCCTTAAGAGTTTTAAGTTTGAGGGTAAATCGGGTTGACCGACTTTGAGGCGAGATGTTTTGATCCGCCAAAATACTTGGCGGACAGGCACTCACAACCCAAGTTGCTGTAATTACGGGAGGACTAAATTATACAAAAATAAACGCAAAAATCAATCGATGATTTGAGGGGAACAGCTATTTATTTGGCTTTGGGTGCAGAGCCTGAAAGTTCAAAACCTATTCGTCTGAGCGGATGACACAAACGTTCAAATGCTTGCTGAGGCGTTCTGCCCTCGGTGAGGTTGCCAAAACAAATTGCTGCAAAACCTTTTCGGTTTCGGAGTTTTAAAATCGTGACTTTACCTGCCGACAATTTTCTGAGTTTCCCGTTCTTAGCCATGGATCGTCTCCGCTCTTTAATGTTTTTTGGTTAAATCCTGTAGTTCCTTTTCAAATTTGAAAACACCAAGGTGCAGCAATTTTCCTAAAAATGGACCCAATAAAAACCCAAGTGCGGCGATCATCATACCCGCAGAAATAAAAGCCATGAATGAAACAAATATTTTTCCCGGGGCCGTTTGAATAATTAAAACAGGAGCCGGACCTTGACCGGTGGCAATCATGCTCATGAAATAAAACGAATCCAAATAGGAAAAGTGCTCGATGCGGTGAAGGCCGATAGTGCCAATAGTTAAAACGACGACCACTAAAAGTAACGTATAAAGGCCGCGTTTGTAGGGAGAGTGAAGATGATGCTTTCTAATTGCTTCGTGGTCCAAATGCTGATTCATATACTAAGAATCGGCATGAGTGCTAAATTCCTTACTTCTTCTCGAGAAACGAACGAAGCATCCAGGCCATTTTTTCATGCTCTTCCATGAGGCCTGTCAGAAAATCGGTAGTTCCTTGATCTTGAAATTTGTTTGAGCAAGTTTCCAAGTCTTTGCGAAGAGATTGGATAATGGATTCATGATCTGATAACAAATTCGAAAGCATCGTCTCAGCATCCAAATTTTGACCCACCGATTCTTTAATTCGGGCATTGGCCAAAAATTCTTTCAAACTACCAAGTGATGTTCCGCCCAAGGAACGTGCACGTTCAGCCACTTGATCGACCACTTCATTCAGAGCTTCGTACTGCGCTTCAAAAAATTTGTGGAGATCATTGAACTGCATTCCCACGACGTTCCAATGATAATTGCGAGTTTTGGTGTAAAGCACATATTCATCGGAAAGAAGCGTATTTAAAATATCAACCACGCCCTCCCGGTTTTTAAAATCCAAGCCGATATTAATTTTCATAAGTTCTCCTAAAATTTTTTATCGTCATTGCGAGGAGGCCGTAGGCCGACGAAGCAATCTACGATCTGGGATTGCTTCGGTTACTTCGCTCCCTCGCAATGACGGCAAAGTATTACTTCGTTGCGTGACGACCCGAATAAATGCTGCTTTGGCCCGGCGCAGAAGCGGCATAAACGCCTTGACCGGTCACAGATGTCGGAACAGAACTATCTACTTTGTTTTTGCAGCGGTTACAGCAGCCGTTAAGAGCCACTCCTAAAATCATCAATACAAAAGCAGTTAAAAACATTTTTCGCTTCATTTCGTTCTCCTTTTAATTTCGGTTATGGTTTAAATAAAATTAGATTCTCTTTGTAAGCGGCGAGCTTACTCATTAAATCTTCCTTCTTTTCTTTCTCTTTTTCAACAACTTCTTCAGGCGCGTTCGCAACAAACTTGGAATCAGACAGCCGAGATTCGATTCCGCAAATGACTTTTTCTAACTCGGCAATTTTTTTCCGGGTCCGGTCTTCCTCGGTCATGAGACTCTCAGGCGATAAACCCGCCACAAAAATTTCCACGTCTGAATAAACTCGACCCACCATCCCCGGCTGCCGTTTCAGCTGCTGATCAATAGACATTTTCGATACTTTTGCCAAAAACGCAATCTGAGACTTGAATTCCCCAATTGCTTCCGTGGCTTCTTTTGATTTGGTTCCAATCCGAACATCTCCCAGCATTTCATTGGGCTTCAAGCCCAGCCGCGTTCTCAAATCGCGAATGCCCGTCACCACTTCCTGGAAAAGTCGTACACGAGCAGCCGACTGATCAAAGCGATTTCCATATTCAGCAACCGGCCACTGAGTGAGCATAATTGACGAAGCCAAAAAGGGGACAGGCAGCACTCCCTGCCTGTCCCCTTTTTGTGATTTGAGCCGGTCTTTAAGCAAATGCCAAATTTCTTCCGAGATAAACGGCATGAACGGATGAAGGAGGCGCATGCTTTTCTCAAGCACGTGAACCAAGACCGCTTGAACGACGGGTTTCCGTTCCGGTGATTCTTTTCCCATCAACACCGCTTTGACGAGTTCCAGATACCAGTCACAAAATGATCCCCAAAAGAAATGATAAATTGCGTTCGCCGCTTCGTTAAATCTGAAATGGGACAGACAGGCGTCAATTTCAGTAATTGTTTTATCTAATTCAGCAAGAATCCACTGATCGAATTGCGATAACAAACCCTCGGTCATTCCCGCATGTCCGCCAAAAAGCGTGGCGAGATTCGTCAAGACGGATTCCGCCAGTTTTGTGGCGAACTTTAAGCGGGAATCTAAGTCTGTGGATTCCTCAAGATTCGTTAACACAAAACGCGTTGCGTTCCAAATTTTATTCGTAAAATTTCGGCCCATCTCGAATTTTTCACGGGATAAATAAACGTCGGTGGCGGCCAACATCATTAAAGAAAACCTGAGTGCATCAGCGCCCATTTCATCAATAATTTCCAAGGGATCGATAATATTGCCAAGGGATTTGGACATTTTCTGCCCGCCTTCTACACGCACGGTTCCGTGAATAAACACAGAGTGAAATGGCACTTCATTCATAAATTCCAGCCCAGCCATAATCATACGTGCCACCCAGAAGAAAATAATTTCCTGGGCAGTTACCAATACGGAAGTAGGATAAAAATAGTCGAGATCTTTGGTTTTTTCAGGCCATCCTAAAGTTGAAAAAGGCCAAAGCCAAGAGCTGAACCACGTATCTAAAACGTCCGGGTCGCGCCTTAAATTTTTTGACGCGCAGACTGGGCACCTTTCCGGATCCTTTCTACTCACAATCGGTTTCTTACATTCAAGAAGACATTTCTCATCCCCTTCACAATACCAAACGGGAATCTGGTGACCCCACCAAATTTGGCGTGAAATACACCAGTCACGGATATTCTCCAGCCAGCTGATGTAAACTTTGTTCCAGCGCTCGGGATAAAATTTTACTTTCCCATCGCGGTATGCCTTCAAAGCTTTCTCGGCAAGGGGTTTCATTTTGACAAACCACTGTTTTGATAAATAGGGTTCCACAATGGTATGGCAGCGGTAGCAATGTCCAACGGAATGGCGGTAAGCAATTTTTTTCTCAAAGAGTCCCTTTGCTTCCAAATCACTAACGATTCGTTTGCGTACTTCAAAACGGTCGAGGCCTTTATAAGGACCGCCCTGTTCATTAATGGAAGCATCGGGGTTCATCACATTGATGATCGGAAGTTTGTGGCGAGCGCCCATGACAAAGTCGTTCGGGTCATGAGCAGGCGTTACTTTGACCATTCCGGTCCCAAATTCCGGATCCACAAATTCATCTTCAATCACAGGAATGACGCGATTAAGCAGCGGAAGAATTACTTTTTTGCCGCGGAGATGTTGATAGCGTTTGTCTTTTGGATTCATCGCAACCGCTGTGTCTCCGAGCATTGTTTCAGGACGAGTGGTGGCGACGACGACAAAAAGGGGACAGGCATTGGTATCCTTCGATAAAATGCCTGTCCCCTTTTTTTCAGAGGCAATGGGGTACTTAATGTAATAAAGCGCACCTTCGATTTCCTGGTGAACCGCTTCTTCATCGGAAAGTGCGGTTTGGCAGCGCGGACACCAATTAATAATGTAATCGCCGCGGTAAATCAGCCCGCGTTCATAAAGCGTGACAAACGATTCACGGACTGCGCGGGAAAGTCCTTCATCCATCGTAAAACGTTCGCGCGACCAGTCACAGGAAGCACCGAGCCGCCTGAGCTGCTTGACAATGGTCGAACCATATTCTTCTTTCCAGCTCCAAACTGCTTCGACAAATTTTTCCCGTCCGAGCTGGTGGCGATTTTTTCCTTCTTTGGCTAATTTTTTTTCCACCACATTTTGCGTGGCAATTCCTGCGTGGTCCACGCCCGGGACCCAAAGCGACGGCTCTTGTTTCATTCGGTGCCAGCGCGTCAGAATATCTTGGATCGTATTGTTGAGCGCATGACCCATGTGAAGAATTCCGGTGACGTTCGGTGGCGGAATGACAATCGTAAACGGTTTTTTGGATGGATGCAGCTCATGGGCTTGATCCCCCACCATTGGCTTTCCAGTGTCCGGATGGTGGGGGGTGAAATAACCGGAGCTTTCCCAAAGCGAATACCATTTGGATTCCACATCTTTGGAATTGTACCGCGGAGGAAGTTCAGTCATAAACGTGAAACGTGAAAAGTGAAGCGTGAAACGAGATCATAATTTCTTAATCAAATTGCGCAACATTCGTTGTTCATGATTAAGTTTTTCAAGCAAATTTTCTTTGGCAACAAAATTGATATAATTTAAATCAAAACAAATGTCAATTTGAGTTTCCACTTCTGCACATGACCCAAGTGCGATATAGAGAAACTGACGATATTCTCGATTATGAAAACGATTAAAACCTTCAGCAATATTTGATGGAATTGAAACGCTGGCTCTTTTTATTTGCGCAGATAATCCGTATACTTCTTCTTTTGGAAAATCCTTGATTAAATGATAAATATCAATAACGATTTCTTTTCCTAATTTCCAAATCTCTAAATCTCTAAAATTTCGGATCTTTGTTGCTGTTTCTACCGTTTCACTCTTCACATTTCACGCTTCACCCTTTTAAGAGTTTATACTCGACAGCGTCGACTAATGCCTGCCAGGAAGCGTCGATAATATTCTCAGAGACACCAACGGTAGACCAGGTGTGTAAATCATCTTGAAATTGAATAAACACGCGGACTTTTGCGCCGGTTCCGGCCTTCGAATCAACCACGCGGACTTTATAATCGATCAAATGAATTTTAGTCACTTCGGGAAAAAAATGAGAGAGCGCTTTGGCAAAGGCTTTATACAAAGCATCCACAGGACCATTTCCTTCCTCGGTTTCGCTTTGGGCTTTCCCTTTCACTTCGATTTCAACGGTTGCGCTTACTTTTGTGTTCGCATCGCCGATGATTTCATTTGAAATGCTGGCGCGTTTCACTGAGAAAAAGTTTTTATATTTGCCTAATTCTTTTTTCATCAGAAGCTCAAAACTGGCTTCGGCTGCTTCAAATTGGTAGCCTTGATTTTCAAGGTCTCTTACTTTTTGTAAAATGGTGCGGGTTTGAGACGTATTTTGATCGAGTTCAATTTTCAGTTCTTTGGCTTTGAGCATCACATTGGATTTTCCGCTCAGCTCTGAGACTAAGAAACGAGTGCTGTTGCCCACCAAGCTGGGAGTGATGTGTTCATAGGTTTTTGAATTCTTAAGCATCGCATTCACATGAACACCGCCTTTGTGAGCAAACGCAGACTGCCCCGTAAACGGCTGATTATTTTCAATCGGCATGTTGCAGACTTCGGCCACGTAGTGAGATAGTTCGGTGAGCTCCTGTAATTTTTTCGGAGAAAAAACTTTAAATCCCAATTTTAATTGGAGCAGCGGAATAATACTGGTGAGATTCGCATTTCCACAGCGCTCGCCGTATCCATTGATGGTTCCCTGCACTTGAATCGCTCCGTGTTCAATGGCGGTGATGGAATTAGCCACGGCCAAATCTCCATCATTGTGAACATGAACGCCGAGCGGAGCTTTCACTGCTTTTCGGACACGCTTCACGGCAATAGCCACTTGATGAGGAATACTGCCTCCGTTGGTATCACACAAAACCACCATGTCGGCCCCGGCAGAAACCGCTTCGCGAATGGTTTTCAAAGCGTATTCCGGATTTTCACGGAAGCCGTCAAAATAATGTTCGGCATCGTAAATAACTTCCAACTTTTTGGATTTCAAATAAGCCACCGTATCTCGAATCATGGCCAGATTTTCTTTGAGCGATGTTTTAAAGACTGCGGTGACGTGAAAATCCCAGCTCTTTCCAAAAATCGTCACCGTTTTGGTGCCGGCTTCCAGCAGCGCTTTGACGTTGTCATCGTTGGCCACTTTGGAATTGGCACGACGCGTTGATCCAAACGCCGCGATTTTGGCGTGGCCAAATTTTATTTTTTTGACGTCTTTAAAGAATGCCAAGTCTTTAGGGTTGGAACCCGGCCAGCCGCCTTCAATGTAATCAATCCCAAACTGGTCAAAGCGTTTGGCCAGCATGAGTTTGTCATTTAAGGACAAGCTCACGCCCTCGCCTTGTGTTCCGTCACGGAGTGTTGTGTCGTAAATTTGAATTTTTGTCATTTATTTTTTCCTAGACCGAATTCTTTGTGAATCACTTGTGCTGCTTTTTTTCCTTTGTTGCCTTCGATCACGCAAGAAATTTTAATTTCCGAGGTTGAAATCATATCGATGTTAATTTTATTTTTGGCCAAAATACCGAACATTTTGGACGCCACACCGGAATGGGATTTCATGCCTACGCCGACAATGCTGACTTTGGCGATATTTTCATCACAACTGACGTTTTCTGCGCCCACAGCCTTGGCCGCTTTCCAAACAGCTTCCATGGCTCGTTTGAGTTCATTCTTAAACACGGTAAACGAAATATCGGTCGTCCGTGTTTCGGTTTTATTTTGAATGATCATATCCACATTGATATGATGATCCGCAATGATTTTGAAAATTTTGGCAGCAACACCCGGTTTGTCCGGAACGTTAAAAATCGTAATCTTAGCCTCGTTTTGATTTAAGGCAACGCCGCTAACCATGATATCTTCCATTTTTTGAGTTTCTTTCGTAATCAAAGTCCCCTCCGAATGGTTAAGACTCGAACGAACATAAATCGGGACGTCAAATTTTTTTCCAACTTCAATCGAGCGGGATTGCATGACTTGCGTTCCGAGGGAAGCCAATTCCAAAATTTCATCGTAACTGACTTGGTTGAGTTTCCGAGCGTCTGAAACAATTCTTGGATCAGCCGTAAAAATCCCGTCGACGTCCGTGAAAATCTCGCAGTGCTTGGCCTTCAGCGCTTTCGCCAAAGCAACCGCCGTTAAATCTGAACCACCTCGACCTAAGGTTGTAATTTCCTCCGTCACCGTTTTGCCCTGAAATCCGGCAACAATAACAATGTGCCCTGATTTTAATGCAGCGTCGATTCGGTCCGTATTAATATCCAGAATGCGCGCTTTGGTGTGGGTTTTATCGGTGATAATTCCAACCTGCGGGCCGGTAAATGAAATGGCCTTCTCACCCAATTTCTGAATCGCCATCGACAAAAGTGAAATCGAGACCTGTTCACCGGTGGCCAAGAGCATATCCATTTCCCGTTCGCTCGGGCAGTCTGTAATTTGGGCCGCCAATGCTAAAAGATCATCGGTCGTATCCGCCAAAGCAGACACTACCACCACTAATTTATGGCCTTTGCGTTTGGTATCGACCACTCGCTGGGCGACTCGTTTAATTCGTTCTGCATTTGCGACGGAGCTGCCGCCGAATTTTTGGACAATGAGCGCCATGACTAATTGATATCTTTTCCGCTCATCACGTGATCAATTAATTTCCAACCTTCTTTAAATCTCAAGGCGGAAAGCTGAGCTGTGGCTTCATTAAAAAATTCAATTTCATCTCTCATGATATTTTTGCCGGCAAGAATAAATGGAACAGATTCCCGTGTATGAACTTTCAGCTGGGTCGGTGTATTCAAAAGCGGTGCAATTAAAATACGCACGTCTTTTTCGGTTTCAGAAAATGTTTTGGCGGCGCCGATCAAATAATGATCAATGGCTTCCAGGGACAATACTTTTTGTTTGATATCTCCCACTTTGGCTGCTTCATCACAAGCGCGAATGTGTACACACACAAAATCTTTTTCTTTGGCCAGTTCCAACATCGTATCTGCTTGGCCTTCATAATCAAAATCAGGAAACGCATGAATGGATGAAAATTCAACCACCGTCAGACCGATTAAACGTGAGAACCCTTTGACTGCTTCATGGGTTGAAATGCACGCCCCCGCCAAACCTGGAAAACGCGTTGAAAATTTTGGCAGATTCGGCATACAACCTTGGCCGTAGAGCCAAATCATGTTGGCCGGATTTTCACCCAGGTCAATTCTGACCTGATTAATTTCGTGGTCTTGGAGCAAAGATTTAGCATCATAAATTAATTTCTTCAGCATATCTTCGCCAGGCCCTTTGGGCAAATGCTGATCAATGGGTTTACTGACGATCGTTTCCGGATCAGGACATTCGGCGGAAAGTGCTTTGATACCGCGGGCATCTTTAATCACGGCAATGTGGCGAGATCCGCTTCCGGGAAAAAAACGGACGAAATCACTGGCCAATTTTTTATTCAGAAAATTAATCAGGGCCTTGGATTCTCGAGCTGCGATGCGTCCCGCGGTTGCGTCTGCCAAAATTCCTTCAGACTCAGTAATAAAATTCATTTGAAACGCAATTTCATTCTCTTCCAGTTTGACTTCAAGATTGGCCGCTTCCAAAGGACCGGGGCCGCTCAAATATTGTTTCGGGTCGTAGCCCAACAGCGATGCAAAAGCAACGTGTGGAGCAGGCTCCATTTTGTCCGGAATGGTCCGAAGCGTTCCGATTTTTCCCATCTTTGCAAAATAACTCAGGTTGGGAATGCGGGCCACTTCAAGCGGTGTTTTTCCGCCGAGTGCTTCATTGGGCTGATCACCAATTCCATCCGGGATAATCACAAGATATTTCATATATTAATTTCCTCCGTCATTGCCCCACAGGGGCTATCCCGATCCTACAGAAAAAATTCATAAATGGGATTGCGAGCGCAGCGAAGCAATCTCAATGTTGAGATCGCCACGCCCCGCTACGCGGGGCTCGCGATGACGCATGGTTATAGTCCGATTGCTTTCAAAACACCATTCATCGTCGGTTCAACAGCATCCATTTTGTCCTCAAAACTAAGTGCAAATTCCGGATCTTTGAGACCTGAGCCGGTGAGGGTGCACACAATTTTGCTCCCTGCTTTAAAATAATTTTTCTTCGCCAGTTTAATCACGCCTGCTACAGCAGCGGCGGAGGCGGGTTCGGCAAAAACCCCTTCACGCTCGGCAATAAATCGGTACGCCCACGTAATTTCCTCATCGGTTACCATATCAATAATTCCGCCCGACTCATCACGAGCTTGAATCGCCGTCTTCCAACTCGCCGGATTGCCAATTCGAATCGCAGTAGCAATCGTTTCCGGATTTTTCACCACTTGATTGAGCACAATCGGCGCAGAACCAGCCGCTTGAAATCCCAGCATTTTTGGAAGCGTGACTGAGCGGCCGGCTTTTTTATATTCGTTGTAGCCTCTCCAGTACGCCGTAATATTTCCGGCATTTCCCACAGGGATTGCATGATAATCGGGAGCATCGCCCAAATCATCGCAGATTTCAAACGCTGCTGTTTTTTGGCCTTCAATCCGATAAGGATTCACGGAATTAACAATTTGAATCGGATAATTGGTTGTGATTTCCTTGACCAATTCAAGGGCTACATCGAAATTCCCTTTTACAATAATGACTTTTGCGCCGTAACGAAACGCTTGAAGCAATTTTCCTTTGGCAATCTTTCCTTCCGGAATGAGCACAAAACATTTCATTTTGCACCGCGAAGCAAACGCCGCAGCCGAAGCCGAAGTATTTCCCGTCGAAGCACACATAATGGAAGTCGCGCCAGCTTCCATGGCTTTTGAAACGGCCATCGTCATTCCCCGGTCTTTAAAGGATCCTGTTGGATTCAGTCCTTCAAATTTGAAATAAATCTTCACGTTCTCCAAACCAATTTCGCCGGGAAGCGCTTCAGCTAAAATGAGCGGCGTGTTTCCTTCATTCAGCGAAATGATCGGCGTTTTGTTCGTCACCGGAAGAAATTCCTGGTAGCGCTCAATGATTCCGATTTTCTTAACAGGTACTTTTTTAACGGGGTCCATGATTTTCAATCCGAATCACTTGCGTTTTTTCTTTGAGCACGGCCAACCGATCAATTTCCTGCACAGCACGTCTTACCGACTCTTCCTGAGTATCGTGAGTCAGAAGAATGAGCGGCACAACGCTTTCTGCCCGGCGTTCTTTTTGAATCACGTCACTGATGCTGATATTATGCCGTCCCAGCAGGTTTGAAATTCTGGCTAAGACACCCGGACGATCCACAATATGAAATCTCAAATAATAACGAGACAGAAGCGTTGAAATATTTTTTACTTTGATCGCAGTTAGATTCGGCATGAAGAGTCTGTCATTGTCATTCAGTCTCGACAGATCGATTAAATCACTCACAATCGCACTTCCCGTGGGTTTGCTGCCGGCGCCTCGGCCGTAGAGGAGCACATCGCCTACTTCATCGCCTTGCATCAACACCGCATTGTATGAGCCGCGAACGTTGGACAGCACATGGGCTTTGGGAAGAAGCGTTGGCTGCACATGGGCTTGAATTCCATCGTGATTTCTTTTGGCCACAGCGAGTAATTTGATCGTATAACCAAATTCTTCGGCAAAGGAAATATCTTCGCTTCGAATGCTTGAAATTCCGCGGACGTAAATGTCTTTGAAATTCACCCAACCGCCAAAAATCAAACTCGCCAAAATGGTCAGTTTATGCGCCGCATCAATTCCTTCTACGTCCAGTTTTGGATCGGCTTCGGCATAACCTTTTTTCTGCGCCAGTCCCAGCGCTTCTTTAAAATCCAAATGCTCTTCTGACATTTTGGTCAAAATATAATTAGAGGTTCCGTTAATAATGGAATAAATCGAATTAATCCGGTTGGCAATCAAGCCTTCCCGAAGCACTTTGATCACCGGAATTCCACCACCGACACTGGCCTCGAAAAAAAGATGGCGGCCCAGTTTTTTAGCTTCGCCAAACAATTCACGACCATGTTCAGCCAAAAGCGCTTTGTTGGCAGTCACCACATGTTTTCCAGATCTCAGTGCTTTCAAAATTAATTCTTTGGCGGGATGAATTCCACCGATCACTTCGACAATCACATCCAGATCGGGATCGCCAACGAGACGGTGAGCGTCATAGGTCAATTGATGAGCAGCGGGCTTAGCCAAACGTTTTTTTGAGCGGTGTTTAACAGCAACCGCGCTGATCTGAAAAGAAGTTCCGGTTTTTTGCGCAAGAAAGCGGCCTTTCGATTTTAAAATCGAATAGACACCGCTCCCGACTTGGCCCAAGCCAAGCAGACCTATCTTCAATTGTTTCATAGATTTAACCTAAAAACGCAAGGGCGACAGTATAGCGTAGCAAGGGGGAAAAAGCAAGAAATGGGCGGTTTAAAGAGACTTAACGGCTTCGAGGACTTCTTCGGCGTGGCCGTCGACTTTGACTTTAGGGAAAATCTTGGCGATTTTCTGGTCTTTATCGATGACAAACGTGGTGCGTTCAATGCCCATATAGGACTTGCCCATAAAGCTTTTTTGTTTGTAAACGCCGTACTGCTGGGCCACTTTTTTGTCGGCATCGGAGAGCAGCGGAAACTGAAGTTTGTATTTGGTAATGAATTTCTTGTGGGAATCCAGGGAATCAAAGCTAACGCCATAAATTTCAGCGCCAACCGCTTCAAATTTTTTTCTTAAATCGCGCAGGTCACAAGCCTCTTTGGTACAGCCTGGCGTATCGTCTTTGGGATAAAAATATAACACGACGCTTTTCTTGCCTTTGAAATCACTGAGGCTGACTTCCCCGCCATCACTGGAAGGAAGCGTAAAATCAGGGGCTTTTAAACCTTCTTTGAGTTCAGCCATATCAGCAAATCCTAAAGGGTAGGAAAAAATTAAACTTAACGTTACCGTCATTGCGAGGCAATGTCCGAACAATGCCGAAGCAATCTCAAATCTTAGATTGCTTCGCTTCGCTCGCAATGACGTTGCCAAATAATTACAAGCTTTCCCGCATTTCCTTGGTTGCTTTCATCATGACCCGAAGTTTTTCTTTGGTTTCTTCAACACCACGGGTTTTGAGGCCGCAATCAGGACTCACGTAAATTTTTTCTTTAGGAATAAATCTAAGCGCTTTCTGAATGCGCGCTTTGACTTCATCTTTGGATTCCACGCGGTGACTGTGAACGTCCAGAACGCCCAAACCAATGTCACTGGTGAACGGAGATTTTTTGAAGAGATCCAGCAAGTCAAATTCATTGTTGGAAAGTTCTAAATCAATTTGGTTGACTGGAATATCAAGCATCTTGGGATAAATCTTCGGAAAATCCCCGTAACAAATATGGGTCAGCGTATACGCTTTCAGACCTTTGGTGACAATTCCCATCGCTTCAATCGCAAGATCGAGTTCTTCCGGACGAACCGAGACCGCCGGTTCGTCAATTTGAATGTATTGGGCGCCTGCGGCTTCCAAATCTTTGGCTTCTTCATGAACCACTTCAGCCAGGCGCAAACAAAAATCACGGCGAGAAGGATAATATTCATCGAACGACCAATCCATAATCGTATAAGGACCGGTCAGCATTCCCTTCACCGGTTTTTTGGTCAGGCCTTGAGCAAATTGATACCAACCGATGGTCACCGGATTGGCGCGCTCAATTTCAGCCACGGCCACAGGCTTGCGGTAAAAACGATTTCCGTACGAACGGACGAGACCGCTGATTTCAAATCCTTTAAAATTTTCGGCAAAGTAGGTCACCATATCGCCGCGATACATTTCACCATCGACCAAAATGTCGATGCCGATTTCTTCTTGGAACTCAATCCACTCGCGCGTGGCCTTGCGCTCAAGTTCTTCGAGTTCTTTTTTTGAAATTTGATTTTTTGAAAATTGAAACCGGGCTTTGGTTAAATATTCCGGTTTTGGAAAACTGCCGACGGTAGTGGTGGGAAGAATAGGCAGACTCATCCCCCACCACTTTCTGAAATAGCACCGTTACAATTTTGAGTCATTGTAGAATCCATGAAAACAAAATAAAAGTGGTGGGGGATCATGAAACACTTGCTCCTCTCAATTGCTTCGCAACGCTGGTCAAAAGCTCCAGCTTCTTTTGCGCATTCGAACGGGGTAAAAATTCAAGACTGTGGCTCGTTGAAATCCAGGTGTTGTCCAAATTGACGCTTTCCCCAAGCTGGTGAAGGAGTTTCACGAGTTCAGCTTCAGATTCCATTTTGGTGTTTCGCGCATCGACAATACCAGCCATCAATTTTTTCGTAAAGGGTGCTGATTTAATGACGTCCCAATTTTTATGGCCCGGCGTCAGCTGAAGGCCGATTCGTTCCACATTTAAATTAAGAATCTTCGGATAAATGCCCTCGAGATTTCCAAAATTAAATTGAATCGTCTTCTCGGCTTTTGAAAGTTGGGCATTCAGGATTTCATGCACTTGAAGAAAGAGCGGAAGCTCCTGCTTGAATTGAAGAAGGGCCGGCTCGTCAAACTGAATGTATTGACAACCGGCTTCTTCCAAAGCCAATGCTTCTTTATGAATCAGGTGAGCAAAATCAAATACAAGCTGTTTAAATTCCCGGTAAAAACGATTTCTGGAAAGTTTGGCCAGCGTGTAGGGTCCCGGCAAAACCACTTTCACGGGCTTGGCGCTGTGCTCTTGCGCAAACAAAAAATCGTTGACCAGAATTGGCTTAATAAATTCAAGACGGCTTTCAATAATGGGCTGGCGGTAAAAGGTATTGGTATCAAAATAACGAATCAGCCCGCTGATCTCAACACCCGTAATATTTCGAACGATGACTCGGAGCGGATCGTCCCAACGAATCAAACCGTCGGTCACAATATCAAGTCCGGCTTCTAATTGAAGACGGATCGCTTCTTCGGTCACTTCATCTTTAATGCGGGCTAAATCTTCTTCGGTAATTTCGTTTTTATCAAATTGATGAAGACTGCGGCGCAGTTTTTGTTCTTCGGTGGTGTCGCCGATTTTGGGAAACGCTCCGGCAAGTGTTGTTTCGAGTGCCATGATTATATTCTCTCCTTTGTCATCCCCGAATGTTTTTACGCTCGCGCCCAATGCGCGGAGCACTTTCGGGAAGAACTTGACGTTCTTCTCCGAAACGTGTCGGGGATCCATTCTTTTTATCTTTTAGATTCCCGCTTTTCCGCCACAAAGATCGGCGAGACCCGTCGGACCTCGCCAAGTATTTTGGCGGGCGCGGGAATGACAATTTTTATTCTCCGTCGTTTCCAATAGAATCGACGGGACATTCTTTCAGAGCCTGTTCACACTGGGCTTCTTCCTCAAGTGTAACAGGTTGTTTTGATACGTAACTGTAACCTTTGTCCGAGTTTCTCGAAAAATTGGCAGGGGCTGACTGGCGGCACAAATCGCAGTCAATACAGGTATGATCTACGTAAAACCTTCCACCAACGTTCTCAGATAATTTCAGAGATCGGTTTGCCATAAAAGTAAAACAAAGTGTTGTATTGTATGAGTTTTGGGGATCGTTTGCAACCAAAACGTCTGGATGCTTTTATGAAGAAGACTTCCTGCGGCGAGCCAAATAACCCAGCACGTCTTTGATGATGACGAGACTGTACGGCGTACCATCAGCGGCCAAAACGGGAACGTTGCGGCAGACGCCCATTGCCATTTTGTTGACGACATAAGCAATTGGTGCCTCGGCCGTAACGAATTCAGGATTGGGAGTCATCACTTGTCTAACTTTTATTTTGGAGAGATCTTTATATTTGCCAGCCACGCGCAGCAGAAGATCGCGGTTGCTTAAAATGCCAACCATTTTTTTCTTCTCGTAAACCAAAATGCATTTTTTGCCTTCTTTTTGAAAAATCTTGACCACTTTTTGGATGCTGTCATCCGGACTGCACACGAGCAAATCTTTTCCGGTGAGGAGCGAGGCTACCGGATCTGTCATCAGAGCTGATTGGAGTTTGTCATCTTTTTTAGGTTTCGGAAGATCGACTTGCATGAGCGAATGCAAGCATTGCTCACACCGATCGCTTCCTAAAATATTGTCCGCACCGCAAGAAGGACACTTGATCGTTTTATTATTTAACTGTCCAGGTGTCTGGGCCATAAATCAAATCCTTCAGATTCCCTTTTCCTTTTGTTTTGACCGCCTGTTGGACTTGTGCTTCCAACATTTCATCATACGTCGGTTTGGTAATATTCCGGAACACGCCAAACGGAACCGGCATCTCCGGATATTCCATTCGTGTCAACAAATAAGCGTAACTGGGTTCGGGATCATGTTCATTGTGGACCAGCAATTCTTTGGGATCCATGCCCGGTGTGTAATCAACCACTTCCAGCTGAAGACCTTTTAACCGAATAGCTTTGTTTTTTTCTTTTCCAAAAATAAGCGGTTTGCCGTGTTCTAAGAGCACCATGCGATCATCGCGATTGTCGCGTCCGGTTACCGGTTCAAACGCTTTGTCGTTAAAAATATTGCAGTTTTGATAAATTTCGACAAACGAAACGCCTTTGTGCTTCATGGCCTGTTCTAAAACCGAACCCATGTGAGTCGGAATGCTGTCCAGTGTTCTGGCAATAAACGTAGCTTCTGAAGCAATCGCAATGCACAAAGAATTAATCGGATAATCAATCGAGCCTTCCGGAGTTGACTTGGTCACCTTTCCGATCGGAGAGGTAGGAGAATATTGTCCTTTCGTCAGACCGTAAATCCGGTTATTGACCAGCAAAATATTAAAATTAATATTTCGGCGCATGGAATGCATCAAGTGATTTCCGCCGATGCTGAGACCGTCGCCGTCACCCGTGATCACCCAAATCGAAAGTTCAGGATTAATGCATCGTAAGCCGGTCGCAATGGTCGGAGCGCGGCCATGAATTGAATGAAACCCGTAGGTGTTCATATAATAGGGAAAACGGCTGGAGCAGCCGATTCCGGAAATGAACACATATTTTTCTTTCGGCAAATCAAATTTTGCCAATGTTCTCTGCATCGTTGCCAAAATCGAATAATCGCCACAACCCGGACACCAGCGCACTTCCTGGCCCGAAACAAAATTTTCGCGGGTGTACGGTAACTTCGTTACGTCTGTGGTGCTCATTTCGCAACTCTCCCAAAACCGTCATTGCGAGGAGCCCTCTCGGGGCGACGAAGCAATCTATGTTCTGAGATTGCTTCGCTCACTTCGTTCGCTCGCAATGACGACTCAAAAGATCTCATAGTATCTCCCGAATTTTATTTAGAATTTCTTCAACCTTAAATGGCTGACACTGAACTTTATTCAGTCCAATAACGTTGACTCCGACGGCGGGAAACTGGCTGCGAATCAGCATTAAGAGCTGACCCGAATTAAGTTCCGGAATCAAAATGTGTCTGAACTGGCTCAGTACTTTGCCCAAATTTTTCGGAAACGGATTGAGGTAATTCAGATGTGCCTGAGAAACTTCGATTCCCTGCGCTTTTAAATCCATGACAGCTTGATAAATAGGTCCATACGTTCCGCCCCAACCGAGCACCAGCAACTTTCCCGACTTTGGCCCTTCAACGTAAAGTTCCGGAATGTCATTTTCGATCCCTTTGATTTTCGCGGCGCGATAGTTCACCATTTTTTGATTATTGGGTCCGTCGTAACTGACATTGCCTGTCAAATCCGCTTTGGACAAACCGCCGATTCTGTGTTCAAGTCCTGGCGTTCCCGGAATTGCCCACGGACGTGCGAGTGTTTCGGAATTTCGAGAATATGGAAGAAAAGGATCAAAGCTGGCTTTCGGATGAGTGACTGGAATTTTCGGAAGTTTGTCCAGTTCCGGAAGTTTCCACGGCTCGGCCGAATTAATGACGTCTGCTTCCGTCAAATAAATCACTGGCGTCATATATTTAATTGCTAAGCGGATGGCTTCAACCGCCATCGCAAAACAATCGGAGGCTGTTTTCGGAGAAATCACAACGATCGGAGATTCTCCGTTTCGTCCGTACAAAACCTGCAACAAATCCGTTTGTTCGGTCTTCGTTGGCATTCCCGTACTTGGTCCGCCTCTTTGAGCATCCATAATCACCAGCGGAAGCTCAGTCATCACCGCTAAATTAATGGCCTCTGATTTCAAACAAATTCCAGGTCCAGAAGTTCCTGTCAGTCCAATTTGTCCGCCAAACGAAGCGCCAATCGCAGAACCGATGGCCGCGATTTCATCTTCGGCTTGAAATGTTTTGACATTGTAATTTTTATACCGGGCCAGCTCGTGAAGAATATTGCTGGCAGGAGTAATCGGATAAGAACCGTAGAATAATGTTTTGTTCGCAAGCTGCGCTCCCGTA
>Ga0209515_10003015_pt1 | contig 24682 bp, 27 predicted proteins | sample Subgroupgradi54m_FD_187454 | JGI IMG/M metagenome (GOLD analysis project Ga0209515, IMG submission 187454) | Subsurface groundwater microbial communities from S. Glens Falls, New York, USA - GMW60B uncontaminated upgradient, 5.4 m (SPAdes)... ... | reverse complement strand
AAATAAAAATCAAAACAGATCAAACAGAGCCAAAAATTCCGCCATTTCACCTCCTCTTGAGAACTTTGCACATCAAAAAGTTAATTATGCAAAGTTCTCAGAAGAGTACCAACCTCCGTCTGCCGTCAATAAACCGAGAGTTTTACTCATTGGTCTTGATGGTACACGTCCCGATGCGCTTCAGGCAGCAACAACACCGAACATTGATGACTTAATAAAAAATGGGGCTGTCAGTTATCACGCCCAAGCCGGACAACATACCTGGAGTGGCCCTGGTTGGTCCAATATCTTAACCGGCGTTTGGGAGCAGAAGCATGGTGTCATTGACAACAGTTTTTCACACTCCCATTATCAGCGTTATCCCTCTGTCTTTACTCGTCTCGAACAACTTCATCCCGAGCTCTACACCGCGGCGATTGTTTCCTGGAAACCACTGAAAGATTATCTTATTCCTCATGCTGACAAATGCTTTGTTCATATTGAAGATGATTATCAGGTCATGGATGATGCCATCTCAGTTTTAAATCGTGAAGATCCCAATTTAATGTTTGTTTATTTTGGCAATATCGATTTAGTTGGACATAAGTATGGTTTTCATCCTTCCGTCACCCCTTATCGTAAAGAAATTGAACATGTAGACCGGAAAATAGGTCACGTTTTGCAGGCTTTGCGTGCTCGAGAGCAGTATGCCCAAGAGAACTGGTTGATTCTCTGCACCACCGATCACGGCGGAACAATGGAAGGTCATGGCAAAAATATTCCCGAAGATAGAACTATTTTCTATATTGTTAGTGGTGATTCTGTTCCACGTGGCACAATTCCCGAAACTCCCTATCAAGTTGATATTGTTCCGACAATCTTGAAACATCTGAGAATTCCAATTGATCCGGGCTGGGGTTTAGATGGAAAAGTGTGTGGACTTTAAGAATCTTCATCATCAATTTGTTCGTTATGTACTGGTTGAGCTTCCTCTTTTTTTTCATCATCTCTTTTCCTTTCCGCTTCCTTTTTCTCGTCTCTCTCTTTGATATACCCTTTCATATCCTCTTTAATTTTCTCCATCAATTCTTCTACTGAATAATATTTATATTTTAATTCATCCAAATCCTCTTTCTCCGTCAAATCCAACTTACTGAGATACAATAAAACCGTTTTCTCTCGTCCGAGATTCTTGAATAACTGTTCTTGTTTCTTAATCGAGTAACCGCTATACCCGCTTAAATCAAAGACAAAGATAATCACATTAGCTAATTCCCTCATCACTAACTCTGCTTGCAACTCAATTAAATTCATCTTCTCTGCTCGCGCCAGTGTGCCGGGCACGTCGAGGACTTGCACCTTCTCACCATCAATCCATACATAACCGGCATTAATACTCTTTGTCGTAAACGCGTACGCTGCCACTTCAGCTCTCGTTCCCGCCAATTTATTCAGTAATGTTGATTTACCAACATTGGGAAAGCCATAAATACACACCGTAAACATTTCTTTAATATCTGGATATGTTCGAAAGATCTTACGCGATGTTTCTAAATATTGCAAATTACTATTGACTTGTTTTATCACTGAGGATATTCGGCCATAAAACTGGCGCGATAAATCTCTAATTTTTTCTCTATCTGTTGTTTTGAAGATCTTTCGAACGTATTCTCCCTGAAAAAAGCGAGTTTTATCTTTCGCCCAATCGATTGCCGCGAGAGATTTCTTATACTGTCCGAGATCAATCGTTAGATCCATTAACTTAACATAGAATTCCGGAAGATTTTTTGGGTGGGGTAAAGACTCTCTGATTCTGTCTAATCTGCTAACCAGAGTATCTTTTATAATATCAATTTTTAATCCCTCTTTCTTACGAATAATCTCCAGCCAATTTCCCTGAAGATTGCGTTGTATCCCTTTCTCTCGCGCCTTACTAAACGCTAAATTCAGCAGCGCTTTCTCTGATTCGACAGTAGGAATAGTTTGAAAGTTCATAAGTGATTAAAATAGGTGTTCTTTTATCAATCTTTGTGATTATTTGTGGAATTTTTGTTAGAAAGCTAATCTTAGTCAAATTCTTCTCTTAAGATAGAATATCGTAATTCATCACACCACCGCTTGTTTCTGAACTCCTTTTTCCTTAGTTTTCCTTCATACGTGAAGCCCGATTTCTCCAGTAGTCTTGCCGAAGCAATATTGGGATGCGCCACTCGGGCATACACTTTTACGAGCTTTAATCTTTTAAATCCAAAGTTAAGAATTAGTTTGATCGCCTCTTTCATGATCTTCTTTCCCCAATATTTCTTCCCCAGCCAATAACCGAGTTCTGCATTCTTATTCCGAGAATCAATATCCATAAGACTTACCATCCCGATAATCTCCTTAGTTTCTTTTAATTCAATTCCTAATTCATATGCTTTTTTCTGTCGCTGATTCTTCTTTGTGATTTTGATAAAATCTGTTGCATTCTTTAATTTATATGGGTGAGGAAGAGTAGTATACTTTGCAATGTCTTTATCTTTGGCATTTTGAAAAAGTGAAACTACATCTGATGCTCTTAGTGTTCTCAGACTAATTTTATCAGCAACGATCTTCATTTTATCACCTTACTCATTTCGGATGCTCATGTCCCAGCAATTTCCGCTTCCGTAAATGTTCGATATGCCTCGCTCGTTCTTCCTGCAATTTTAACGTCTTCTTGCGTACATCGGCAATTAATCCCGAAACATGTTCTCCTCCTAAGAAATGCGGGAGAATAACATAATCTGCTCCTTCTTTATACAACTTTAATGCTTCATCGACTTCTGATGCCGTTACAATGATATGCGCTTTTTTATTTTGTGATCGCACTTTGCGAATCAGAAAGAAGTTATCGCTCAATGCCGGCACGGTGGAGATGACCATTGTACATTCTTTTAAATTCATCCGTTCAATGACTTCTTCATCCGTAACATCTCCGTAAACGCAATGATACCCTTCTTTAATCACGTGATTGATGACCTCTGGATTGTAATCAACAATCAATAATCTTTTCTTGCTGTCCTCTAAACCTTGGGCAATGCTATACCCAATGCGATTGTAGCCACAGAGAATAATTGATGGTTTGTTTTCTGTCGGCAAATATTCCAATCCTTCTGTTGTAAAACGATCGAAAAAATGAAGTGGCCGTTGCAAGACCTTGTATAACTTATCTTCGTATTCCATGAAATAGGTTGTTGTCGTAATTGACGCCAGCATAATGATTGTCACAACTGAAAACAGATCCTGTGAGATGTGACCGAGTTGAAAGCCTTGGGCGGCAATAATCAGTGAGAATTCTCCCACTTGCGCCAGGGCGTTTGCTGTTAAGAACGCCGGTTTCTTGGTATAGCGGAACAGCGAACAGATTGTCATTGTAACCAGTGGCTTGATCAGAATTACGATTAAGAAGAGAATCACGATGGGCAGCCAGAGAAGCTTAATTGCTCCCAAAGATATGCCCATTCCCAGTGAGACAAAGAATAACAGCGAGAAAAAATCTTTGAGACTTTTAATCTTCCCGGCAATTTCTACATTGTATTTTAGATTTCCCAGGGTAATTCCGGCGATAAATGCCCCAATCGCAATCGAAAATCCCACTTCATAGAATGCAATCGAAAATAGAAAACAAACTGCCAGAGAACTAATCAGCAGTAATTCTTGATTCTTCGCGGCAAATTGAAAGACGATTGGAAAAATGTATTTGCTCGCCAGATAAGCGATGAGGAATAGCAGCAAGAATTTCAGCAACGATATTCCCAGCAAGAGCAAGCTAAATTCATTAATTGATGATAAAATGGATAAGACAAGGATGGCAATCACGTCGTTTGTCAATAAAATTCCAACGGCTAGCCTGCCGTGCAACGTGCTTAATTCGCGGCGATCGGAGAGAATCTTCATCACCACCATCGTTGACGAAAACGCCACGAGCAAGCCAACATAGGCTGCTTCTAGTCCCAAGTAACCTAAAACTAACGCCGCAACATAGCCGATGATAAATAAAATGATAATCTGAATTGCTCCACCCAGACTTGAAACCAGCGCAACATTTTTGACTGCCTTCAAATCCATTTCTAATCCAACGATAAACAACAGAAAAGCGATGCCGATGACGGAGATAGAATCAATAATACTCGTGTTGGTAATTATCTTAAACAGCGGCGTTAAGAGAATTCCCACAATCACATAGGCCAAAATCTGGGGCTGTTTCAGCAAACGAAGAAGATACGCCGTAGCTGCCGCGATAATAAACACGATTCCTAACTGCAGGAAGGTCTGACTTGCTCCATCTATCATAATTATGAAGGAGGCAAATGGGTTTTATAAACGTTGTTGTGGCTATTTTATCTCTCTCTAAGTAATAACGTTGATAAATTTTATAAAATACGGTTCATTATTATATCCGATGAATCTTGAAACGATAACTAACAACGCCAAACGATATCTCTCCGATTGTACGGCTGTCGCTGCTGTCTATACACCCGCCTATGCTCTCATGGAAATTGGCCTTGCCGGGATGTCGCATCAACAGTCTCTCGATGCTCGTTTGGTTGGTTTGTCCAGTGTCTATCTTGGTCTTGGTTCAGTAATTAGTCTTGGACGCGATTATTCTCGAAAAGCTTTTGACATCACTAAAGATTCACCTGGAAAAACCAGAAAAATTCATGACACTCTTTATTTAGCAACGATTGCCCTCGTCTCAAATCCCATTTTTTATCTTGCGATTGGCGCTCGTGATGTCAAAGAGATTGTCGTTGGCACAGTCGCAGGAGCAGTATTGAGTGCAGCCGTTGGCGCGCCAATGGGCTATGCCATTGATTGGTTTCGTGATCTGCTTGGTGTAGAATCGGCTCAGCATATGCCTTCACTAATCAAACGTTGTAGTTCGCGCGTCAAGAAAACAATTGCCGCAGGATTAGTCGCGGCCTCCGTTGGTTTAACGGGATTAGTCTACCATGTTATTCCTGATAAAGAGCCAGTGATTATTCAGCATTATCCGGAACAGCATTGAATCTTTCCATCCCACATATCCCAACCTATTCTCTGCACCTAAACAATCCTTATTAATCATCATTTCTCGAAAATAAAAATGCTTTTTGAAATCATCATTTCCCTCTTCCTCGGCATCGTCACAGGTATCATCACCGGCATCACCCCCGGTATCCACGTCAATCTTGTCTCCATGCTCATTGTTGTTTTCTCTCCACTTCTGTTAAACTACACCACTCCACTCGTTTTAGGAGTGTACATCATTAGTTTAGCGTTAACCCATACTTTTCTGGACGCTCTTCCCAGTATTTATCTTGGTGCCCCAGACGAAGCCCAGGTGTTGAATGTTTTGCCAGGTCATCGTTTGCTCCTTAAAGGATTGGGGCATAATGCTGTTCTCTGCACAGTTATCGGTGCTTTTGGTAGTGTTTTACTGGGAATTCTCTTCTTCCCTCTGTTTATTTATTCGATGGCTTGGCTTCAGCCATTTCTCGTTAAGAGTATTGGTTTTATTTTGATTGCGATTGTCCTCTTTATGATCTGGCGCGAGAAAGGAAGACGACTCTCTGCTCTGATTGCTTTTCTCTTATCTGGTCTTCTGGGATTATTGATCTTCAATATTTCATCCTTAAAACAACCACTCTTCCCTCTTCTTTCTGGTTTATTTGGCATTTCGTTGCTGATTCTCAGCCTTTCCGAGAAGATAACTATTCCCCTACAAAAGATAAATGAACCACTTACCATTAGCAAACCAACAATTCTCAAAACGGTTTCTGCGGCAACGGGCATCGGCTATATCGCGGCGTTTCTTCCGGGATTTGGCAGCAGTCAGGCAGCTATCGTTGCAACCAGTGCCGTCGGTGATGTTGGTGATGAAGGTTTTCTCACGTTAGTTGGCGGTATTGGAACAGCTAATATGTTAATTTCCATCGCCGCGATTTATGCCTTAAACAAAGCGCGCAATGGAGCGATCGTCGCTGTGCAGAAATTGTTGTCGGCGATTACCTTTTCCGATATGCTCCTCTTTCTCGCTGTTGCTCTTGTTGTCGCTGGCATTGCCTCGCTTCTTACGATTAAATTTTCCAAAATCTTTGCTTCACTCATTGTCAGAATTAATTATAGTAATCTCATCGTCACAATCATTGTCTTTATTACCGCTCTGACATTATATTTTGATGGCTTGCTGGGGCTGCTCGTCTTGCTAACTTCAACTGCTCTCGGTCTGCTTGCGTCGCGCTGGGGCGTAGGCAAGAATCATTTATTGGGCTGTTTGATTCTGCCGGTGATATTGTATTTTACCCTTTAAACAAAGATCTTATCTCTTACAATATTCACACTTCTCTGATCTTTTTGGCTCTGCTCCCTGTAACACGCCTAACGCTGTTTCAAATAATTCTTGAGCATGGCTTGGCGAAAGAGAAACATCATAAAGTTTTGTTGCAAACTGTACTACTCCGCTTCCTCTTACAGTCTCGGGATACCATAGAAGAATGTGGCCCGTATCAGCAACAGTAAAGCCATTCTTTTCAAATAAGAGAGCATACATCTCCAGCTGTTGTTGATAATAGTCGATGGTCTTATCTGGTTCCTTCGGTTTAAATCCTTTTGTTTTGTGATCTAATACAATTAACGTCTCGTCACGCTGAAGGAGATCATCAATCGCTCCGAATAACGTATTTCCCTCTGTGTCATCCCAGCGAATCCCTTTGAAGTTATTCCGCCAGGTAGCAAGTTGCTTAAGATCTTGATACAAATTAATGTCTGCCGGCAAATCTGCTAATTCATCTGGTCTTCGTCCTTCTTTTCGACATTGATCAAAATATTCTTTAATCACTTTATCCATGCCGCTGGGTAAAGAAGGAAAGATCCCGCGTGGTCTTCCACTATGTTGATTTTTGTCAAGATAGAAACAGCGCGGGCAATCGGCAAAAAGTGATAGACTTGACGGTGAAAGTTTGTAGGTCATTATCTCTCAATTTACTCGTTTCTATAAAAACATTCTGTTCCATTTTTTTCAATAGCAAAACGTATATTAATCCAAAAATATTTCTTTTTCTCTGAAAAGAGGTTGATAGAGGTGTGGCTCTGGAGGAGAAATCTTCTGAGAACTTTGCATAATTAATTATTTAATGTGCAAAGTTCTCGAGAGGAGGTGAAATAGTCGTAATTTCGGCATAAAATAAATCATCTATTTACCGAAATTACTCTTTTTCAAACTCCTCTTCTGGAGCTGCATTTTTTTATTCAAATATAATCTCCTCTTTTCTTGAAATCACTCACTCTCTCTCTCTCTCTCTCTCTCAATTCTATTTCCATTCCAACTCCAACAATATCGGTTGATGATCTGATCCTTCTCCCTGTAATTGCTTTCCCGATGCTCCCCTAATTTTGTCTCCACGATAAAAGAAATAATCCAGTTGTGGAAGTAGTCCTTCTTTAACGAAGCCTTTTTTGAATCCCGCTCTCTCCAGATCATCAATTCCTCTCTCTAACTTCGATCCTAAAAAAGTATTAAAGTCGCCGCCCACTACCACAACATCATCGTTCTTCTGTTCAATAGTTTCGAGTAGGCTTCTTATTTGATATTCTCTTCCTGATGGTCCCGTCCGATTCTCTAAATGAACATTATAGATTCCAATTCTCAAACCCATGGCATTTTCAATCTGTGTGTATAGCGCGATTCGCGTAATCAAATGATTCTTACCCAATGATTGTTGTGCAACGAGTGGAAGCGCATACACTTCTACTTCTCGATAAGGAAATTGCGCCAGAGTTAACTGTCCCGAATGATCAAAGTCATAGAATTTTGTTTTTCGGGCAACATGATGCAGTGGAGCATAGGCGGCATTAAATTTTGTAAACAAATGATCTTGCCAGAATCCATTTCCATCACGCACGGCTGCTTCTTGCAGTAATAAGACATTAGGGTTATGATTTTTGATTATCTCTGAGAGTGATTTTTTAATCTCTTGAGGATTATATTCTCTCAGAATATTCCACGAAACAATCTTCAGTCGATGATCCGGAAGTGTATTTGTTACTCTTTCCTTTTGAACGACTCGTCGTTGGATGTCTCGTTCATCGAAACGATACTCTTCTCGTAGAGGAATACAGATTGAAGAGACAAAGCCGCCAATTGTCTTTGCTATCTCTCCAGCCTGCTCCAATGCCCGACTCATCCCGACTTTCTCCGCCGATATTCATCTAAAATCTTTTCGGCAATGTCATCAGCCACATACCAGATCGATGGCTCATCTGCTCGGTTAATGACGCTGGGAAATTCAACTGAATAAAAAGAATTTCCTTTAATCTCAAATCCATATCTCTTTGGGTCTGATCTGTATGACTCTCCAGAGAATCCATTGAGCATTTCTGTTGGAAAGTAATCTTTTACAATTCCCCCGATCGTCTCGCCATCAACAACGTCACCAATCATTTCTGGAATATACAAGATAGTCTGACCAAAGAACCGTTCTATTGAAATCTCATTTTTTTCTTCCGCTTTTACAAATTTTTCTAAATCCATATTTTCACCTTTCAAAATTTCATCAAACTTAATTGCCCTTTGCGTGTTCCTTTGGGAATCTCCACCACTGCATCCACTCCAACCTGTTTCTGGATATCCTCAGCAATCGCCTTTCCTAAAATCTGACTGAGGCTTGTTCCATCAATGTTCTTGACATCTCCCAGATCGCGAATCCCTGCGGTATACAATCTTCGTGCACGTATTCTACCAATCCCTTTCAGTTTTAATAATGGCAATAATTCTTCTTTTACCCCATTCTGCACCCGAACACGCAGCTTTCGAATCTCTGTAACCACATCATGATATTGGCAGATTCCAGCCAACTCTTCGCTAGAATAGAGTAGCCATTCCGCAAGATCGAGTTTCACTTTCACTTCTCCCGGGCGAATATCAAATTTCTCGAGGAGATAATCTTCATCTTTTTCTGAAATCCATTCCTCCAAAAATAACGCCGTCTTAATCGAGTTCATGAATTCGCCATAATCAGAATCAAAAACACTCGGTTCTTTTTCTAACAATAATCCAAAGCGTTTGTTTAATTCTTCTTGAACAAGATCTTCTTCTTTCTTCTTTGTCTGGAGCAGTGGACGCATTTCTAACGTGTGGCAAAACATCTGTAGGAGTGAGAAATGAGAGTGTTTATCTTTCGTGAACTGTCCCAGACAATCCAATAAATGGCGCGCCGTTAACGGATCAAGATATAATTCCGAAATTCTTTTTCCGATTGTTGTTGCATGCAGATTTTTTTCCACTTTTTCTTCTTTTTTACTTGTTAATTTGTTAGCGCTGACAAAATCATCTTTCAGTGAGTCATTACTACTTCCATCAACCGTAATAAAACTCCATCCCTCCAAGAGCAGTAACATTCGACTCATTATCTCCTGCAGTTTTTCTAGATCCTTAAATTGATGCGCCCAAAACGTCTGGGCAAAAAATTCCCGCATCGATTTCTCGTCGCGAATAATCCCTGACGCAATCAGTGATAGTAGATACGTCCGTAACACCGGCTCAACCGCCAGCTTGGAGTAAATTTCTTCGGGAACGCCGCAGATATATTTCTCATATAATTCTTCTTTCTCGGCTTCATCTTTGGCCAGCATAATTGCCTGTCCTTCTTTTTCATACTCCGGTCTGCCGGCTCGTCCCGCCATCTGTAAATATTCGAGGACGGGAATCCAATCCATTCCCCAGCCGCCGCTAAATCGCTTTAGGCTTTTGATGATCACGCGATACGCTGGAAGAGAAACACCTGCTGCTAATGTTGGTGTGGCACAGATAATTTTTATTTTTCCGTCTCGAAACGCATCTTCCACCAGTTCTTTTTGCGCGCCCGTTAAGCCGGAGTGATGAAAGGCAATTCCCTTCTTCACACAATGGGATAAGCGCCGGCATTGTTTTGTCGGAGACGCCACGACGCGTAAAACTTCATGTTCCAGTTCTGGTTGTGATCCCTGCGCTACTGCGGCAATATCTTCCGCCGTCTTCTCAGCACTTGCTCTACTTGGCAGAAAAATCATCGCCTGCTTCTGCAGTTGGATTGTTTCGAGGGCTAGTTTGATGAGATCGTCCATGAGAGAACTTTTCTCGAGAGAACTTTATTAATCTATTGCCAGGAAAGTAACAGAAATATCTTTCTCTATTTCCTAAACTCCAACTCATACACATTCGCCGTAAACGGAACACTCTTCTGCTCTTCTCCCGCTACCATCGTACGACCATCATCCACTACATTCACTGTCCATTTCTTCTCAACAGTATCCCGTCCATCACTAACGCTAGCCGTTACTTCTTTCTTTCCCGCCATGACAAACGTTCGTTCAACTGTATCCGTTCCAACAATACGTGGTTCGTGAAAACTAAAATCCCAGCTATATGACAAAGCATCGCCGTCTAAATCTTTTCCTGTAACATGGAAGACCACGGGTTTACCAACCGCAACATTAATCTCGTTATCAGGCAAGTAGTCAATAATCTGCGGCGGACGATTGACGTTCACGATATTGATGCGAACAGGATGCACGACTTCTGCTTCGCCGTCGCTTGCCACAAATTCCAGCCACGTCGTTGCTTTTTCGGAATTAAATTCTTTGTTTGTATACGAGAGATGGCTCATCAACGAATTCCACCACGAATCAGTTTTATTAATCACACTGCTATACGCAGGTCTCCACACCAAGTTGCCATCCTTAAATGATGCCCCCTGAGGAGGATTGCGTAGTTTGATCGTCAGCGGATCACTATCCGCGTCCTTAGATTTTACCGGCAACGTAAACTCTTGATTTTCATTGACTGTAATCGTATCTTCTGTTTTAATCTCTGGTAGTGTATTTTTCTTCTTTACTGTAAGTGAGACTGGAATTGTGGTTTCATCAGATCCATCCGTCGCCGTAACGTACGTTGTATAATTTCCTTTGTCTCCTTTCTCAGTTTCCCACGAAGCACTATATTTTGGGAATGGTCTGGTATAATAATAGTGTACGAGATCTCCGTCCGGATCAACTGCTCGCACTGCCAAGCTGACTGTTTCTGTCTCCATTACGCTGGTCTTATTCAGCGCTTCAAATAATGGTGCGCGGTTGACATTTCGTAGATGGAGAAGTAGTGGTTGATTAAGACATTCTTTCTTACCACACGCTTTCACGACCAATGGATATTCTTTCTCCGTCAGAAATAAATGCTCCAGCCGCAGTGTATTCAGAACGTCACTGAATAGTCCTCCCCTCCTCTTAATCAGATCATAACTGGGATTCCATGCCAGCGTCTTATTTTTCAAGATCATTCCATCAGCGAGACCATCTACTGATACGGCTACTTCATCTTCATCAGGATCGCTGAAATTAAGCGGCAGAGTCCAGTGCTGACCTTCAAACACCACCTCTTCGTTTGAAATAGTTCCCAGCGGGGCGCGATCAACATCGAGAACACTAACATCAACGAATCCCGTTGACGTCAATTCTCCATCTGTTGCATTTATCTTGAGATGATAATTTCCTGCATCTTTAAAATTAGTCTGCCATTCTCCATGTTGATCAAAGCGGCTATCATAAGTATATATTATCTGATCGCCATCTTCATCAGTTTTTGGAAGAACCAGTTTAACCGTTTCACCTTCATTAACAACAATTGGCACGTGATCTATTTTCGGCGCTCGATTCTTTTTTAAGACGTTAATATCCCATTTCTTCTCTACAGTTTTATTTCCATCATCAGCAGTGAATTTCAGTGTATACTCCCCTTGCGAACTGAAATTAAAATAATGTGATATTGTTGGTTCTTTTCCAATCGTTTCATTATCAAGAAGCCAGCGGTAGCTCAGTGAACGATTATCCTCACTACGCACTTCGGCGCTAAACTCTACTTTTTCGTCTTCGCTATACTTCTTCTCCGTCTCTTCCGAAAATGTTTTTATGATGAGCGGTGGTTGCTTCGTATGCACGACTTCAATTTGCAGTGCTAAAGGCACGTTAAACTCGCCATCACTAACGTTGAACTCTGTCGTAAATAGCCCTTCATCTCCCCTTTTCGTTCTCCACTCGCCATTATTATCAAAAGGTTCTTTAAAATGATACGTGAGGGGATCATTCTCAGGATCATCTACGACGCTTTGAACTCCCACCACATCTCCTTCAGAAACCGTGATCTTCTTTTGCGTCAACACGGGTGGCCGATTCTTTGTATCAACAACTAAGAGGATGTAACTCGTCGTCTCTGCTTGACCGTCCGAAGCCGTAACTTTAATATTATATTCTCCTGCGTCTCCATAATTTGTCTCCCATTCCCCTTTTGAATCGAGTGGTGGAGAATAACTATAAGTTAATGTATCACCATCAAGATCTTTTCCTTCGATCTGTAACTTAACTAGATCCGTTTCTTTGACATGTAAAGTCTGTTCTGCACCCAGCGCTGAACCTACCAGAAAAAGAAATATAATCCATCCTAAAACTACTTTTAATTTCGTTTGTGTCATTCCTAGTATGTCCTCTATCTCTCTCTTCCCTCTTAAAAGATAAAACTAAAAAATAAAAACGAAAAAAAGATCTCTACTTCTGAAGAGATACTTTAACAATTTCCGGCGGCATATTGACATCCTGCACGGTAAGCTTCACTTGCTTGCTGACCTTTGCTTTGCCATCATCCGCCGTGACTGTAACCGTGTAATCACCATGATCGGTGTATGTCGTCTGCCAGACTCCATCATCGCCAACGGGATTGCTAATCGTAACCTTAACCGTGTCTGCGCTGTCGAGATCAGTCACGACTGGTTTCAACGTAACTAATTCTCCTTCTTTCACCGTAAGATCGCTGATTCCGTTAATCTCGGGAGGTACGTTCACATCATGAATGATTACTTTAAAGCTCTTTTCTGAAGTTAATTCTCCGTCTGTAGCTGTAACTTTAATATTATACTCCCCTGCGCTGGTATGATCCGTATTCCAGACTCCGCTCTTTAGTGGTTCGGAAACAGTAACGGTAACCGCATCGTTATTTGGATCTTCTACTTTTGGCACAAACTTGACAACCTCTCCTTCATTAGCATTTATCGTTTGAACCAGTTCAATCGTCGGCGGCATGTTTACGCGTTGCACGACTACTTTTATTTTCTTAGTGGAAGTTAACTTCCCATCTGTTGCCGTCAAAACAGTAACATATTCTCCGGCATCGCCGTAGTTTGTTTTCCATTCACCAAACTCATTCAATGGTTTGCTAAACGAGAAATTAATCATATCTTTGTCTGGATCTGTGATCTGCGCGTTTAATTTTATTCTTTCGTTCTCTTTGACGGTAACCGTTTGCAGTTCATCATCCGCTGCGCTTTTTGAATTGACTTTTTCATCCACTTTAACTTCCGTTGGTTTCTCTAACGGCACAGTCTGTTCCACCGTCTTCTCTGAAGAGGCTTTTGGAGCAGCCACTTCCGTTTTCGCTTCTGCTAATTTTGCTTCTGGCGCTGCTACTGCTTTTGCACTTACTTCTTGTTCAACTTTAGCGATCTCTTTGACGACGTCTGCATCGCTTGGTTGTGTGCTCTTTGTGTCTTTATAGTTAAAACAGCCAACAACCACGAGAAATAAAGATAATACGAGTACAACACCCAACATTTTTTTCCAATTATTATTCATACCTATCATAGTACACCCCCAATGATAGTTTCGTTTTCAAAGGAAGTGCTATTTAAACATTTAGAGGCATCAGCATATATACTCTAAAGATAATTCTCTACAATCTCTGTAAAGAAACAGTCTGCTTGATGAATGACGGCTAAGCCAAGAGTGCTGCGACGTTGGGCTTTTGCTTTGCACGAAAGTTATACACGTTTTTCTTTCGAAGAAACTGTTTTTTTATGACGAAAATCTTTCCAGAAAAGCGCGTCGCAGCAGGCTCGCCGTCATTCATTCGTTTAACAGACAGTATCCCCTGTAAAGTAAATTTATAAACTATTTTTCCTCCATTCTCTTATGACTTTCTCTTGGAGGAAGCTGGTCTCCTCTGCCGCTCTGGCATCACAGCTCATCTTTAGTGGTCCTCAAGCTCTGGCTAAAGCGCCGCCTCTCTCTGATAACATCGAGCAACAAGATTCTCCATTAGAGAACAAACTAAAAACATCTCACTTTGAAATTTCTTCTCTCTATGTTGATTGGAATTTGTTTTATATCAATCCTAAACTACTTTCTCCACCCAAGAACTCCATGCTTGGTCAAATCAAGCTTGATGAATTTGCCGTTTCTACGGTCGGTGTTTCTACAGACCTCTTTACTCGCTCGACAGAATTGGGCAAAGGCTGGCATGGTGAGCTTCCATTTGGTCTGTTTTTGGATATTAGCTCCTCTCATCTGTTTGATTTTTTTAATGAAGAACATGGTCTGGTAAAGTATGATGGTGTTGCCATTGGTTATCACACGAGAAGTGAGATGAACTATTTCGCCTTAGGTTTGACTTTCAGCCCATCTGCATTCTATGAAAAAGGCCCTTTTTCAATTGGTTTGAACGTCGACTTTAAAGGCGGTCTCACTTTTTTTAATAGCGATATTAAAATTGATCTTGGTCTCACTGACGTTGTTGCTCGAGCCTATGCCCAAGGACTGGGGATTTCTCCTGATGCTTCCGGTTCGATAAAGATTTATGGTTTGGGTGGTTTTGCTCAAGTTCTCATCGGTCCACGCATTAGTCTCTATGATGTTGTCTGCTCCGGCGGTGTTGGTCTGCGTTATGATGGGTTAACTCTTCGTGTCAATGAAACTATTGACAACAAACTTCTCGCCGAAGGTCTTCTTGGCAGCTTTAAAACAGAGTATAATACTGGGTCACTCGTTTTTGGCGCAAAATGCGGTTATATGTTTAGGTGAGAAATAGAGAAACTTTTTTCTCATCACTCATCTCTTCTTCACGACAAAATCAATCATCAGTGGCAAGTGATCAGAGAAATGGAAATTAAGTACGGAAAACTTCTTGACGTTGATCTGTGGCGACGTTAAAATATAATCTAATCTCTTCTTTGGATGCCAGGCCGGTTCTGTTAGCGGTAAAGATTGTTTGTCGAGACTAATCTTATCTTTCAAATGGGTTTTTTTCAACAGGTCTTCGATCTCTGCCTCACCATTAAATGTATTGAAATCACCCATCAGGATGGTCGGGTTTTTGATATCATTAACAATTTTGATCAATTCTTGGATCTGTCGTCCTCGTGCCCTCTTTCCCAGCGCCAGATGGGCTAGCAGGAGGGTCACCTTTTGTGGCAGTTCTACGGTTACTTCAATCACCACGCGTTTCGTTCCTTCATGGAGGACATGATACTTAATATTATTCATCTTATACTTTGTGACGATGGCATTGGCCTGCTTATCAAGAATAGGTACATGATGAAATAATCTTAACCAGCCCTGCAGGGGATACTTAATTATTTCCGTGAAATGATGAAAATCTAATCCTTCTTCAAGGAAGCGCACTTCATCAGTATGATGACTCCTAAATGATCCAACATCAACCTCCACCAGCGCCAAAATATCCGGCTTCAACCTCTTTAACGCATCAACCAGCTGTTGATCAAGATGTTTGGGCGGGAAGAAGATTTTCCAGAATTTGAAATATTGATACCAAATACCTTCGATTCCCTCACAGTATTCGATGTTGTAGCAGATCAGTTTGACCATTAAATATGATAAATGATTTCTCCTATAAAAGATGTCGTAACTACTTTGTTGTAATTAACAAGGGAATCTTTTTAAATAGTCTTTCAATTTGAGAGTCTATGTCACTATTAGAAACTCGTTTGGAAAATGAAAAGCCCTGGTGGGAATTAGAAAAAAGAGAATTTATTCCAGTGTATGGTTTTGTATTCTTCGCTGGAAAAACAATAAATCAGCTGGATTTAGTGATGAAAGAATCTTCTAAGAACACTGATCTTGCTAGTCTTTGTGGTTATACTAAAGAGCTTCTGTTCCATCGCTGGCCGCGGGCTTTCTTATTAAGTAGTTATAATTGCGCTATTGCCGGATTAGTCGCAATCGCTGTAGATTATATTTCTAAGTAGAATATTAAATTCATCAGTTATTCTTTTATTCTCTCATTCAATTCTTTCTCAAACGTCGTAATATACAAATCCATTTTGAGTTCAATCTCTTTCCACATTTTCTCACTAATATCTAAACCCTTATACTTATTCTGATTACGAACCGTTCTCACTTTCTCCAAGAATGACCAGTCTAACTCTAAATCCGGAAAATGGAGGAAAACAAATAAGAATACTCCTTGATGATTGTTGCACTTTTGTCTCTTTAAACGCATTAACTGGTCGCATAGTTCGCGCAGAACGTCATAATGAATATTGAAAATCACTCTCCAATTTGCTTTGGGTAGTTCTCGTAGTCTCTTTCCAAAAGCATAATCCTCTTCCACCATTCGGATAACTTTCTTAATTTCTAAGAGATCAAAGTGCGCCTCCTCATATACTCCCTCTCTTGCTAATTGCCGATACAATTCTTTTGCTTCGCTTTCTTTAGCCATGAATTCGCACCTCAAACGGTTCGATGCTGTCTTTGATAGTAAACCCTTTAATGAGATTGGGAATAACCGTTGGATCAAGATCTTCTTTTATCTCTTTAGAATTAGTGTATGCAAATAATTGGATTGGTCTCTTTAGTTTCTGTTCGAATTTTTCTTTTACAAAACCAGAGGTATCTCCAAAGATAAACAGATCAACATCGCTTGACTTACTCCAATCCCCGCGAGAAAAACTCCCAAACAGAATTGCCGTCTTGATCCCGTCACGGGTTGTTAGATCCTCAAATAGTCCTGTTTTTTCAACCAGTTGCAAACCGAACAAGCGTTTCTCTAAGCGAAACTTGGGAAGATCTCTGTTAGCAATGTAATGTGGCATTTTCCCTCTTGGTTTCACCCGCGTGATCAATTTCTCTTTGATTAATTCTCGGAGAAAATAATTGGTTCTATCCCTACTTAACTCTGCTTCTTTAACCAGATCTTCAAAGTGCCATTGTCGTAACGCTTCATTGAAGAAGAGCTGTTTTAGTTCTTTCATTTTAGTACGGTAAATCGTACTACTATTTAAGCGTTGTGTTCCCATTAGCTTGCCGCATAATAAAACCCGTTCTCTTTCTCATTTGACATCTATTTTGCGCTAGAAAATTATTTAAATAAACTCCTCCCTCAAATATTTATGGAAAGTACATCGCTGGTCGACTTGGCACTTGAATATTGCCAACATTTCCACGACGGGCAATTCAGAAAAGGAAGCAATAATCCCTACTCCACGCATCCAATTGCTGTTGCGGGAATATTAGAGAAGTATGGTTATTCTGATGTTGTCACCCAATGCATTGCGTTACTGCACGATGTTGTTGAAGATACAGATGTGATCACGCGAGAAATTAAAGAACGATTTGGCTACGAAATTGCGAATGGTGTTTTCATCCTGTCGAAGAATACAATCAATTCTGCGACTTTTAAGTCTCTCGAAGTTGCTTTATCTACTGACATCGCTTTGAATTTCGAGCAGGTTTACAAAGTACGTATTGCTCTTGCGCGTGAAACGGTACAGCGCGTCAAGATCGCGGATATGATTCACAATACACAGGACTTAGTCTCTCTCAAAAAACCGGAAAGCATCGAGAAGAAGTTACACGACGCTACTCACTTTTATATCCCTCTGGGAGAGAGAGTTGCACCCTTGATGGTCAAAGAATTAAAGCATAATCTTGATAACTATCGAAGAAGTATTGAGAAAACGTAAGCTTTTGTATATCCCCATCCATGTTATTATTTCAAAATCCCGTAACCAATCAATCTAAACCGATCTCCGACTTTTCGTGAAATTGTAATCCGATCACCAATATTCGCGCAGACTGGTTTCTTTAAGACACACGTTGTATTTTTCTTTGATGGATCGATAACTACACCCACTGTTGCTGCAGAATTGACATTCAACATCAATACCTCTGCTTTTGCCAGCGGTTTTACTTCTGTTTCTTCCTTTGATCCCACGACTCTTTCCAATAAGTGTGTATCCAATGTTAATTGATAATGGACCGGCGGCAGTTTTCCTGCTTTTCCGACCAATGAGCCTGTTAAAGAATCAGATTTAACAATTGAAGGGTCGAGCAACGTTGACAACGCCATACTTCCCCCCGGACCAATTTCTTCAACAGGCTTCCCTCCTGAGAAGATTTGCACAATCTTCGTATTTAATGGTTTCCAAATCTTCTTGTTCTTCTCTTCAACCATATAGCCGGGAACTATTTCAATCTCATCACCGATTTTGAATATCCCATGTTCGACCGTTCCACCGAGAACGCCGCCAACCAGTTTATCTGGTTTAACACCCGGTTTATTGATATCAAATGAACGAGCAACGAGCATCAGCGGATCTTTTTCTAGATCGTGTACCGGCGTGATAATATATTCTTGGATTGCCTCTAGCAACATATCAATATTGACATTTGCTCTCGCCGAAATCGGAACAATTGGCGCATCTTTAAACTCCGTTTTGCTGAGAAACTCTTTTATTTGTTGATAATTTTCCAACGCTTCTTCTTCCGTAGCCAGATCAATTTTATTTTGGACAATAACAACATTCTTTATCCCTGAAATCTGTAACGCCATTAAATGTTCTTTTGTTTGTGGCTGTGGACATTTCTCATTTGCTGCTACCAATAGTAGCGCCCCATCAACAATTGCTGCTCCCGAGAGCATCGTTGCCATCAACGATTCGTGGCCTGGGGCATCGACGAGCGATAATTTTCGCAGCGACGTTGTCACGCCATTACATTTGAGGCATTTCTCTTTTGTGGTCAATAAATTACATTTTTCACAGTGGTAAATTGTAAAATCAGCATAGCCTAATCTAATCGTAATTCCTCTCTTTAATTCTTCAGAATGCGTATCTGTCCATTTGCCGCTTAGCCGTTCCGTCAGTGTCGTCTTGCCGTGATCAACGTGACCGACGAGGGCGATATTGACTTCCGGCTGATGGATTGATCGTGCTGAATGCTTGGTGTGATCTTTAGAATGACTTTTGGAATGATCTTTCTGATTACTTTTAGAATGATCTTTATCATTCATTACTTCTGCCGTATTCTCTTTCTCCACAGTTTTCTTTTTTGCAGCCATTCCTGTCGTTAGAAAAGAGGTGTCTTTATAAAGGTTTATGGTTCTCTTGCTAGAATCATCGTCAGTTCAGATACATTAGCCAGGCAGCACTTGCGGGCTTCCTCTGCTTTTACCTCAAATTGAGAAACACCGTTGCTATTACTTTTTGTTTCAATAATCGTTGCCGCTTCTCGTATTATTTTCTGATATTCACGTAAGAACGTGATTTCTTTTGGTGAGAGTCTCTTGGTTAAAATAGTCTCAATTTCTCTACCATGTTTTCTCATTCTTGCTTTTGCTTGAGCATATGCCACATTTGTGATCTCATAATTATAATCCATCTTTTTTCCTTGTGGGGTTGTGCTTCGCTTAAACTCTTGCTGAACTTTAAGTATTGTGCTTCTAAAATCTTCCATTTTGAGAAGGATTATAAAACGTCTTATAAATATTTTGCTTTTCGGTACGTATTAAGTTCTAGCGCCTCCGCCAATCATGTTTCACGAGCTGAGCTTGAGGTAATAGTAAATCACATAAATAATGGAACACTAAACCTGTGATTTACTAGTCTAGCAAATCTCCCAAATGTCCCATTATTAAGGAGATTTGCTATAAGAAGAAAGTTAGTTCCCGTTCCATTACTGATATCATTTCTTTCTTCATCGATTAAAACTTCAAGAACAGGCGAGTGAAACGGCGAGGCGCTGACGTGAACTTAATACATCCGTTTTTCGAAAAGTTTTCTTCATCAAAATCATTTTTCTAACTCCTTAGACTATTAATTCTCGTGCAATATCGTTAGTCTCGGCCAGATCATCTGCCATCTCTTCTCCTTTATTCGCGTCTCATACAACAATAATTGTTGATATGGTTTTGGCACGGGCCGAACAACCAAGTTCATCAAATCATCAAGACCATGTGGAGCCGCAATTGTAACAGAATTATCCTGCTCTAATCGAACGCCGACACCCGTTGCTGTCTCGCTCCAATAGGCAATTGCTTCAGAAGATGACTTCGCAGGTAGCCTCGCAAACTTTCGAGTACATTCCATTAAATGTGCACCAGCCTGATTAACAACTTCCCAGCGCACGATTGGAATTGTAGTTGATAAGATCTTTTGATAACTTTCTGTTTTTTTTCCACTAATATCCTCTGGATCAAAATAGGCAACATCCACGTCTTGTTGATTATTTCGTGTAGGAAAACCGTGCAGATAATTCCAGACCGTATTTCTAATTGCTCCTGCTGCGATGTAACAATCTGAAAGATGTAAGTCTCGTGTTGTTCTGAGTAGTTCCATTAACCAATCTTGTTCTTGGACAATTTTGATTAAGTCTTCTTCGTAGTTCATGACTCACTATTTCTCGCTGTATTTTATAAAATATCTCGTCCATTTTTAGAAGCCTTTATTAAACACTAAACCATTGACATCTCATGGTCGTCTTCGAGAACGTTTCTCTACAAACAATTGAACCATTGCTCAAGAAAGGGTTCTCCAAAGTAACGTGCAAAACAATATACGAAAAACTTTGCTTAGAGAAAAATGGCGCCAAGATTACACTCTATGCATCCGGCAAACTTCTTCTCCAAGGAAAACAAGAAGCGATCGCCGATCTTCTTCCTGAATTAAAACGTCTTGGCTTATCACATCCCGATCCCGAAGAACATTTTCGTAAAGAAACCGGTTGGATTATCGGCAGTGATGAATCATTAAAAGGCGATACTTTTGGTGGTGTTGTCGTTGCTGCGGTTAAAGCAGATAAAGCCGCGCGATTAAAATTAGAAGAGCTCGGTGTTGTCGATAGTAAACTTCTTGATGACAGAGAAATCTTCCGCCTCGCCGATGAAATTAAGAAACTCGTTCCCTGTGAAATTCGCAGTCTGCTTCCCAAAGAGTATAATTCCGTTGGCAAGATCACGTTACTCCTCAACAATCTTCATCATGAGGTGGCCAAACATCTTCTTCCCGGAAAACATATTGTTGATAAATATCCCGGCTGCACGGTTGGCGATCTGATGCTTGAGAAAGCAGAATCGAAGTATGTCGAAGTCGCTGCTGCTTCTATACTGGCGCGCGCCGCAGCCTTGCAGCAATTAGACTATCTCAGTCGGCTTGCCGGCTTTACCTTACCTAAAGGCAGCACTCACGTTCGAGCAGCACTAGAGGAATTAAAGAGCAGAGGATTGGATTTTAAATTGTTTGTCAAGATGGAATTTAGAAATGTTAAAGAGTTTCTGGATTAAGAAAAATAGTTGCGAATATTTTATAAAGAAATCACTGATTTAACTCTTCATGACCGAAGAATTAGAAGTTATCGCAAATATTTACAACGACGGTAGACCGCCCAATGATTATTGTGCTTCGTTATGTATCCAAGGTGTCAACTCTGGCCAGGTGTATGCTTATTCCTCTCGAGTTGGATCGACAATTGATGAACTTGCTCAAGATATAAAGTATGGACTTTCAACGGCTGATGAGAGCATTTTCTCTCGTATTTACTTTGTCAGTCAGATTGCCGACCCCCTTGGCCTTCATTTATTTCAAGAGGGGTCTTCCGTTCGACATTTTACGGAAGAAGAATTTCAGGAATTAGGAGAGAAAGTGAAAGTACCGTTTACCGACCAAGAATGTGAAGATTTTATTGATAGATATCATGCTCGGTTTCGTTGATCTTTCTTTTTTTAAAAGTTCTCTTAAAAGTTGTCGATACCTTTAAATATTAAAACGGAATAAACGTATCAAACATAATTAACTGGTGAAACTATGGTAAGCATGACTTTATCTGTTGCAGAAGACTTGAAACACGAAATGGATCAATTCCCCGAAATTAACTGGAGTGCTATTGCCCGAGAAGCGATAAAACAAAGATTAGTAATGCTTCATAAATTCCGTGAGTTTACGAGAGATTCCACTTTCAGCGAAGACGAAGCCCTGCAATTGGGAAGAGAAGTAAGCCAAAAAGCTCGCAAGAGACATCACTAAGATGGATGTCATTGTCGATGCAAACATTCTCTTTGCTGCTCTTATAAAAGGAAGCACCACTGCTCGACTGTTGTTTAATCCGAACTTAACTCTTTATTCTCCGGAATTTGTTCTTGAAGAATTCATGAAATACTCTTCTTTAATCCAAAAGAAAATGAGACGAACACAAGAAGAGTTTGTTACAATAATGCATCAACTTCATCAAATTATTACTATTATTCCTGAAGATGAATATAAAGAACAAATGGCGAAGGCAACGAAACTTTCACCTGATGATAAAGATCTAATGTATTTCGCTTTGGCTTTAAAGTTAAAGTGCGCAATTTGGTCAAATGATAAAGAGTTAAAGAAACAAAATGAAGTTATAATCTTTAATACTCTAGAATTATTAAACGAGTTGAAGAGTCCATAACCACTTCTATCTCCTTTTTAGATCAAAGATACCTTTATTAATCCCCCTTCCCTTCAAATGAACAATGGTAGATGCACCCCAACTCACCGAAGAACAGCGTAAAGCGTACGAAGAGAAGATCAAAAATATGTCTCCTGAAGAGCTGCGCCAGTTGCAAAAACAACAGTGCATCTTCTGTCAGATCATTTCCGGCAAAATTCCAAGCAAAAAGATCTTTGAAGACCAACACTGTCTTGCTGTTCTCGACATCAACCCTGCCACTAGAGGTCATCTTCTTCTTCTTCCGAAAGAACATTACTCCATCATGCCGCAAGTTCCGTCAGAAGAATTGTCCCATCTTTTTTCCATTTCTAAACTTCTCTCTCGAGTTCAATTGCGTGCTCTGCGTGTCTCAGGCACAAATATCTTTATTGCCAACGGCCCGGCTGCTGGTCAGCGCGCCCAACATTTTATGATTCATCTTATTCCACGGAAAGAGGGCGATAATCTCCTTCCATTGAAAGACAAATTAATTGATCCGGCGTTAATGGATAAAGTAAAAGATGCCGTTCAAGATCGTCTGTTGCAGTTGTTAGGTAAATCTAATTCGGGAATGAAACCAAAACAGGATTCGGCGGAAGAAACTGAAGAAGAGATCATCAAAGATGCTGTTTGGAAAGAGCAACTAATTGAACCGAAAGAAGAACCAACAAAAACCAAGAAACCAGCTAAACCGCGGGCGAAGAAAAAGAAAGAATCGGAAGAAGAACCAACTGAAACAGAAAATCGAGATCCTTCTGCAACTCTTGATGAGATCGCGGAATTATTTAAATGAGGTTTACATGATACTAACAGCAACAGCTTGGCCAAGAGAGGTTTACAATGACTTGTGAATTATGTGACATTATTTCCGGAGAAAGTAAAGCTGCAGTGTTATTTGAAGATGATACTACAGTCATCGCCGTCCGTGATAATGTCCTCACTCCTGGACAGATTTCTGTCTTCCCCAAAGAACATGCCCCAATTCTTGAAATGATTTCAGATGATGTCCTTGGTCATTGCGCCAATCTTGCTAATGGTGTGAGTGTGGCTGTCTTTGAAACACTCGGTGCTAAAGGCACAAACCTTCTCGTCAGAAATGGTCTGGGTGCTGGACAAAATATCCCTCACTTTAGTATTGAAGTCATTCCTCGACAGGAGAATGATGGATTGAATTTGCAGTGGGAACCGAAACAAATTCTTGAAGACGAAATGGATCGTACGTTTGTTTTGTTAAAAGATGAATTAGTTTCATTACAACAGCAGAAATCGAAAGTCGAAGAAAAAGTTGTTGAGAAGAAAGAAACAGAATCGACTGAAGAGAAAATTAAAGATAACGAGAAGCCGAATTATTTATTGAAGTCGGTGAGAAGGATACCGTAATATTTTACCCATTTATTTTCAAAATCTCTCTCACTCTTCCCAACACATCCAATGTAATCATATTCTTTGCCGGCGTTTGATCGCTATGCTCCAAACGATAAATTCCTAATTGATGATAATAATAGAGTAAGACATTCTCTAATTTTGTTTCTTGAGCGATGGCGAAAGGACAAATAATAGGCAGTTTACCGCTCTCATCGCAAAGAAGGGCATCTGGCGCAGTTTGCATGAATGAAGCCAATTCTTCACTCTCTAAGTTCTCTGAATCTAACTTTAGCGTTTCTGTTTGTTCTTTTAGTACAGTAAGAGAACACGTGGGAATAAGAATCACCGATTTATCAAGGAAGCCATTTCCTGGCAAGAGAAGCTTGTAGTGCGTTCGTTTTAAGTGCTGTGCTTTAATCTCACTTATTTTTAGAGCAAGATATAATTCTGGATCAGCCAGTCTGCTTCGTGTAACCTCTTTTGAGAGAACTCCATGTTTCTCACGAAGCAGTGTGTTAAGATGCAGCACGGGAAATAGATGTTGGAGAAGATATTTAAAATTTGTTGACAAAGGTTTAAACCTCTTGAATAATGTTCCAACAAACTCTACTTCACATATTTTAAAAATTCTTCCCTAGTCAATAAAAGATCCTGTTTGATAATTTTATTCCCGAGAAATGGGTACATACAAGAAAAAAGAAAACTATCTTTTTTCTGTACAGAAAAGAAGTCATCGCTTCTTTTCTTGTACCCCGCAGCACAAAATGAAGCAACGACTTCATTTGTGCACAAA
>Ga0209515_10003014_pt1 | contig 24682 bp, 26 predicted proteins | sample Subgroupgradi54m_FD_187454 | JGI IMG/M metagenome (GOLD analysis project Ga0209515, IMG submission 187454) | Subsurface groundwater microbial communities from S. Glens Falls, New York, USA - GMW60B uncontaminated upgradient, 5.4 m (SPAdes)... ... | reverse complement strand
GAAAAGGAAGTACTTTGGGCTGCTGCTGGAGAAGACTCTGGCGAAGTATGGGAGAAGCCTGAGGATGTTGATAAGTTTTTTGATAGAATGGATAAAGAGAAAAATGACTTCAGCATTCCCTCGTTTCTCATTTAAAATTCTTCATAAAGATAAAATCAGCAAAGCTCGACTAGGTAAATTAGTTACACCGCATGGAGAGATTTTGACTCCTGCTTTTGTGCCGGTGGGGACACAGGCAACTGTAAAAGGATTATCGCCTCAGGATTTAGAAAATATCGGCGCGCAAATTGTTCTCGCCAATACCTACCATTTACATTTACGCCCGGGAGAGGAAGTTGTGAAAGCGCTTGGCGGCATAGGCAAGTTTATGAATTGGGGCAAGCCTACTATGACGGATAGCGGTGGATTTCAAGTGTTTTCTCTCGGCGTTGCAAGGAAAAAAGTAGTTTTGAAAGATGTGCATGGCAGAAGATTAAGTAAATTCTCCAAATCGGTTTTTATTGCCCCTGCAGACAACCTGCCTTTGCTTTCCGCGATTACAAAAACCCGTGAGGATAGGGAAAGGAGTAAATTAAAAGCTGCTCGAGTTAATGAAGAAGGCGTATGGTTTTATTCTCATATTAATGGCGAGAAATTGTGGTTTGACGCGGAAGTTTCTATTAAGTCGCAAGAGCAGTTGGGCGCGGATCTCATCGTCGCGTTTGATGACCATGAATCACCATTGTGGGATTATGAATTGACTAAATTATCCCTTGAGCGCACAAGCTGCTGGGCCGTAGCCAGTCTCAAGGCGCAAAAACGAAAAGATCAGCTCATGTATGGAGTAGTCCATGGCGGTGCGTATGAAGAGCTAAGAAAATTCTCCGCTCAATTTACCGATAAATATTTCCCAGCGCTCGCTATCGGCGGAGCCTATACCAGTAAGGAAGTACTTTATTCTGTCCTTGACTGGTGCGTGCCGTACTTTCAGGAGGACAAACCCCGCCATCTTTTAGGAATCGGAGAAGTCGCGAATTTATTTGAAGGCGTGAGCCGCGGCATGGATCTTTTTGATTGTGTCGCGCCAACCAGACGGGCAAGGCACGGCAATATTTACATCCATCCTCAAGCAGGAAAAAATTTTAAAGAAAGCGCCAACTTTACTTTTCAAATCACCAATAGTCAGTTCAAAACCGATAAGAGTCCGCTCGACCCGAAGTGCCATTGCTATACCTGCCAGAATTTCACTCGAGGCTATATCCACCATTTGTTTAAAGCCGGTGAAATACTCGGCATGCGCCTCGCTTCATATCACAATGTATTTTTCATAACTGATTTGATGAGAGAGATGAGAGAAGCAATAGGAGAGGGAAGATTTTTGAATTTGAAAAAAGAGTGGTTGGGTTGAAATAAATTTATTCTTGATTAAGTCTCGGGTTTGACATACAATAATGAGCGTTATGAATAAAAGGATATTAACTGGCGATCGGCCAACCGGGCCATTGCATCTTGGACATTATGTCGGATCACTTCAGAATAGAGTCAAACTCCAGGAGGAGTATGAACAGTTTGTCATGCTTGCCGATGTGCAGGCGCTGACTGATAATTTTGATAACCCGCAAAAAATCCGTGACAATATCACTGAAGTTGCTTTGGATTATCTCGCGGTCGGTATTGATCCCGAAAAAACAACTATTTTTCTCCAATCTGCTATCCCTCAAATTGCCGAGCTTACGGTGTTTTATATGAATTTAGTTACCGTTGCCAGACTAGAGCGCAATCCGACTGTCAAGGACGAGATGAAGCAGAAAGGCTTAGAAGAAAGCGTTCCTCTTGGATTTTTGGCTTATCCTGTTTCACAGGCTGCCGATATTACATCGGTTAACGCTCATTTGGTACCGGTTGGGGAAGACCAGCTTCCTATGCTTGAGCAGACTCGTGAGATTGTGCACAAATTCAATTCTTTGTACGGAGACATATTGGTCGAGCCTGAGCCGCTCCTTGGGGATTTTCCTCGTCTTGTAGGAACGGATGGCAATTCCAAGATGAGTAAATCTCTTGGAAACGCGATCTATCTTTCCGACTCCTCCCAAGTTGTGGAGCGGAAAATAAAAGGCATGTACACAGACCCCAACCGTCTTCACGCAACCGATCCGGGAAAAATTGAAGGAAACCCTGTTTTCATATATCTTGACGCATTTGGTACAGAAGCAGACAAAGAGAAAATTTCTGATTTTAAGTCTCGCTACCGGACAGGAAAAGTCGGGGACGTTGAAGTGAAGCAATATCTAATAAAAGTTTTAAATAACTTTTTAGAACCTATTCGAAAAAGGCGTCAGGAATATAAAAACAAGCCGGAGTTAGTACAAAAAATTCTGGCTGAGGGGACACGGAAGACATATTCTGTCGCAGAGAAGACATTGCATGACGTAAAAAAAGCCATGAAGCTCGACTATCTTTCGTAAAGATAAGATTGCATTTATCGACTCAATTTTTCCCAGAAAAACCCAGATTGCGTATTTGAAGCTGCATTGTTAACTCGTCATATATGTGGTCATGTAGTTTATAATCCCCATAAGCAGTCAGGACAAACTTATTTGTTTCTCCTTTACTCAACAATAACTCATTATATCCAGGGTAAATTAGATGACTCTCATGCGGCCCAAACGCCGGTTCGTGGAACTTACTACCGGCATTAACAAATACTATTTGATCGCAAGTATTCGCAATCAATTTCTCAGGATCAAATCCTTTTTCACTAATCTCTACTCGATGCGTAGTTCTCAGACTCCTACAACGTACAATATTTCTCTTGTCAACATACGTTTGAGTATGCTTAGCAAAGTGAGGTATAAAAATAGTCAAGACTGTAATTATCCACAAAATCAATAAACACCATTGGACAGGCTTTTTATTAATAAAGCTCGTGAGTGTTTGCATTAAGCTTTCTTACTTCCTAATTTCTTATCTCCGACCAAAGATGCGTAGAGTGCCCAAGCCCCGACTACTAAATGCAAAATAGTATCAGCCGGATTTTCCAAGTTTGCTCCATATAACATCGATCCCATTGCCAGGCTGTAGAGTCCTACGACAACTGCGACAACTCCAAGAAGGACTGTGAGATACTTCTGCCACATTTTAGGAAAGACAAAAGCCGCGAAAAGTCCTGCGATTCCCAAAACCGTGTGAGCAATATTTTCCGGGCCGTCAAACCACCAAGTGCTCCCAAATATACTCTGAGCCGGCGTCGGCCCGATTACTCCAATCATTCCCAATATGCCAACCAAAAGAAGGACTGCTCCGCCGAGAGTTAAAAATTGCTTTGAGTTCATGTATTCACCTCCTTTCTACCCGCCGCTCAAGCGCTCTTCAAGCCGTGTACGAATAGTACTGCAAAGGCTTGAAGTAAGCTTAGGCGGGCCGTATACATTAAACGTACAAACAAAAGAGGTAAATGTCAATAGCTCAGATTACTGAACCACCTGCACTTTTTCAAGGCTGTAGCTTCAACCTGTTAGCCTCCAGGCTTGCTATAAATAGATAAAGATTCCACAATTAAGGCAGTCTCGTCTCGGAAGGAGGTGAAACTGCCTTATGAATATTTTAGGACAAACAGGCAGGTTTGTCACCACCCGTATATTGCCTAATGTATTACCAAAGCACCAATTATTGTTTTCTTTTGGTCTTCAGGCCCTAACATTAACTCCATATGAAAGTTTAGGGAGCAATGCCCGTTTGGTTGTTGAGAATTTATCAACTGCAAGTTCCAAAATCTACCGGCTGGTCAGTAATAAAACGCTACTCACCAACTTTCACCGGTTAGTCAGGGAAAGTGGTCTTGTTAAGAAAACCAGTCTGGTAAATGTTGATTTCTCAACCTTCTGTGGTTTTCAGGCGCTTTGTTTTGGTGTTCAGACAGAGAAAGGACGGGCTCTACCTGTTTGGAACGCAAGCATTATCTATCCCATCAAGTTTGTTGGCTCACAGAATATATTCGTTTTGGAGCAGTTGCAAAAGTTTGGGGAAACACTTGGTTTTTATCCAAGATTTGTTTTTGATCGGGGATTCTGGATACCTTGTGTAATGAAGTTTCTGTTGAAAGAGAACATTCATTTTTATCTGAGGATTAAAAAGGGGCAACAGCTTTACTGGGTTAAACAAGGCAAGAAGCAAAAAGCCATAGTAATTGGAAAGATAACCAAAGATGCTATGATCAGCCTGTTTGGATACAAACTCCGTCTCATCGTTTCCCCGCCGCCTCCAAAACAACAAAACCCTAAGAAAAAGCAAAACACAGAAAGATGGTATATCCTAACCAATGATATGGAAACAAGCAAAGATGGTATTTTAGAAACGTATGACACCCGCTTTGAAATTGAGGAAACATTTAAGGATCATAAGCATATCCAAAAACTGAAGGTTCTGCATATCAGAAAAATTGAAACATTTACCATTCTTTTATGGTTTGCATCCCTCGCCCAGTGGTTAGCCTGGTGGATAAAGGGATGCTCCTCCGAAAAACCCGCTCGACAAGTGAATCCAAAAAAGAAACGTTCATTCTTCCGTATCTTTTGGGAAGAGTTACAGTTTGCTCTTCGCGCGGAAGGGCTAAAAAGCATAGCCATATTACCTTCCCCTGGTTAGCGGTTAGTTTAAAAACAAAAGGTGGAAGAATTAGGTTAGAATAACTTGAGCAGGAATTTTGATATGGAAAAAAGAGAGACAAAACAGGAATGGTTGATGATAAAAATGAAAAGCAAAACTTAAGAAAACAGTGAGAAGCTAAAAACGAATACATAAAAGCTCATGGCAAGCAGAAAAATACAATAATTTCTGTCTGAAATTTTACAAGCTACCCAACCGCAGGTGGTTCAGGCAAATTTGTAACTGCTCACTGGGGGTCATTAAGCGATAATTCCTAATTTAACCGGAGCAAGCATTTGCTTGTATGCGGCGAAGAAGTTTTTGGGTTTGTTCCACCAGGCGGAAAGAAGCGTTGAGCAGAGAATACCCATGGTATCAGCACCTTTCTGGCTTTTTGAACCGTAGGATATTTTTCTTTTTAAGACAATATGCCTGAGTCCTCTTTCCGCTTTATTATTGTCCGCCGGTATACCGGGCTGGGTAAGACAGGTAAAATACTTTTCCGCGTTCCTTTGTAATCCTTTTTTTATCGCTTTCAGTTTTTGTGGGTCATTCCCTGCCGGGATTGCAATCACTTTTAAACGCTTGATAAATATATCTCTCTTTTTCAGCCAGAGTTCTTTGTTGTATTCAGTTGATCGTGTTTGTTCCAAATCCGAGTAAAGACTCGCGAAGGATTGATAGCTTGTATTGCATGTGGATATTGCCGCAACTGAAAGTGTTTTTGATTCAGTCAAATCTCGCAGCTTTCTGTTCGGGTGAGCCATGCAGAGTTGGTGTTTTTTGAACATATTGGTATATGCTCCGTAGTCATCGCTGATGCCGACTTGATTATCTATCTCTCCAAGGAGCTCCTCCGCATTTCCTTTACCACGAGATCTTCCCATGAGAAATATTGTTTCTTCTCCCTCTGTTGGTCTGGTAATCCAAGCATAGTTCCCCTGTCCTCCTTTTTGCACCTTCCATCCGGTCTCGTCATAATGTCTGCCCGGAGAGCCTCTGATTTTCTGCAATAACCTATTCTTTTCCGGTATGAGATTCTTTGCCTGTTCATCCATACAGGCGGTTATGTCTCCGTCTGAAATATTAAAATCGGCAGTGTCTTTCAGAAAACATCTGATCTGCTCAAAGCTAAGCCGCATGACAATACTCAGGTAACTTACAAACTGCTTTACGTTCTCGCCTATTATACTTGACTGCGGAGAAATCTCTCTGGCGGTTTTTCTCCTTTTGCATTTAGGACAATAGCCGCTGCCTATGATATGTTTTTCTACTTTTTTTAAGAGTTTTGATAATTCTGTTAGATTTGCAAGATCTTCTATGTAACGGATTATTTGTTTCAGGCGGATTAAAAAGGTTCCACAATCAGGACAGTTGGTTAAGGGATGATTTATAGTATCCGTTACTTCCCCGTCCGTTGGCGCTAGTCTTCGATAACTGTCTTTTGACCTGTCGGCGCTTTTACGCTTTGTTGTTTGTTCTGCCGCAGCCGCGTTTGACGCGGATTGAGAAGTATTTTCCTCACCATTTGTTGAATCTTTACCTGCGTCATCTTTTGCTTTCTTTTTTCCGAAGACCATGCCTCTTAATTCTTCAACGATAAGATTTAGGCTCTCAAGCTTCTTTTCCTGCTGATGCAGTTTATCAAGGAGAAGTTTTTGGTTTTGTTTCAAAAGGCGATTTTCTAAGCGAAGCGCAAGGTTCTCTTTTTCAAGCCGCGGCACTTTTTTTGCGAGCGTCTCATTTCTCCTTTTAAAATGTGAATTTTCAAGGTTGAGAGACTTAAGAAGAGAACGAGACTTTATAGCTTCTTCTTCAAAAGTCATATGGGCAGCTTCCATAGGATATTTACTATATCAGTTTATTATGGATAATTGCAAATCTTGAAATCACATATAGTCAGTGAGCACTTACAATTCTAACTATTGCATACTCTTGACTAACCTTGTATACTATTACCATCAACATGAAAAATGTCCATAAGCAGATTTCATTTGTAGGCGTTCTTTTTGTCTCCCTCATTATTTTTGCAACTACTGCTTTTGCTATTGGCAAACCTCAAAATTTCGGTGCGCAAGGGCAAAGTTTTGGCCATCCGAATATTCCAGTAACGCAAGGAACAGGAGGACTGCATGCCTGTCAAGCACGGGAAAACGCAATTAAGAATAGCCTAACCCACCTCACGACACTTGCCACTAATATGGAAACAAGCTTTGATATAATTGCTACTCGTGTTGAGGATTACTACACCAATAAAGTTGTGCCAAGTGGCAAAACGGTTGCCAATTACAACGCCTTGGTATCAGATATTCAAACACAAAAAACCAATGTTCAGGCTGCTCTAACAACAGCTCAAACTGACGCCAATAGCTTTAGCTGCACCAGTGGTACTCCCAAAACCCAACTTACCCAGTTTCGAGAAGATATGCAGGCAGTCAAACAAGCGTTGAAAAGTTATAGAACTTCAATTAAGAATCTAATTGTCGCAGTTCATTCAGTAGCAGGAACAAAATAATTTATGGAAAACAAACAAAAAGGTTCAGGAAATATATTCGTTATAATTGCAGTTATCGTAGTGCTCGCTATTGCGGGATGGTATTTTCTAGGGCGCAGAACTACAATGACCCCTTCCTATCAACAGATAAATCAAACAACTCAAGAAAGTCAACAAACTGGCAACGCTGCTACTATACAAAGCGATAGCGACTTAATGAATGCTTCAAATGATCTTGATAACACCAGTGTAGACGGGACAATTGACCCACAGCTAAGTCAAAACGATACCGACTCCCAGTCCCTGTAATCCATCTACCCTTCCTAAAAGAGATTAGACATATTGAATGAATCAATCAAAGCTTTTTTGGCACATTAATTAAAAGAGCTAAAATACCTATGGATAAATCTGATGCAAATCCTCCAAATCACAACCGGCAACATCGCATCATATTTGGCCGGGAAAAAAGAAAATGTGGTTGAATGAGGAGTTTGTAGAATTAATTTTATGCCTGAAATAGGAGCCCAAGATAATCTAAATAAATATATACCAGTTGAAGCAAAGCATACAAATCCGACTATACGCATAACAGGAATACGCGTTCCGGAGAATCCATCTCAGGATTATATTGCTAGAATCGAACGAGATATTGTCCTGAAAACAGAAAGAGAAATGCGTCAACATCAAATTGAGCCATCCAAAGCGCTCAAAGAAGGATACGCTCACGCAAGGAAAATGGTTCATGAATTAAGAACCAAAACAGGGCTGCCCCAAGTAGATTTAGTAGATATGGAAGTGATTACATTGGAAAAAAGTGTGTTTGATGAACATTATAAAATCTTTTCAGGTAAAGAGGACCCTGATTTAGGAGGGTTTTCTTCGGGAGATCTGGAGTTTGTTTTAGTAAAAGATATTAAAGATATGCCAGAATATGTAAAAGCTTCTGCGGCCTGCCACGAGTTAGTACATAAATGGCTCGAACAACACGCCAAAGTTTATCATGTAGAAGGAAAACAAAATTTTGCTCGCGGGCAATCGGCGCAAAGCCTACTCTCAGAGCCTAGAAGAAGCGGGTTAATGGTAAAAAAAATAGGATATAAGGAAGGTCAATTCTCAGAGAGGGGTTTGGCAGGCACCTTGCTTAATGAGCTCCCAAACTATATGGCTGAAAAGGCATTTGTAGATAAAGTCCTAAATGGCGAGATAGATACATTTAAAAAGGAAGTAATCAGCCGAAGACAGATGCTTATTGATTATTTAAAGGAAAATGGTATAGATGGTGACCCGGATCAGACAGAACTTAGCGGAGTTACAAATGAGGGTAATAATTATATTATAGATAGTAGTAATCTGCATTTTGATATTAATGGAAACCCTTTGTTGTCGAATGCAATGTCCTTTATGGCTCAGTTAGGTTCTGATTTATCCAAATTATGCGGAGATATTAATGGCCGACCCTTTGGTGATGTGCTACTAGAAGCTAAGTTAAATCCTGTTTTACAAAATGATCTACGAAAAGCAATTGATTCTAAAATGGGACCTGGATATTTTACTCGGTTAAAAAATGCCGACTTAAACAGTGCTATAACAATTCTTTCGGAAGTTCAGGCAAAACTCTATCCCAACACCTCTCAGCCTTTAGCAGAAATTACCCGCTAAAATAATCGTATTATATACAAACAAAATTACAAACTGCGCAAATACTGCATCATTATTATTTTATCTCTTGACGCGCGTGTTTTAGCGCTTTTGTCGTCCAAATGAGATCATTCAAGAAAGTCTCAACGCGATCTACTCTACCTTCTCGCAATGGTTTAAACAACTCAGGATTCACAGGTACTCTTTCATTCATCACTGACAAATATACATTGCTTGGAATATGAATCGCATTACAGAAGAAACACTGGATAAACTATCCGTCGTCTATTCACTAGCAGACAAAGGGCAACGAATATTGCCTATTCTTAAAGAAATTCGGGTTTTCGCAGATAAATTTTTGAAGAATAATTAATATGCTTTCCCAACATAACGCTTCTCGTAAACATTACTTACTTGAAAGTAAAATTTATAGTAAAAAATTACATTTTTATTGATTGATAGACGTAAGACTTGTAATTAGATCGAGCGTCAAGTACACTTTATTGATGACAAAACAAAAATCGACAAAAAGTAACAAGAGAGCAAAAAATCATTGGCGCGATAAAGCTATCTATCAAATCTATCCCCGTAGTTTTCATGCCCGGGAAAATAAAGACGGCAATGGAGATTTGATAGGTATTATTGAAAAATTAGATTATTTGCAGGAATTGGGTATCGACGTTATCTATATGTCGCCTGTGTATCCTTCACCTATGAAAGACAATGGTTATGACGTGGAAGACTATCTGGATATTAATCCCATGTTTGGAGATAAACAAACTCTAAACCGGTTAATTACAAGTGCGCACAAGAGAAATATGCTGATAATGATGGATTTTGTTCCCAATCATACATCAGATCAACACGAGTGGTTTAAACAGGCGCGTTCGTCTAAAAATAATCCGAAACGCAACTGGTATCTTTGGCACTCTGGAAAACGCGATGGATCAAAACCAAATAATTGGATAAACGTATTTGATAATACCCCCGGCAGTGCATGGACGTGGGATGAAAAGACAAAAGAATATTATCTGCATAGTTTTCTGAAAGAACAGCCGGATCTCAACTGGGATAACCCGGAGGTCGTAGCCGAAATGCATAATATTTTACTTTGTTGGATGGATCGGGGTATTGACGCGTTTCGTATTGATTCTGGTCTCTATGTCATAAAACATCCCAAGTATCCGGACGAACCCTTAAATCCCGATTATGTAGCGGGTATAAGTCACCCCAATGAAATATACACCCATACTGCCAGTAAAGATCAACTAAGAGGATTTAAAAAACTGGTTGATATGGGAGATCTTGTTGGTTCGCGAGGGGGATTCGTCATGCAAGAAGTATATATAGGTGCAGAAGAGCGTGTCGCGCTCTACCGGCTTTCAGAATACGGACTAAGCATCCCTTTAAATTTTGATCTCATTTTTAGTACAAGTTGGAATGCAAGAGATATCAAGAAAGCGATTTTTGATTATTACGCTCTGTTAAAAAACGAGGACATTGTACCATTGCCGCTCGGAAACCATGATCAATCAAGAGTTGCATCGCGTTTGGGAAGCCAGGAAAACGCGAGATTGGCAGCAATGCTGCAGATGACTCTTGACTGTGTACCGGTTATCTTTCAAGGAGAAGAAATAGGTATGGAAGACGTCACCATTCCGCAAGAAAAACAACAAGATCCTTTTGTCCAAAAGCTGCGGGATCCTGCAAGGACGCCAATGCAATGGGACGACAGTCCAAATGCAGGTTTTACTCAATCAGGTGCAAATCCGTGGTTGCCTGTCGCTCCTAATTATAAACAAAGAAATGTGAAAAAACAGCTTGAAGATCCCAAATCAATGCTAACGCTTTATAAAAAATTACTAGCCTTTCGCAAAGAGCAATTGGTTCCCGGACGCCCCGTCGCTGTCGATGTAGACAATGATAATGTACTTGCGTACGTGAGAACTACGAAGACCGGGAAACGGGTCATTATACTTTTAAACTTTTCCAAAAATCCCGAGACTGTAGACACAAAGTCATTACACATTACACCTGGCAAGGTGCTTTTGATTACTTCCCTTGACATAGAAAGTGATACAGCTGTTGATTTTAATAGTTTTGTCCTCAAACCAAAAGTTGGATATATTTATTTAATTTAAAAGTTTTTTGTAGAGCTCTAGATATTCTTTGGCATGTTTCGTCCAGCTAAAATCAGTTGTCAAGGCGTGCTCGACCATAGCTTCATAAGCAGCCTTTTCGTTTTTCCACATAGCAACAGCTTTTAGCACTTTTTCCTCCAAGGCTTCCGAACTATATTTTGAAAACAAAAATCCATTATACCCTTCACGAATTGAATCTTTTAAGCCGCCCGTCTTATGAGCAATAGGAATTGTGCCAAAAAGCATGGCTATCATTTGAATAAGACCGCATGGTTCGTATCTCGAAGGAATAACAATAAAATCAGACGCAGCGTATATTTGATGGGCGAGTGTATCATCAAACTTAAAATTGCAGGAGATATATTTTGGGTAAAAAGTTGATAGCCATTGAAATCTTTCTTCCCATTCTTCTTCTCCGGTACCCAAAACTACAAATTGGAATTTTGTCTGGTCAACTCTTCTTAGCATTCTGTGTAAAATATCGAGACCCTTTTGCGCTTCCGAGAGTCTGCCTATAAAACAAAGCATTGGAATATTTTTCTCTACCTTTAACCCGAGCTTTTTTTGTAAGAATTCTTTGTCCAGCGCCTTTCCTTCTCTCCAGTCATAATATTCTATTTTCTCGCCAATTCGTTTCTCCTTAGGGCCATAAGGGAATTTTACTCCCGGGCTCCTGGCAGTGTGCCTCCAATCCACATCAATTCCGTTAAGAATTCCATAGACAAGCCCTTCTTTGCCTCTCAGAACTTCATGGAGGCCGCAGCCTAATTCTTCGGTAAGAATTTCTTTGGCATAAGTTGGACTCACCGTTGTAACAACATCGGCGTGAATTATTCCTTCCAGTAAAAAATTAATTTGCTTGCTTTTAATCTCCCATTGCAGCGTCCTGCACAGCGCGGGATCTATTCCCATTTTCCGCACTATATCTATGGATGCTTTTTTCTGATATGCTAAGTTATGAATTGTTAACATAGTTTTAATAGCTAATTTTTCCTGTTTTATCAAAAGAGGAATAAGCCCACAGTGACAGTCATTCGCGTGTAGGATATCAGGCATCCAGTTCAAAATCTTGGCTTTTATAAGTTCGACTACGGCGCGGTCGAAAAACCCGAAAGTCTCAATAGATGTCGCTATATCCAGATACTTTGCATTTTTCAAAAAATAACCTATAACTTGTGTGTAGGGATTTTGGGCCTGCCAAATTTCTACTTTTTCATTTTTCCCGTCATACAAAAAACTATACTCTCCGATTTTTGTTTTTTTATTCCTGCCCATTTTGACAACTCTGTAGTAGGGAATTATAACGCGGATATCCACACCCAACGTTTTTAATGCGCCGGGAAGAGATCTTGCGATATCCCCAAGACCTCCCAGTTTGAAAAAGGGGTCATTCTCCCAAACAACAAAAAGCACATTCATATTTATTCCAAATTATTGATAGACATTGGAACGATGTCCCACAGTTAAAACATAAATTATGTTATCAGTTTTATTTACTTTATAGATAATTCTGTAAACTCCGATTCTGTAAGAATATCTCCTCATAAGCTCTCTCGTTAATGGTTTTCCAACAAAAGGATTATCTTTCAAGTCTTCTAATATATGGCCTACAGAAAGTCTATGTATTTTTGAAAGGTTTTTTAATTCTTTTCGAGCTCTTGCAGTAAGTTTAATCTTAAACATCTAAATGTAATTCTTTTTTGACTTCCTCCCAATCGTGAACTCTTCCTTTTTTAATATCTTGCTCTCCTTCTGCAATAGCTTTTACCAAGACAGGGTCGGAAAGTATTTCGTTTGTCTCTTTCCAAGATTCGTATTCTGAAGCAGATATAAGTACGGCAGCGGGTGAACCATTAACAGTAATAATATATTCTTCCAGTTTTTTATTTGCATTTTCAACAAGGGTAGTTAATTCTTCCCTCGCTTTTGTAATAGGTAACGTGTGTGTCATAATACTTACTTTACAGAATTATGTACGTTTTGTCAAGACAAAAAAAATTCCGCCAACTCTCCATACGCCACGAATCTTCATCTCAACTATAAAGATTTTTCTTCTTCAAAAAGGGTGCACTACTCGAAGGGTGGGGAGAATCAACAAGTGGATGATTAATTTTCAAATAAATTATTATACGTATCAACACCCATTACTAGTAATTTTAAACTCCAATCGTCTATTGGAACTTTGTCCGCAATGAGTTTTACAATTTCTAGATTATATTTTAATGCATTTCGCGCCTTATTTCTTGTTAAAGTATTGAATTTAAGCCCATGAACTAGATCATTTCTCAGCATACGGGAGTTTTTATACCAGAGACTTATTATATGATTACCTTTAAGTTTGAATTCTTCAGCAAGTATATTTAAAACAGCACTATTAGGATCAGATTTTGAATATAAATTATATAATTTTGATACATCATATGACTGCAAAGAAGTTGTTTTGGTAAAACAAAATCTAAGCCCTAATTCTGCAAATCGATCTGAATCAAGAACGGTATCTTCTAAATCTCCTAAACAAAATTTTGTTATAGAATCAATCATAATTTTCAATAAATATCGTTCTTCAATATGAGGTGGTAGTTTTTCACTAAATTCTACAAATTTTTGCATTGCTTCATTAGAATCGGGAAAACGCTTTGCCCAAATATCCACCAAGTCATGCGAATGTAATTTAAGAGGATCTAAATTTATTAAACTAAGTTTAGGCAAAAGACTAACTTTATAATCATCAATATTACTTGGAAGTTTTTGGATATTCACTTCTTGAATGTTGTGATCGTGTCTTACTAATCGATATGCAGTTAAAACATCGTTTAAATAATTTATTGATTCGGTAAAATCATTTTTTATATTTATAGATTCTATAGTATAAAGTTTGCCACAAAATATGTAAGAAAAACCATATAGCATTGGTTCTTTATCTTTACCGAAATTGGCACTGACATTTACGATTATGCTAAATAATAAATATCCTTTGTCTTTATAAAATCTTGTAGCGTGGTAAGGTGTAGGCAATCCGATTATTGATGAATACGGCAACAAAAAAACTGAACCTTGGGCTAGGGCATGACCAGGCAAATTTTTGTTCAAATAATTGATTAAACCCTCAATTTGCTCCTTAACATTTATTTGTTTCCTTTTTTCATAAATAATGTTATTAATTTTTGAGGCAATCATGTGCTGATCAATTCGGATATATGGTGCTTGTTTACGGATAAAGTCATCATTACTAATTAATTCTAAAATCTTTTTTGTGGCATTAGGAACGCGTGCAGAATTCTTTTTCTTACTCATAATAAATTTATTTGCATTATATCAGGTTAGAGTCCATGGTGAGTATTTTACTGGCGAGCTCGTCCGTAGTCGGAACTGAAAATTATCATACCTGATAGTTGCAGTTGATCTTTAAGTATAATCAATGGGTACTTATTTTAGTGGGTCTATTTGTTGTTTTAGGAGGAAGGTTAAACAAAAAATTGACAAGTATTTAGAAAATATATGTTATGATAAATTAATATATGAATTCAGAAAACTGGCATCAAAAACATAAGTCTCAATTGACGCTTGGACAAAAGATCGCGGATAGCGTTGCCTCTTCAATGGGTAGCTGGAACTTTATTATCATCCAGTCAATTATTGTCGGACTTTGGATAATTCTTAATTTCATTGCATTTATATCGCATTGGGATCCGTATCCATTTATTCTTCTCAATCTAATATTCTCAACCCAGGCAGCATATGCCGCGCCAATTATAATGATGGCGCAAAATCGCCAGGAAGATAGAGATAGGGTGCAAGCGGAAAATGATTACCATACCAATATTGAAGCAAAAAAAGAAATAGAAGCGCTGCAGAAATCCCTGTCAAGAATTGAAATTGAAAAACTGGATAAAATCCTAAAAATTCTTGAAAGAAAAGGGGGAATTAAAAAATTCCCACCTCCCAAGTGAACCAACTTCACGCTTTCAAATTATTTATATATCTCCGGTCTCTCCAGATAAATTAGTTATTTGCAAATTCTCGAGAAGACTTAAAATTCTGTGGAAAGTTGGATAATTGCTTTACTTGGTATTTCCAGCCAATAAGATGGCCCTTTTGTTCCATCTTGCAATGTTGTATTAATAATTAAGAGTGTCTCAGACGCCCACCCGGTTGTCTCGTCATATACATTCCCTGTATTTTTGGCGTCAAAAATTGTCCTGACGTTAAAATTTGCGTCAGTTTCAGTGATCTGTTGACCATCTGCTCTCAGTACTACCGCTTCGTTTCCGGAAAAAGAATTCTTCGCGAGAAAGACATACTTATCATCAGGCGACCAGGTATTAAATGGAATACTCATTGTTGCAGACGCGCCGGACGAGTTCGTGTAGATGGTTCTCTGATTACTGCCGTCTGCGTCTGAAGTGCTATACGTAAACGTCTTTGCGAGGTCTTTATTTGTAGTGACTGTCTGAGTAAGCAACTTAGTTCCATCGGGAGAAAACTGGGTAGTAACCTGGGGCTTAGGAATATTTAGAGGAGTTGGTATTGGGGAACTAACATTATTAGTTTGCATGACAGGGAGATATATTTTTGTTGGCAACTTGGGTTTATACCCCATAAATAAAGCGCCTGTAACTCCTACTCCTGCCGCTAAAATTAATAGCATGACTGATTCAATTTCTATTCGATGCGACTTTGTCATTATTGTTGTATTGGATTATTTTGAATACATTGATTGCCGCTTATTATCCGGTCACAGATAGATACCTCCGTGCCGAGCGTATTGCCGCTAGGTCCGTCTGCCCAATTAAACAAAGCTTTTGCGTCCACTTGTCTCATGTTCACGCATCCGTGGCTCATGGTATGACCAAAATTATCATGCCAATACGCGCCGTGCAGTCCAAAATCATGGTAAAAATACATAACGTAAGGAACGTTAGGCAAGTTGTACGCGGCTGCTCCTTCTCCTCCCGCCATACGTGTTGAAATTAATTTTTCCCAGATATGGAAGTTGCCGGTTGGTGTTTTCCCCCATTTGCCAGTTGAAACGAAAGTTTTTAAAAATTGAGTTTTACCCTGATACGCGACTAAGGTTTGCGTTGATAAATCTACATATATATGTTTCCCGCCCAAGGCGCTATTTGTTCCCAAAACAGAACGGCTGGATGATTCCTCCGATAGCTCAATTTTGGGCGGGTTCACCTTTTTACCTTCAAATACTCCATACGTGTTATTTTCAATTTTAACTGATAAATCAGAAATGCAGCTTTTGGAATTCGCGCAAGTTGGTATTGTTTGGCTTGCGTTAAACATTCCTATTGTTATTACAAAAGATAAAGCGCCTGCAAAAAGCAAAAGAAAGTATCGCTTAGCATAAAAGGTTAAACCACGATTTTTCTTTGTTGGTTTTCTGTATCTTGAAGATTTTTTTGCCATCTATAACTAGATTACGCAGGTTAAACATTTTTTGCAAGAGCGAAAACAAATTTTTTATGCTAAAATAACTCTCATGAAAGAACAAGGCCTGTGGGGAGAAGAAATCCTACAAGAGGCTTACTATTCTCTTGGAAAATCAATGTCCAAAGATTTACCCCGCGACCTTCCTTCGCTTACTACAGTATTCGGCGCGAACTTATTAGTGAGCATTCCTTGATCCTACGGGTATTACCCTATACAAAAGCGATATTGAAAAATTGATGTTAAAATTTGTAAATTTTCATAATGAGCGCCCGACTCCCAATGTTACCGCTAAAACAAATATAGATCGCCCCGGGTTATTTGATGGCTATATTCATGGCATGGTAGAAGAAGGATTTTTAAACATTTACAAAAATCCTTATGTGGAGAACTTAAAAATCGTCTTGACTGAAAAAGGCCGCGTTGAAGCGGATTTATTCCTCCAATTCTTCCAGCTTGAAGAAGCTAGAGACGACCCCGCTACTAAAAAATCGGAAATAGAAGACATAAAAGAAGCAGGCAAAGACGCTGCTGAGGCAAGGTTTAATTTTTGGAGAAAAAAGGTTCAAGATGACAAAATAGAATTAACAGATGATGTAAAAAGAAAGATTGTACTAGCGGCAAAGTTGTTGTTTGATGACGATTACGTATTGCTTCCCGACGCCCATTTAGGAATTAGATTCAATGAGCAAGAATCAGAAAAATATCGACAACTCTCCGTACACCCCAAATCAAATGAGATTTAATTACAGTTAACTTTGAGAAAAGGTGTCAAGTTAATCCATCCGGAGGGTGTTACGTTTGTAACATATATCGACAGATAACGAGGGTGCGCTACCTGAAAAGTGACGAGGCTCTATCTCAATCTATAGTAAAGAATTAAAGAGAAGGTGTAAAGCTATTCCACATGGAAGGTGGGGGTTATATACTTCGTGTCAAGGGTAAATGTTTCTCTAATTATGTAAAGCGGGTACTGATAATTGAATTGAGATTGTGAGTTTGTTAGAATGAGGAGAATTGCGCCCATAGCTTAATGGATAGAGCAAGTGGCTTCGGACCACTAGGTTGGGGGTTCGATTCCCTCTGGGCGCGCATTTTGGCAGACTCAATTGTTAGCTGTATGAGCTATTCAGCTTCAATTTCGCTGTCTTAAAAATGCGGGGATGTCCCAATCGTCTTCGGGTTTTGTTTCTTTTTGTGCTGCTTCTGCTGCAGGGGTTATATTTTGCTGGCCTTGAATGGTTTGATTATTCATCGTAGAGGACGCGACCGGATCTTCCTGTTTCATAGTCGGCTGTGGATTGACAACAAATTGCTGCAGCCGCTGTTTATTCTGGTCAAAGCCTGTTGCCACCACTGTTATACGGATTTGATCGTGCATTGACTCGCTAATTGTTGCCCCGAAGATTATATTGGCATCCGGATCCGCTGCATTGGAGATTATCTTGGCCGCTTCATCAACCTCATTCATAGTAAGATCCGGCCCTCCAATTATATTGAATAACACTCCCCGCGCTCCTTCCATAGAAATCTCAAGAAGCGGGGAGGCGATTGCCGATCGCGCCGCCACTTGCGCGCGGTTCTCGCCGTTACCTGTACCAATTCCCATGAGCGCCGATCCCGCGTTGGACATGATTGTGCGCACATCGGCAAAATCAACATTTACAAGTCCGGGCATAGTAATAATTTCCGAAATCCCCTGTACGCCCTGCATGAGGACTGAATCAGCAACCTTGAACGCGTCAAGAAGTGACAATTTTCGATCTACCACGTCGAGTATTCGCTGATTTGGTATCACGATCAGTGTATCGACTTTGTCTTTGAGACTCTCGATTCCATCCTCAGCTGATACCATCCGCCGCGTTCCTTCAAATATGAATGGCTTTGTAACAACGGCGACAGTTAGAGCTCCTACTTCTTTGGAGATTTTGGCAACAATTGATGTTGCTCCTGTCCCCGTACCTCCTCCCATACCGGCAGTTAGAAATACCATATCCGATCCTTCAAGTATATGTTTGATTTTCTCAGTAGACTCCTCTGCTGCTTGCCTGCCAATTTCAGGATCTCCGCCGCTTCCCAAGCCTTTGGTAAGATTCTCGCCAATTTGAAGTTTGGACTCCGCTTTATTAAGCAGCAGCGCCTGCGCATCTGTATTTATGGCAACAAAATCTACGCCTTGAATAGTCGCGTGAGCAATCATTGAGCCGATAGCATTGGTGCCGCCACCGCCTATCCCGCAGACTGTAATTTTCGCAAAATTAGTGGACTGAGGACGAATTAACATGATGTCAACAACATAGTATCAGATAAGTTTTGTCTTTGCAAGCGCCGACATTAAGGTATAAACGATTTTATAATCTCAAAAATTTTTCTCAAAACTTTTCCTATTCCTGATAATGAGCCTCTCGCCATATTAAAGCCAAAAGGTGAAGTGGTACCTGACTGAACGCCTTTGGCTCCATAAAGCGTAAGTCCGATAACTGTTGAGAACGCGGGATGCTGCACTTCATCAACAATTCCTTTGACGTTCAGCGGAATCCCGACGCGAACCGGCATAGCAAGTGTGCGCCTTGCCGATTCTTTTATCCCCACAGTGAGTGCCCCTCCTCCAGTAATGACAACTCCCGCCGGAGTCTGGCCCCCAAAACCACTCTTTTTTATTTCCATTCCTATCATTGTAAATATTTCATTGAGCCTGGGACGGATAATGCCGTCAATCAATGTTTTTTGCGAAACCTTGGTGATCTCTTCCTGTAGATTTAACGGTGTTAAATCAATCTCGTCAGACGGTCTTATTTCTTTGGTCTCATCTTCTGTTTTTATGATTCTTTTATTTTGCTGCTGTGACAAAAACAATTTTATTTTCTCGGCACTTTCCAGAGAAATGCGAAGTCCTATCGCCAGGTCATTGGTTACGTGACGCGCGCCAATCGCCAAAACAGATGAGTAGGAAATCGATCCCTCGGTATAGATAGCGATATCGGTTGTCCCTGCGCCTATATCAACTAAAACAACACCAAGTTCTTTTTCCGTATCATTAAGGACAGAAAGGGAGCTTGCATAGCCCGCAAATGCAAAACTATCTACGTCAACGCCGACTTCCGAGAAGGCTTTTTGTAAATTGCGGATCGCGACATTATTTGCCGTAACGATATGCGTATCAACTTCAAGTCTGACTCCAGACATACCCACAGGGTCTTTGATCCCTTCCTGGCCGTCTACAATATAGTTTCTCGGCAGAATATGTATGATCCCCCGCACCGAAGGGATGGATATAGCTTTGGCGGCGTCAATAACCCTCGCAAGGTCGCTGGGAGTTATTTCCCCCTCTGAAGTTGAGGCCGCTACTACGCCGTGAGAATTTTGTGACTCGATCTGACTTCCGCTAATTGAAGCGATGACATGCGAGACATTGTAGCCTGCCATTCTTTCTGAGCCCTCAACTGAGGCATTAATCGCTCCAACCGCTTCCTCGATATCGACAACTTGGCCCTTTCTTATTCCTGAGGACTTTACTTCCGATACGCCAAGAACATTTACTGTGTCGTCAACTACTTTGGCAATAACCGTAACAACTTTATATGTACCGACATCCACGCCAACAACAATTTTACCTTCCATATAATAAAGAATTACCTTATTTCAGAACAATAACCGGCTTATCAAAACGCAAATCAATACGCACGAACCGTTTACCTTCCATTGTAAGCCGACTTAACATGTATTGTAAAGAGGATATTTGCAGGTTTATATCTTTTTGTGAAGACATAACAACCACTCTGGAATCGGATAATTTTATTTCATACGACCCGTCTCCCAACTTAACGATAGATGAGTAACTAATATTATTTTTCTTTAATAAATTTTCTACTGTTGACTGATATCTATAGTTAATTTCCCCCTGACCTGCGTGAAACACAGCATTCGGACTATTAATAGTAGGAGGTTTGTTAATTGCCCCAAGCAAAACAACAATGAAAATTATGCAGATTGTGCTTACCAAAATAGACAAAGAAATTAGAAGTATGCTCAGTCTTCTTGCTCTAGCCCTCCGCCTTTTCGTAATTGTTTTTGCTTGCGAAGGACGAGATAATTTTAACGATTTTTTCCGAAGCATTATATTTTATAAATTTCCGGGCATCATTTGACATGCCCTTAGTACTATCTAGTTTAGCAACAAACTCAACAACTTGTGAATAGAGAATTTCAGAAGTTAAATTTTCTTGTATTAGAATTTTAGCAATCCCCAGGCTTTGTAGGAATTTCGCATTTTCAAGTTGTTCATTTGCCTGACCATGAGGCAACGGGATTAATATGCATGGTTTGCCAAGATAGATAAGTTCGGCAATTGTATTTGCCCCGGATCGAGTGACGACGACATCCGCGCCGGTCATAATTCGGGCAATAACTTCGGGATCAATAAATTTAACCAGTTTATATCTCTCTTGTAATTCTTTTGGGAGACTTTTTCTTATTTTATCAAGTCTCTCAAAATCTCCGTACTCTTTTGCGTCACCGGCTTGATGGATCACATTAAATTTCGTAAGTAATTTTTCGATACAACCTTCAATGAGCATATTAATCGCGTGCGCCCCCGAGCTCCCGCCTGTGATGTAAATAAGAAATCTCCCCTGACCCCTCTTTAATAAAGAGGGGAACCTTTGTATATTCCCTTCATTAAAGAACTCCTCTTCTCCTCCTTTCCTAATGGGGGTAAACATTTTCCCTCCCCCTTTGTTAAAGGGGGTTGGGGGGATTTTTGCCTTAGTATTTTTGAAAAATTCCCTCCTAATCGGAATTCCGGTCAAAACTGTTTTGCTCTTGGGGAAATACTTGCTTGACTCCTCCCAAGAGATACAAATGCGCTTTGCCAAAGGCGCGATAATCCTATTTGCGAGTCCTGCTTTTCTAGTTTGTTCATGGGTTATAATCGGCACTTCCATCGAAAATGCCGCGAAAGCAACAGGTATTTGTACATATCCGCCAAAACAAACAACAATATCCGGTTTAAAATCCTTCAAAACTCTCCATGCGTTATAAAATCCAACCGGCAATTTAAAAAGAGAGGGGATGGTATTTCTTGTAAATTTTCTCTGCACCCTGCCGGTTGGTAAATCTACGAATGGAATTTTTAAAGAAGTTATCTTTTGATATTCAAGCGAATGTGCCTTATCTCCCTCTAAGCCGTATTTTCGCCCGATAAATAAAATCTGTGTACTCTTAGGCAACGCTTCGATGACTGCTAAAGCAGGACTCAAATGCCCCCCGACAATTACTAGTTTCATATAATTATTGACTTACTTTTTGCAATGGCCATCCTACTTATAAATTCACTTTATGCACCGTCATTCCCGCGAACGCGGGAATCCAGAAGTAAAATAGATTCCTGGTTTGCGGCCAGGAATGACAAGGAAAATATTGCGTAACATGAGTTATTAATAAATCAGGGCTTTTATAAAATACATATTTATGTCTTGTATCGACGCGGGCGTTTAGTGTGAGGTATTAAAATTACTTCAATCTCTCTAACACTTCTTTTATATCGCCGGTGATCATAACCCACTGTTCGATCTCTTTAAATCCAATGCTTTTGTACCATTTTAATGGATACTCATGCACTCTGTGAGTGAAGGTGTCCCAAGAAATTGCTTTATACTTCTCTAAGCTTTCTGTAAATAAACGATTAATAAGCTTAGTACCAATACCCTTATTCTGATGATGCGGATCAATAAACACTTCGCCATCAGTTAAGTGGTTTCCATCCCACCAAGGCTTTACTAGCGCCACGATTCCGCCAACAATTGCCTCTTCTTCCGCAACAAAAAATAAATCGCCTTGCTCATCATAAAGATGTCGCATTAGCTTCAAAGCAGTATCAGAATCCCAATTTTCGCCAATATTAAGGGGATTATATGCAGCTTTATAAATTTCGGATAATTTTGGAAGATCAGCTTCCCGCACCAATCTTATATTTACCATAAATGTATTATAACATTGATTATAATATTTTTTATCTATCAAAACCTAATTGAGCTTTTTTTGCAAAATGGTTGCGGAGTGGTATATAATCATTTTATGAAGAATGATATTCATGAAGAATTGTTAAAATATGCCAGACAGTGGGTTGCTGTTACTTCGGATTATTCAAAGGTGGTTACAAACGGTAAGTCAATTACTGAAGTTGAGAAGAAGCTAAAGTCTACTAAATACGATTTAGACAGCTTAGTAATTATGTATGTAAACGATCCTAATAAGTTTACATCTCCAAATGCCTATCCTGAAATATAAATATTTAATTGCATTAGGCGTATTCTTTTTGTTACTGTCAGTATGGTTTGAAAGGAAATTAGACGAATGAATTATTTTTGGACAGCAAACGCAAATGCGCAAATAGCAACCTCATTAGTACTTATTGTATTTTTGTTGGCATATATTGCTTATAAACTTTCCCAGCATCCAAAATCTCACCGAAGATAATTGTTAACTCACATTACGCAATTTATTCTTCGAGTAAGGGTGATAGCCCGCATCGAGAAGTTCTCGACTTCGCTAGCGCTACGCTCGAACAATAAGACTTTGTGTAACATGAGTTATTAAACTCTCTTACATCTGCTTTGAAGTAATAATCATCTTCTGTTCATCTGCTTCGATATGTTCAAAAGTATCCCAATTGAGGCCATGTCTGCTATGAGCGATGAGCCGCCGTAGGATATGAAAGGTAATGGAACACCGGTCAGCGGGAAGAGTAATGTCGTTGCTCCCAAATTAATAACTATTTGTATCCCGAGGAATGAAATTATCCCTGCAGCCAATAGTTTGCCAAATTTATCTTTAGCATTCAACGCGATATAAAATCCCCGCCAAATAACAATTATAAATAGCAAAATGAGGATATTTGCTCCGATAAAACCAAGCTCTTCAGCAATTATTGGGAAAATAGCATCAGTCATACTTTCAGGGAGAAAGCCAAATTTCTGCCGTGAATTCCCAAGCCCTACACCTGTAATTCCTCCTGACCCCAGTGCAATAAGAATTTGCTTCAAATGATATTCCATCCCTGTCAGAGACTCGTTAACTTTCAAAAAGCTCGTCAGCCGCGCTGCTCTATATGGCTCGATTTTTATTATCGCAAGCCATATAGCGCCAATTATGGGAAACGAGATAAGGAAATGTTTTATACTGCCGCCTGAAAGAAAATAAATTATTGCCGCCTCAAAAAGAATAATTGTTGCAGTACCCAAATCCGGCTCGAGTAATACAAGGAGTAATACCACGCCTGTTAATAAAGAAAACGCAAGAAATCTGCCTTTTTCCCGTGTAGAAAACCACGCGCTCAAATATATTGCGAGGGTTAGTTTAACAAGTTCGGCAGGCTGAAATCTGAAAAAAAATAAATTTATCCACCTGTTTGCACCTTTTGCTCCCGCTCCAATTCCGGGTAAAAAAACCATAATGAGGCAGGATAGCGCGAATACAAGAAGCGGCAGAGCAACATAATACAATTTGTGGTAATCAAGCATAGAAAAAATGCAAAGTGCAAAAAATCCCAAAAAGACCCACATCGTTTGATCACGAAGGAAATGATACCTGTCTCCGTTGAAATCAATAAACGCACGAACAGAAGACGCGTTATACACCATAAGGAGTCCAAAAAGAGTTATTATTGATATAACACCCAAGAGAAGGAAGTCAATCTTCTTCATTAGATAAGAGCTATAAAGATACCGAGAATTGCCAGGAAAAACCCAACCAGCCAGGCGCGCATGACTATTTTTGGCTCTTCCCAATTCCGCATCATTAGATACAGGTGAAATGGCGCGACCGGGAAAATTTTCCGTCCTAAATATTTTTTCCCCAATAATTGAATGAGTGAGGAGCCTGCCTCAATGACAAATATCCCGCCGATAATTGCGAGCGCCAAAGCTTTTCCTGTAAGAAGTCCGGTTACAGCAAGTACAGCGCCAAGGGACAATGATCCAACATCCCCAAGCCACAGCCTTGCTTTATAAATATTGAAATAGAGAAAAGCTCCCACACTGCCAAGAAGTACTGCGAGAAACACACTCAAAGACTGATCTAAGAGCTGCTGATTGATGATGAGAAATGCTACAAGACAAATTAAGAAGAGCCCGGATGCCAGTCCGTCCAGTCCATCTGTAATATTAAACGCGTTAACGAAAGAGACAATTACAAAAGCGGCAAAAGGCACAAAAAGCATTCCAAGGAATAATTTACCCACTCCGTGAATGAAAATAAAATCATACCCCAACTGATAGTAAAAAACAAAAGCAATTATGAATGCAAGAATCCATTGAATAATAAACTTATAGCGGAAAGGAAGACCGAA
>Ga0209515_10003013_pt1 | contig 24688 bp, 23 predicted proteins | sample Subgroupgradi54m_FD_187454 | JGI IMG/M metagenome (GOLD analysis project Ga0209515, IMG submission 187454) | Subsurface groundwater microbial communities from S. Glens Falls, New York, USA - GMW60B uncontaminated upgradient, 5.4 m (SPAdes)... ... | reverse complement strand
GACAAGCGCCATGACGCTCAAACCGACTATCACAGCAGCCTCCGGACACGCTGCGAGTCCCCTCATCGCAATCGTTGGACGTCCCAACGTGGGGAAATCCACGCTCTTCAACCGGATCATCGGCTCCCGCAAGGCGGTCGTTTCTTCTCTCCGTGGGACAACGCGTGATCGTGTCTACGGGCAAACGGAATGGCGAGGGGTGTCCCTGCGGCTGGTGGATACGGGAGGGTTCGAGCTTGAGTCGCGGGGTCCACTCGAGCAGTCCATCCAGCGACACGTCCAGCGTGCGGTGGAAGAGGCTGATAGCATCGTGGTGGTCTGTAATGCCCAAGAAGGCCTTGTGCCGGTCGATGAGATGATGATCGAACGCCTGCGCCTTGCCGGAAAGCCAGTGATCCTCGCGGTCAACAAAGCCGATCAGCGACCCTTGGTTCCGCCAGAGTTTTTTTCACTCGGCATTCGGACGAATCTCGCCATCTCTGCGCTCCATGGCCGAGGCATCGGGGAGCTCTTAGACCATTTAGTAGACGGGGTCACGCCCACTAAGCCCGCACAGGGTTCCATCGAACGTCCACCCGCCATCGCAATCGTGGGACGTCAAAATGTCGGCAAATCCTCGCTCTTCAATGCACTCTTGCGAGAAGAGCGGGTGATTGTGAGTGATCTGCCTGGGACGACCCGAGACGCGATTGACACCCACTTGAGCGTTGAAGGCGCTTCGGTGCTCCTGATCGACACAGCGGGTTTACGTCACCGACGGAAAGTGAAGACCCCCGTCGATTTCTTCTCGATGGCGCGTTCTGTTGAAGCGATTGGGCGTTGCGATGTTGCGTTCGTTGTGCTCGATGCGACGCAGGGTGTGACGCATGACGATCAACGGATTGTTACCCAGGTGTGTGAGGCGGGTCGTGGACTCATCCTCCTCGTCAATAAGTGGGATCTCGTGAAGGGGGGTAATGAACGACTCTTGCCGGGTTTCATCTATCGCCATCTGCCGTTCGCACCCTTTGCCCCTGTGATCTCAATGTCTGCAAAGACCGGGTTTCATGTCAGACAAAGCCTGACACTTGCGCTGAAGGTGTTTCGAGCGATGCGGCGCGGCATGGCCTCAGAAGAACTCGTCACACTCCTGGGACGCGTGTGGATGGCGGGCCGCGTCCCCAGAGACCGCGGACGCCCCGTCCACCTTCGAAACGCCACCTGGTTGCCGGGCTACCCGCCGCGCATTGAGTTGATCACGAGCCCGTCAGGACGTTTACCGCTCCCGTTTCAGCGCATACTCCTGAAAGCCCTGTATGCCCATCCGAAGCTATCAGGGATTCCCGTTCGTCTGGTGATTGCCAATCAGCAACCCGCATCACCCCGAAGGTGAACATGGGACAGCTGCTGATCGCATTGGTGACGTCCTACCTGATCGGCTCAGTTCCCACCGCGTATCTGGTGGTGAAATGGCTCAAGCGCATCGATGTGCGGACGATCGGCAGCGGAAATGTTGGAGCGACGAATGTCACGCGGGTCGCTGGTGTGTGGGCGGGGTTGGCGGTCTTCTGCGTGGACGTGGCGAAGGGTGTGATCGCCGTGAAGTTCATCGCTCCAGGATTGCTGCAACCGCTTTCTCCGGCTGCTCAGTTAGGGTGCGGGCTCAGTGCCGTCATCGGACACATTGCGCCAATTTTTCTTGGTTTGAGGGGAGGGAAGGGGGTCGCCACCACGATCGGGGTGTTGGCGGGGTGCATGCCGCTCATCGCAGGCGCATGCCTGTTGGTGTGGATCGTATGTTTTTTGCTGTGGCGCTACGTCTCAATAGGATCGCTCGCAGCAGCGCTCACCATTCCCATCGCGCAACTCTTTCGACACCAAAGCCCTGCCGAGCTTGCCCTCGGCGTGGCGCTCTCGTTCTTGATTGTGATCCGGCATCGCTCGAACATCGAACGTTTGCTCCAGGGAAAGGAGCAACGAGTAGGACTGCACAGGACTGCTCACTCCTCTCGTCCTCGAACAGGGGCTCGGCGGTTGGATTGACAATCCGTCACGGTGGCTGTTAGAATGACGACAGATGACGGCTTGCAACAGCGGTGAGAGGTGAAGGAGGATCAGATGAGGTGGTCATGGTGGTGCAGACTCCTGATGGTCGTCGGGCTTCTCGCCTGTGAAGCCACGCTGGTGTGGGCGCAAGATCCGATTCACAAGGCCGGACGCGGTGTTGTCAACGTGTTGACTGGGTGGATTGAACTTCCAAAGCAAATTCATCTCGGGAGTCAGGAAGAGAATCCGATGATGGGCCTCGGGATAGGCTTGGTGAAGGGCGTCAGCATGACAGTCCTGCGGGGTGGCGTTGGCATCTATGAAACCCTCACCTTTCCATTTCCGTATCCCAAAGACTATGCCTCTCCGTATGAGGAAATGGAGTTAACGGATTACGCCTGGGAATAAGCCCAGACGGGGTTCCTGGTGAACATGATCCGGCCCTTGGAGAACATTCCAAGGGCCGTTGTTCTTTGTAGTGTGCTGCTGATAGCTCTGGGAGTCGTTGATGACGCTCATAGCGAGGAACCCAAGCCGACGATCCAGCAGCACACAGCGCCCCTTTCATCAGGGAACTATCTGAGGGTGGGTGAGCGGCTTGCGTTTCATGGCTATTGGTTGGGGATCCCTGTCGGCTATGGGTGGATCGAAGTTAAGGAAATCGTGGCGCTCCAGGGACGACGAGCCATCCATATTGAGGCACAAGGACACACGAATGAGGTGCTGTCGCAGTTGTATCCCATCCACGACGTTGTGCACTCCTACCTCGACGCTGAGACGTTGAAGCCTCTCAGGTTTGAGAAGCATCAACGGGAAGGCCATTACCGATCGGACGAAATCGTTACTTTTGACCTTGAGCATTTGGTTGCGACGTACCACTCATTGAAAAATGGAGCTGTGAAAGAGATCCACCTTCCGCAGGAGTTTCAGGATATCATCAGCGTGCTCTATTGGTTTCGCGCCCAACGAACCCAAGCCGGTCAGCCGGTGTTCATCGATCTCTACACAGATGAAAAGATCTACAACACCGAGGTGCTCGTGAGCCGGCCCACGATCCTGGAATTGCGTCGTCGGGGCAGTTTTTCATGCCTACTAGTGGAGCCAAAGGCGAAATTCAAGGGACTCTTGGTCAAACGGGGCCGAATTTGGGCCTATCTCACAGCAGATGAATCTCGACTGCCACTCTTTATACAAGCGACCACCCCTTGGGGGCCAATGAGCGCGGTCATTGACGAGGAATCAGTCCCACCGGCATTGCTGTACAAACACCATACGACCAATCATCTACCAGGTTCCTAGCGGCTGACCGCTGTGAATGTGGAAAGGTGAGAAAGCTGTGGAGCGTTTCCTGGCCACGGGGGAGCATCAAGGAATTGCCGTTACTTTCGATCAGCGCTTCATTCGAGGAAGCTATCAACTTTTGAGCACCAGTCAGCCTGTTATGAATCACTCAGCAGCGTCTTATAACTACGTGGTGGCCGGATTCGTACCATAATATAATGTCTTATAATAGATATTCTGTTAAATAGAACCATCCAAGAAGCGCGGTTTTGGAATCGTGCGCTGGTGAGTCAGGAGGCGTGACTGGTGATGTTCCTCCAGGGCTCGCTCTATGACTTCGTCAGGCTCGCTTCAAAAAAATGCACCAGCCGTCTAAGGTAGATATGAGGGTCCACTGCATAGGCTTCGAGATGTCCGGCTCCCTCGACCATGAGAAGGTCCTTCGGGTCCCCCGCTGCCGCATAGAGTCTCCTGGTGTCCTCAGGCGGTGTTCGCGCATCCTGCCCGCCTTGGATCAGAAGCAGTGGTCTAGGGTGTAAGGCGGCCACGGCAGTGTGCGGTGACACGTGTCGCGGCCACACCCCAAAGCGCATCCGATACGTGGCCAACAAAAACCACAGAAACGGCACGCACGGGAGCAACGGATAGAGCAGCGCGAGCTGTCGCGCGAAGGCATCTTGAAGGTTGGTATAGGGACTATCGAGCGCAACAGCCCCCAGTCGTTCATCCCGAGCCGCCACTAGAAGGGCGACCGCCCCTCCCATCGAGATGCCAAAGATCCCATAGGGCGCCGCCGGCACGTCAGGCTGTTGGCCAAGAAACGCCAGCGCACCTTCAAGGTCGCGCTGCTCCCTCCACCCAAACGAGGTCATCCTGCCTGCGCTGCTCCCATGGGCGCGAAAATCAAAGAGCAGCAGATTCAACCTGGCACGATACAACCCCGCGGCAATGTCGAGCAAGTTGGCGCGGTTGGATCCTAGCCCGTGACACAGGAGGATCCACGGCCGCTCAGGAGCTGCCGCGATTTTCCACCCTTCGAGCTGGTAGCCGTCGGCAGTTCCAAAGCGCACCGTTTCCGCCGGCAGCTGCAGCGTCTGAGGCTGCACAAGGACGGGCATCCGCGGAAGGAAGGTGTTGTATAGGAACAAGGCGGCGGTGAGCGCCCAGCTCCAGAAGACGACAAGGAAGATGACTTCGAGGACGATCACGTCGGAGCTCGCTTGGGGTGGAGCCGACGACGAAGGGCCTTACTTCACCCCGCTGCCGGCAGCCACGGGCCGCTCAGGGCTGACCACGACCACGGCGCTTCCATCCGTCGCCGCAAGGACCATGCCTTGGCTTTCGACGCCGCGTAGCTTCGCAGACTTCAGGTTCGTGACGACGACCACTTGTTTCCCAATCAGTTCCGCAGCCTGATAGGTGCCTTTAATGCCGGCGACGATTTGGCGAGGGCCGGATTCCCCGATCTCCACGGTCAACACCAGCAGCCGATCGGCGTTGGGGTGGTCTTGGGCTGCCGTGACAGTCCCAACGCGAAAGGAAAGTTTTTGGAACTCTTCAATCGACACGATCGTCGGTACTGCCGGCGGAGCTGGAACTGGTTGAGCGGGTGCTGGCGTGACGGGCTTCTCTTCCTCGCTCATGACGTCACCGAAGATGGGGTTGGTGCGGGAACAAGCATTGGTGCCTCCTGTGGTGGAACCATGGTGATGGCATCCCAAGGACAGATCTTTTCGCACAACCAACAGCCGATACACTTGGGCTGGTCGATAATGCAGGTGGGATTCAGCCCCGGGTATTCAGGCCCGGGAAGTTTCGAGATGCAAGCGACCGGACAGACCGCGATGCACACTTCACAGCCTGTGCAGCTGTCAGGATTAATGAGCGCCTTGGGACGGCCTTTTCGCGGTTGGGCAGCGGTCACAGCCATGGGGCTTGTTACGCGGGTTTCTTGAGCCGTTCACTCACGAGTTGATTCACGAGTTTTCCATCTGCAGCACCCGCCGCCTTGCCCATGACGTACTTCATGATTTGGCCTTGGCTGGGGGTTGGTCCGACTGTCTTGATGGCCTCGTCAATGAGGGCTTGCACGGCTGTCGATGAGAGTTGCTGCGGGAGGTAAGAGTTTAAGATGGCCAGCTCTTGAGTGGCCTGATCCAGCACATCTTGCCGGCTCGTCTGCTTTGCCGACTCGATGGTTTCCCGACGCTGCTTGGCTTGTTGCGCGAGCACCTGGATGACCTCTTGATCGTCCAGTGTTTCTTTGCGCTTCTCAATGGCGACTCGTTGGACGCCCGCCTTGATGAGGCGCAAGGTGTCCACCCGCAGTCGCTCCCCCGCCTTCAACGCGGTTTTGTAATCCGCTTCCATCTGTTCTAAGAGTGTGGGCATAGTTCCCCTAGTCTACACAACTTCCTTCATGGCTTCAAGGTAAGACGTGAGCTAAGGATCTCTTCATTTGATGGGTCCTGCCGCTGCGCGACCCCACCCGTCAAATGAAGACACCACCCGTGAGTTGTTGAGGTAGCGCTGCGCGAACAGCACGCCGATGATCGTCTTGGCGTCGCAGATCGCCCCGGAGCGGATTTTCGCCAGCGCTGATGAAAATGATACGATCACCGGAGGCAACAGCTCATCCGGTTCTGGTCGGGCGATGGTGTGCGTCAAGTCCCGCGCAAGAAACACAGTGAGTTGCTCGGAGATGAAGCCGGGAGCCGCGTAGAACTGTGCAATCTTGTGCAGATGTCGTACTCGCCAGCCCGTTTCCTCTTCGAGCTCCCGCCTGGCACACGCGTCCAAGCGTTCTCGAGGGTCCAGCGTGCCAGCGGGTAGCTCCAGCAACTCACGGTCAATCGCCCGACGGTATTGGCGCACAAAGATGATGCGGGAGTGATCGAGCACCGGCACGATCACAACGGCGCCGGGATGCCGGACCGTTTCCCGAACGATGCGATGACCGAGAATCTCCAGCACTTCACGAATCAGCTGGATGACCTTGCCTTTATAGATGGTCGAGCGCTGGAGCACGCGAATGGCGCGAGGCATTACGAGCTCGTTCCCGCATAGCCAAGTTCGCGCAAGATGCGCTCATTACTGCGCCACCCTGGAGCGACTTTGACCCAAAGACCCAAATACACTTTGCGTCCGAGCAGACGCTCGAGTTGCTTGCGGGCCACACTGCCGATTTCCTTCAGCAACGCCCCGCCACGGCCGATCACAATGGCTTTCTGTCCAGGACGCTCGACGAAAATGGTGGCTTCAATCGCGGTGACGTGTTCGCGCTCTTCCACCTGATCGATCAAAACGGCAATGGCGTGCGGGACCTCTTCGTGGGTGGCAAGCAACACCTGTTCTCGGATAAACTCGCTGATCAGCTGCGTCGTCGTTTGATTGGTGCGCTGCTCCGGCTCGTACCAGCGCGGGCCTGTTGGGAGCAGCGCCATCACGCGCGCAAGGAGCACGGGCATCTGTTCACCTGTTAGCGCGGACACGGGAATACAGTCTGAAAAGATGTTCGTGGCGGCGCACTGCTTGATGAGCGGCAAGAGCCGAGGCTTTTTCACCACGTCGACCTTATTGAGTGCTAGCACCGCCGGCCGTTTGGTGTGTCGCACGCGGGCAAACATACGCTCGTCCGCGTCCGTCAATCGTTGTCTGGCGTCAATGACGGCGATCAGCACATCCGCCTCTTCAATGACCGCCTTCGCCACCTCGAGCATGTACCGACCCAGCGTATGCTGCGGCTCATGCAGCCCCGGGGTGTCCAGGAACATGATCTGAGCGTCTTCACGCGTCAACACACCCAGGATGCGGTGGCGGGTTGTCTGTGGCCGCGGCGAGGTAATGGCAACTTTTTCGCCGAGTACATAGTTGAGCAACGTCGATTTCCCAACGTTTGGCCTGCCGACGATCCCCACGAACCCTGAGTGGTAGGACTCCGTGCGTGCAGGTTCCATTTACGAACTCCTGAGGGGCGACCGCTTACGGGCGATCCACGCCAGCAGCTGGTTCAGGGAAAGACAATTGAGCAGATCGTTGGGCTCAAGCCATGCCCGTCGAGCCACACCCAACCCGAACACCATCTGATCGAGTTGATCCACGCTATGGGAATCTGTCGAAATCGCCAGCGTCACCCCGAGTTCCTTGGCGCGCTTTGCCGCCGTGTCGCATAAATCCAGCCGCTTGGGATACGCGTTGATCTCCAACGCGGTCCTGGTCTCTTGAGCCGTTTGATAGACGGTCTCAAGATCCAACGGATACGGCTCGCGCTGGCCCATCAACCGGCCGGTGGGATGCGCGATGAGTGTCACGTAGGGGTTGTGCATCGCCTTGATCATGCGCCTGGTCAGCACCGCTTCCCCTTGGCCGAATCCGGAATGGATGGAGGCCACGACAAAATCAAGTCCCTTGAGGACTTCGTTCGGATAGTCCATTGATCCGTCAGCCAGGATATCGACCTCAGCGCCCATCAACAAGCGGAACCGTTTAGTGTGTTGGTTGAGCCGGCGGATGAGCGCTTGTTGTTCTTTCAAACGGCGCACAGTCATTCCATGCGCGACCTTGAGCGACTGTGAGTGGTCGCAGATGGCGAGATACTGATAGCCTTGCGCCGCACCTGCGGCCGCCACATCTTCCAAGCGGTCGCTGCCATCAGACCAGTTGGTGTGGATATGAAAATCGCCGCGGACGTCGGTCGCTTCCACCAGCGATGGTAATCGTCTGCTCTGGGCAGCGGCAATCTCGCCTTGGTCTTCCCGAAGCTCCGGAGCAATCCAGGGCAGCCCTACAGTCTGATAGACGTCCGCCTCTTCCCTCCCCGCGACACGCTTATTTGTTTTGGCCCGAAACACTCCGTACTCATTGATTTTGAGCCCCTTGCGGATCGCCAATTCGCGCAGCCGGACGTTGTGTTCTTTTGAGCCGGTAAAATATTGCAAGGCCGCTCCAAAACAGTCCGGCTCAACCACGCGGACGTCCACCTGTACCCCATCCGGTGTCACCATCGAGGTCTTCGTCATTCCCGAGGCCAGGAGACGGGCACAAAACACCGAGTGACGAAGCGCTTCCATGACACGCGCAGGCTTCCGCGAAGCCACCAGCAGGTCGAGGTCGCCAATCGTTTCCTTCATGCGCCGTAGGCTTCCGGCGGTGGAGACGCGTGTCACGCTGGGAACGGTTCGAAGGAATGTGAGCAGCGCATTGGCTCGTCCCATCGCCAGCCCCAAGTGCATTCGCTGACGACCGCGTTTGACGATCTCGATGCCCTTGAGAATGTTCTGCGCCTTCTTCTCTTGGAAGCCGGGGAGACGGCTCAGTCGGTTGTTCTTGGCCGCGGTTTCAAGCTCCTGCAGCGTTGAGATATGCAATCGTTCCGTCAACAGCTTCGCCGTCTTCGGGCCGACGCCCGGAATGTCGAGGAGCTCCAACACACCGGCTGGAATGGACTGTTTGAGTCTGTCAATCGCCGCGATGGTTCCCGTCGACAGATACTCGGAGATCTTGCTGGCCAGGTCTGGCCCGATCCCGGAGAGCTCCTGAAGGCGCTGTTCAGCGGCGAGGTGCTCGAGATCACCGCTGAAGCGTTCCAGATTCTGCCCGGCGCGACGGTAGGCTCGAACGCGAAACGGATTCTCCCCACGCACCTCAAGGAGATCCGCCATGTGAGCGAACAGTGATGCGATCTCGTGCTGTTTCATGTGGTGGGCTAGTGACTCGGTTGGAGGAATTCGGGTAGCCACTCCCGCCAGTTGACTTCAATCCGCGCAAGCTTTAGGTGGAATTCATCAGCCAACGCGGACTCCCAGGGCTGACCATTGCCCAGCGCTTTTAAGACGCGCCGGATGCGCCAAAAGCCGTAGCGATTGACGACATACGCCACGATGCTCTGTGACTCTTGGTATCCGAGTGCGACCTGATCGACGGGCAAGGACGTTGAAAATTGATCAGACAGTTGGCTCCACGGGACGAGACGTCCTTCTTGATACGCTTTGTTGAGCTGCGTGAGCGGGGTCGCGTGCTGTTTTTTCTCCTCATAGACGGCCAACCCTTCGTTGAGCCACGTCGGACACTTCCCTGTCGCGAGGTCGTGAATCAACGCGTGCGTGTACTCGTGGAACAAGATCGCTTTGACCGCGGCCTGGTCCAGTTGTCCATTCGGGAGCGGGACTCGGATCTTGCCATCAAACTGTCCCCCCACCCAGTCCGGCGTCTCTTGCCGCAGCGCTTTGAAACTCGCGGCGCTGTAGATGAGCGTGACGATTTTATGCGTCGGCCAGTAGGAGAAATCCGAGCCCACTTCGCGCCGGGCTGCTAAGAGTGCGTCTCGAATATCGAAGCCCACGGGTCGATCTAACTGCTCTTCATATCGGAGGTCGAAGTACGCCTGCGTCAGCCGTTCAAATTTCGATTCGACGGGCAGCTCTTGGGTGACCTGTTTGAGGCGATCTGAGACCTCCGTCCGGTTGGGATCCAGCTCAAGCGCTTTCTGCCACGCGGCTTTGGCTTCCTTGAGCTTCTCGCTACTGTACTCGATTTCTCCAAGCAAGATGTACGCATCGGCCACCTTCGGGTTCAGCGTGGTGGCTTGGGTGATGGACGCTTTCGCTTCTTGGAGCTGATGGTGCTCGAAGGCGTCATGCGCTTGATTGAGGTACATGTTGCTGAGGTTCCGTTGAAATTGCCCATTGGTCGCATCCAGGTTGATCGCTTCTTGCAGTTGTTGAATGGCGGAGGCCCACTGTCCCTGATTGCCCAAGCTGACGCCATAGTTGTTATAGGCGATCGCCAGCTGCTGGCGGAGCTGTCCATTGTCAGGCCGCTGGTAGCTGTCCTGGCGAAGCTTTGAAATCACGGTCGGCCAATCGGTGGCATCCGGTGTGTCGCTCGATTGGGCATCGACGCGGCCGCACCACAGGACGAGCCCGCATCCGAGGAGAGCGATGCGTCGACACAGGGGTGCCCAGTTCCCCAACATGTTATGTGGACGTCGCATGCGTGAGCACCCACTCTTGGACGAGGCCATCGATCTGGTCCTGGACGTCTTCATGATGCAACTCGTGGTAGCGGTTGGGAAACTCCACGATGCGTTTTTCACACGTCAGGCTGTCGTACCATCGCCGAGCTGCTTTGAGCGAAATGATTCGGTCTCCACCTCCGCAGAGCAGGAGGGTCGGCACATGAGATTGGTGAGCGCGCCGGGCGGCGTCATCTCGGACGTGAAGGATGGAACGGTAGGTCCTCGCGCTCATCTTATTGTGAACGAGCGGGTCAACGCGATACGCTTGAACGACGGCGGGATCGTGGCTGAGAGCTCCCACATCAAGGTCTGTGGATAGCGAATAGGTCGGCCACGAGGTCGCCAACACCGCTGCCGCCACTCGCTTCCAGATGGGGACGGGGAACCCAACTTCAAGGAGAGGCGATTGCGCAATGAGACAGCGGAGCGCGTGTGGTTCGTTGAGGGTCCAGCAGATCGCGGCCAAGCCTCCAAAACTGTGTCCGAAGAGTGCGTAGCGTGCCTGATGTGACTCGGGTAAGAATGTGTCTTTCGTGAGCGTGGCCAGATCGTTCACGCATCGTGTGACATCCCCCAGATCACCCCGCGCACCGCCCGAGCGGCCATGTCCCCAGAGATCCGGAGCCGCCACGCAAATCCCCCGCTTGGCCAACGAGGTGGCAAGCTGATGGTAGCGACCGCTATGTTCTCCGAATCCATGCAGCAGGACGAGTAGCGCCTGTGTGGTGGACGGTTTCCACAGACGATACGCATACGTTCGACCAGTAGACGCTTCGGTCCAGGAGCCCTCCTGGGAACTCACGGCCATCACGATGCCGCCGATTGATACAGCTGATCGAGCAGCGATTGATTGCGCTGGGCAATGGCGTTTCGTTTCGCCTTCAGCGTAGGCGTCAGCTCGCCTGACGCCTGGGTAAACTCCTGATCGAGGAGAGCGATCTTCTTGACCTGTTCGAAACCGGCAAGGCCCTGCTGCTTCGACTGAATCCGTTCCCAGTAGAAGGAGAGGATGTCCTGGTGCGTCACCAGCTCGCGCAGTGTCGTGGTGTCCATGTCCTGCTGGGTGGCGTAGCGGTGGAGTTGCTCGGCGTTTGGCACGATCAGGGCGACGCAGTAGGGCCGCTTGTCCCCATACACGAAGGCCTGGCTGATATACGGATCAGTGATGAACAGGTTCTCCAGTTTTTGGGGGGAGACAAACTTGCCTCCCGCTGTTTTAATGAGGTCCTTCTTTCGATCAGTAATGAACAAGTACCCGGCATCCAGACGGCCGATATCACCAGTGTGGAACCATCCATCGATGATGGCTGCAGCTGTCGCTTCAGGTTTTTTGTAATAGCCCCGCATGACGTGAGGGCCTCGGGTGAGAATTTCGCCATCAGCGGCAATGGAGACGTCCACGCCGGAAAGCAACTGACCGACGCTGCCAAAGTGTGGCTGCGGCAGGCGGTTGACCGTGATCACGGGAGAGGTTTCGGTCAGCCCGTAGCCCTCAAGGATCGTGACGCCCACGCTGCAGAAGAACTCTCCGATCTCTTTGGCAAGCGGGGCGCCTCCGGAGACAAAAAATCGGAGTCGTCCTCCGAGCCTCGCCTGGAACTGTTTGAACACGAGTTGCTGCGCCAGCCAATGCTGGAGCGCGAGCCAGAGCGGGATGCGACGTGCGGCAAGGCGGTACGCCATGACGGCTTGCCCCGTACGGATCGCCCATGCGGTGATGCGACGTTTGACAGGAGGAGCTTGATGGAGGTGCTCCTGAATGCGCCCGTACAACTTTTCAAAAAAACGCGGAACACCCAACATGATTGTGGGATGAATCTCCAGCATGTTTTGAGAAATCGTGTCCATCGTTTCAGCGTACGCGACGGACGCCCCGGCCATGAGCATGAGGTACCAGCCGGCCATCCGCTCAAAGACGTGACAGAGTGGGAGGAAGGACAGATGCCGATCTGCGGCGGTCACGGGAATGACTTGCAGTGATGCGCTGGCGTTGGACAGAAAGTTGCGATGAGAGAGCATCACCCCCTTTGGCTCTCCCGTCGTCCCGGAGGTATAGATGAGTGTGGCGGGATCATCGGGTTGAAGTTGGTGCTGACGCTGTCCCAGCAGCTCTGAGAACTGCTCGCGGCATACCCTGCCCTGCTCCAGCGCGCGAATCCAGTGGATCAGTAGCGGATTCGATACGTGCACATTCTCAAAGTGGACGATGAGTCTCAGTGACTGGACGGACTGGTTCATCTCGAGCAGCTTGTGGACTTGTTCGGTACTCGAGGCGATGCCAATGATTGGGTGCGCATCGGCACAAATCACTCGAAGCTCTTCTCCCATCAGGCTGGGATAGATGGGCACCGTCCACGCGCCGACGGTTTGAGTGGCCAGATCGGCAATCCCCCACTCCGGGCGGTTCTCTGACAAAATCAGGACGCGATCACCTGGCTTGACCTGTCGGGATAGGAGGAAGGTGCTCAAGGCAAGGACATCGGACTGGGCATCGTGCCAGGTAATGGGTCGGTAGGCGCCGTCTCGCTTGACAAAGAACAGCGGTTGCTGCGCGAAGGCGGCGGCTTGTCGGGCAAAGAGCGAGGGAATCGTGTCCATAGGCTCCCCGTTACCCCGCCGCTGCGCCACTGTGCTCAATCGAGGATGCCTTCCTCAAGCCACTCAAGGCGTCCTCCTAAGACATCCTGAGCCACACTGGACAACTGCTCATCCTGATTGTCGCTGAGCGCTCGCAGGTTCTGGCGAATGCGTTGGCGGGCGAGTCGGCAGAACAGATCGGCGAGCTCGATCGGACTTTGCTCGGACGGCTGCAGTCGCACGAGCGCTTGCGCTTTCGAGCAGGCGGCGGTCATCGCGAACAGTTCACTGCCGATATCAACCAAGCGGCCCAACAGTTGTTGGCGATACGCCAAACGAGTCTGGTAGCGCATCGCGCTATGGAAGAGGGTTCGCGCAAGACGGTGGCTTATACGATCGATACACCGCACATGCCCGGCCAGTCGTGGGTGCACCCACGCATGACGAGGCCACCAGCCCCATGAGAGCCACTGCTGCGGATACCACACGGCGTAGCGAAGACCCACGCTGAGGGCCGAGCGGAGTTTATCAGGAAACGCCCGACGAGGATCGAGCAGCGCTCCTACCGCGCGCATGTGCGCATCGAGCGCTTCACGCGCGATAAAAAGCCGCATGATTTGGCTCGTGCCTTCGATAATCGTGTTGATCCGGCTGTCGCGCATGATCCGTTCCACCGCTAGCGGCGCTTCCCCGCGCCCGCGCAGCGAGTCAGCGGTCTCATAGCCGCGTCCCCCGCGAATTTGGAGTGTGTCATCAACGATCCGCCAGCAGGCCTCCGAGCAGTAGAGCTTGGCCATGGCCGCCTCAAGCCGAATGTCGATCGTCTTGCGATCGACCAGCGCTGACGTCAGCCACACCATCGCATCCATCGCAAACGTCGTGGCAGCCATCTCGCCGATCTTCACGGCGATCGCCTCGTGCTTGCCAATTGGCCCGCCCCACTGTTTGCGTTCCTTCGCCCACTGTCGCGTGATCTGCAGACACCGCTTAGCGGTTCCCACACAGCCGGCAGGAATGGCGATGCGTCCGGCATTGAGGGTGACGAGTGCCAACTTCAGTCCAAGGCCGGGTCCCCAGATGATGTTGGCTTTCGGCACACGGACGTTGGTAAAACGGATGACGCCGTTCTGAATGCCTTTGAGTCCCATGAAATCGCATCGATGGACCACCTGAAAACCCGGCATCGAACTCTCAACGATAAACGCCGTGATCTGCTGGCGCTCTTTCCCTCCGCTCGATATCGACGGCGTTTTGGCCATGACGACGATGACCTCGGCCACGGGGCCGTTGGTGCACCACAACTTCTCTCCGTTGAGGAGGTACCACTCGCCGCCCTCAATCGGTGTGGCGGTTGTCACCATGGTGGCGGGGTCCGATCCCACGCCCGATTCGGTGAGGGCAAACGCTGACACGGTACCCTTGGCCAGGCGAGGAAGGTATGTGCGTTTTTGCTCCGCAGTGCCAAACAGCATGAGCGGTTGCGGAGCTCCGATACTTTGGTGGGCGCTGAGCCAGACCGTGGTGGAGCCGCAGTAGCTGCCAATCAGTGAGATAACGCGGTTGTAATTCGTTTGGGACAACCCCATCCCGCCGTATTCCTTCGGGATCTTCATCCCAAAACACCCCAGACGCGCGAGGCCTTCGAGCACGCGTGCAGGGATCTCGCGCGTACGGTCGATCTCGTCGGGATCAACGTTCGCTTTCAGGAAAGCTTTAAGCTGAGCGAGAAACGCATCGCCGATGCGACGGTCCGCTTCGTCCTGTTCAGGGTACGGGAACACCAGGTCAGTCCTGAGCCGACCCATGAACAGATCGGCGACGAAGCTGGGGTAGTGCCACTCGGCTTCTCGAGCGGCTTCGGTGACTTCGAGCGCTTCCGGAGCGCCCTTGCCCAGGATGGTGTGCGGCGCGTCAGGAGTCATGTGAGCGGATCACGACATTGACCGGCGTCCCGGCGATGAAGCTTGTGATGTTGTTGACGGTGGTTTCTAAGATGCGTTGCAGCGCCTCTTTGCTGTCAAAGGCGATGTGGGGGGTGATGACCACGTTTTCTCGATGGAGGAGAATATGGTTCTTGAGGACGGTCGCCAACTTTTCTTTTGAAAAAACCTTCGAGAGGAGCTGTCGCTCTTCTTTGACGAGCTCTTCTCCTTCCAGCACGTCCAACCCGGCACCGCCGATGATCCCCTCATCGAGTGCCCAGACCAGCGCATCGGTGTCCACCAGCCCGCCGCGCGCAGTGTTGATGAAGAGCGCGCCCCGTTTCATCAGGCGAAACCGCTCCCGATTCATCAGATGGTGCGTCGAAGGCATATAGGGGACGTGGAGGCTCACGATGTCTGAGCGGCGCAGAAGCGTTTCCAGGCTGCTGTACTGAAAATCGAGGACCTCGCTCAGGAACACATCTTTACGCACATCACACACGTACACGTTCATCCCGAAGCCCTTCGCCATTTTAATCACGTGCATCCCGATGTGACCGCCACCCACCACGCCGATCGTTTTTCCTTTCAGGTCAAACCCCTGGAGTCCCTCGAGCGAAAAGTCACTCTTGATGGTTTTCACGTACGCCTTATGGATGTTGCGGGACAGTGCGAGGATCAGCGCGAAGGTGTGTTCGGCGACGGTATTTTCACCGTAGGACGGCACGTTGCACACGGTGACGCGCCGTCGGCGACAGGCGGGCAGGTTGATGTGATCGAAGCCCGTGGAGCGGGTCGCCACGAGTCGCAGTCGAGGGAGCCGTTGCAGTAGTTGCGGCGTGAGTTGGGAATAGATAAACACGGAAAGGATGTCGGCGTGGGTGGCGAGTCGTCGATTGTCCTCTGTCAGCGGTTCAGCGGCGAAGGTGGCGTGAAGGCGGTGGGGCCGAAGCGTTCTCAGCAGGAATTGACGTTCCCACGGTGCGGTTTCGAAAAACACCGCGTTCATTGGTCTGTGAACTGCGGCTGGCGCTTCTCCAGAAATGCTGTGACCCCTTCCCGGCTGTCTTCAGTTTCAGATACCCGATGGAAGGCCTCCGCCTCTTTCTCTAACCCTTGTTCGAGCGGGAGTTCTAGTCCTTCCTCAATCGCCCAGAGCGCTTGGGTGATGGTGATCCCGCCTTTGGCCACGATCTTTCGCGCCAGATCTTTCGCGACTTTCAGGACCTGGTCTTGCGGGACGAGTTGGTTCACCAGGCCAAGACGGTAGGCTTCTTGCGCCGTATAGATATCGCCGGTGAGAATCCATTCCGTCGCTTTCGCCTTTCCAATGAGACGCGGGAGCCGTTGCGTGCCGCCCCACCCAGGGATGATGCCGAGGCCCACTTCCGGCTGGCCGAACCTCACGCGATCGCCGCTAATGCGAAGGTGGCACGCCATCGCCAGCTCCAACCCCCCACCCAGGCACACCCCATTGATGGCGGCGATGACCGGTTTGCGCAACCGTTGGAGTTTCAAGAACACGGTTTGCCCCAGGACGGACAGATCGCGAGCGGCGTCCGTTGACCCCAGCTGAGACACCTCTTTAATATCAGCTCCAGCGACAAACGCCAGCGAACCCGCGCCCGTCACAATGACGGCCTTGACGGTTGGCTCCACTCGAATGGCTTCGATGAGCTCGCCGAGCTCTTGCAATGTTTGTCGGTTGAGCGCGTTCACCGGCCGATGGTCAATCGTCACCATCGCGATTCGATCTTCCACCGCAACCTTCACACAGGTACCTGAGGTGAGCGCCATCTATTCTCCTATCGCTGTCTTAGGGGTAGTCGAAGAAGCCTTTCTTCGCTTTCACACCGAGGTGTCCAGCGGCGACCTTGCGCTTGAGGAGCGGTGAGGGCCAAAACCGTTCTCCGAACGCCTTCGTCAGCCGTTCCAATTCGGTCAGCACGGTATCCAGTCCAATCTCATCCGCGTAGTGGAGAATGCCGCCTTTGGACTGAGGAAACCCAAGTCCCGCGATCACCGCCAAATCCACGTCGGCAGCGGTACAGACATGCTCTTCGAGACACCGGATCGCTTCGTTGATCATCGGCAGCACGAGGCGGTTGGCCGAGAATTCCGATGGGCCCTTGGACTGACTCTTCAGCTGCTGAAGGATCTGCTCAAGGTCCGGGTCAGGCTGTCCTGCCCGCTCACCATACAGATAGAAGCCGGCTCCAGACTTTGCGCCGTAGCGCTTCAGCGCGTAGAGCCGCTCCCAAATCTCCGCTGGCCGCATGCGCGAGCCGTAGGCATCCACAAGGATCTGGACCACTTCCCGGCACACATCAAAACCCAGGTTATCGACAAGCGTAAAGGGCCCCATGGGGAATCCGAACACCACCATCGCCTCATCAATCGCGCGCGGCGTGGCAGCCCCTTGCTGCGCGCAGAACGCCGCTTCGTTGAGGTACGGCATGAGGATCCGGTTGACGAGAAAGCCAGCACATTCATTGACGCGGATCGGAAGTTTGCGCAGGCTTTCAGCGAATGCGATGATGTCGCCCGTCGTCTCCTCGGACGTTTCAAGGCCAGGGATGACCTCGACCAGCTTCATGATGTGCGCGGGATAGAAGAAGTGCATCCCGATCACGTTGTGGGGGCGCTTGGTGACACCGCCCAGCGCTGAGATGGAGAGCGAGGACGTGTTAGACGCGATCACGGCTGACTCTGGAAGGACCCGATCGAGATCTTGAAAAATCTGCTGCTTGAGCTTCATCTGCTCAGGCACCGCTTCGATGACCAGATCTACGTCCTTGAAGGTGTCGTAGGTGGTGACACCGGTCACCAGCGTCAGCTTTTTCACCAATTCGTCCTGCGTCATCTTGCCGCGGTCGACTCGACGCTGGTACACCTTGCGGATCACCTCGAGTCCTTTGTCGACGCGAGCCTGGTCAACGTCTTTCAAAAGGACTGGGATACCGCTAAAGCTGATCACTTGGGCGATCTCCGCCCCCATCGCCCCGGCCCCGACCACCGCCGTCTTGTAGATATACATCAGACTCGCTCGAAGATGATGGCCGCTCCTTGCCCACCGCCGATGCAGGCGGTGGCCACGCCCAAGGAGAGGTTGCGCCGTTTCATCTCATGCAACAGCGTCACCACGATGCGAGTGCCGGTCGCCCCGACCGGGTGCCCGAGCGCAATCGCGCCGCCGTTGACGTTCGTGATATTCCGGTCAAATTTCAGCACGCGCTCACACGCAATAAAGGTGGCGGCAAACGCCTCGTTGAGCTCGATTAGTTGAATGTCTTTCAGGCTTAGCCCTGCCCGCTTTAAGGCCAACGGAACCGCCAGGGCCGGTCCCAGTCCCATTCGTTCTGGCTCCAGCCCGGCGAACGCATACGCGCGCACCTTCGCGAGCGGTTTGTAGCCGAGTGCTGCAGCTTTCTCGGCTGACATCACGAGCACCATCGCCGCGCCATCCGCGTTAAAACAGCTGTTGCCGGACGTCACCGAGCCGTGCTCTTTAAAGATGGGCGGATACTGGCTCAGCAGTTGCTCGTTTAAACCAGGATTAATCCCTTCATCTTGCGTAAACGGTTCAGGAGGAAGGTCACGTCCCATCGCCCGCTTGGGCACGAGCACCTGGATCATCTCATCTTTAAACCGGTTTTCTCTCGTGGCGCGAAACGCCCGTTGGTGGGATAGCAGTGTGAATTGGTCCTGTTCCGCCCGGGTGATGGAAAACTCTGCGACGAGGTTTTCGGCGGTTTGACCCATGATCTGGCCGCAGACAGGGTCGGTGAGCCCTTCCCAAATGGTGTCGATCATTTCCGAGTGGCGCAACCGTTTGCCCCAGCGCAGGTCGCGGCTGACGTAGGGGGCCGCACTCATGCACTCGGCACCCCCCGCAATCTGGACGTCGTGGTCGCCGCATGCGATGTTCTGGCATGCGTTGACGATCGCTTGCAGCGCGGAGGCGCAATTACGCTGGACGGTGAACGCAGGAACCTGCTGGGGGATCCCGGCGCGCAGGGCCACGACGCGGGCGAGGTTTGGAGCGTCCGAGCCTTGCCCCACACAACCGAGAATGACCTCTTCGATGTCGGCTGGCTTGATGTTCGTTCGCTTGAGCAGTTCTCGCAGGACGACTTCGCCTAACTGCTGAGCGGTGAACTGTTTGAGTCCTCCGCCGAACACGCCCTGTGGGCTTCGCACGCCATCCACAATGACCACATCGCGCGCGGCCATAGGATTACTGCCGTCTGCAAGAGTGTCGGGAGACGTCTGATGACATGGTACTCATCCTACTGACCCTCGACGTGGTTGTCAACGTTGGGCTCCCGTACCCCGGCGAGACGTCGCAGCTCTGGTAAGTGCTGGAGGGCGATCTCCTCGCCGCGGAGGATAAACTTCTCCGGGTTAAAAAACTCCAGCCAGTGGGAGCCCGGGAGGGTTGGCCGTAGCGTGAGGTCGGCGTCCCGACAGGCAATCTCCGCAATCTGGTACTCCATCGCCTGCATGGAACGCATGATGACATCAAAGACGAGGGGTGAGATGGAGCGCATGAGCTCTTGACGGACCCGCAGGAGGAGTCGAATCGGCAGACTGCGAGACGCGAGTTGCGCATCCCGTTCCGTACGCCGTCGTTGGGCATCTTGCAAATATAGCGCGAGCTCCGGTGTCGTCGGAAACACGTTCACCGCAATGACCCGATTGGCCCCCGCACGTTTGAGCACGCTCACGGGAATGGGGTTAATGACCCCACCATCCAAGCAGACTTTTCCCTTATAGGTGACCGGTTTGAAAATCCCTGGAATGGACACGGACGCGCGCACCGCTTCGGCGATTGATCCTGACTCAAACACCACCTCTTCCCGCGCCATGGGATTTGCCGCGATGACTTTGAGCGGAAGCCACGTATCCTCAAACGTTTTCCCGGCAAAGTCTTGCTGCAGCCGCGTCATGAGTTGCGCGCCCTGAATCGGACCACCGGCCAAGGGTCCTAAGATGAGTCCCAGCGCGATGGTGACCATGAAGCCGAAGAAAAATCCTGCCCAAAATCCGGCGAGCCACCCCACGCACACGCCGGCGAGGAATCCGATGATCACACTAAAAATTGGGATCCCCAGATCGAGGAAAATCCCCCAAGGATTTTTGAACCGCAACGCCATTTGCTCCAGCTCATCGGCGGAGTGTCCTGTGGCCCAGAGCCCGGCGATCATGGCCCCAATGCTTGTGCCCGCGATCATGTCGATGGGGATGCGCTCTCGTTCAATGACTTTCAAGATCCCGACATGAGCCAGACCGAGTGCCGCCCCAGAGCCCAAGGCGAGCCCTACGAGCAACCCCCCAAGCTCCCGAGCGATTCGCCGGACGGTGAGCACATAGGGTGACGTTCGGGCCTCTAACAGATGGGCTAACTCTTCAACACTCAACGGCCCCGACGATGTAGAGGACGCATACGGTAACGTAAACGTCACCGGCAGACCGAGCTGTTGTGTGATGTCTGAGAGCCGCATACTCTCCTCCGAAGGCTCCACCATATTGAGGATGACCTTCAGACGATGCTCCAGTGTTCCCACTGAGGCTTCGACCTGGTGGATCAGCGCCTTCGTGCGAAGCACGCGTTCCTTGTTCGCGTCGGTCATCACGTAAATGAGATCCGCTTGGGTGAGTGCCTTCAGCGTCGGGCGGCTGATTTCAACCGGAAGATCGATGAGGATATAGGCGAATCGTTTCGTGAGTGAGCTCAAGAGCGGCGCAATGATGTGCTCAGCATCTGCCTCTACCAAGAGCTCACTGGCGGAGAGGACACTAAAGCCCAGCGGATGGACTGAGAGCGCAGCATCATAGGATTCGTCAGAATCGAAGAGGGCGACCGAGTGACGAATCGTCTGGGTCGGGTGTGCAGCGCCATACAGCCATTCCTGACTTCCCTCACTACGACTAAAATCCACGATGACGGTATCTTTGCCTGTTTCTCGTTTGAGGCTTGCCGCAAGCGCGACGGCAAAGGACGTTCGCCCCACGCCTTTGGCAGCACTGTGGAGTGCGACGATCGTCGCTTCCGCAAACTCTCCGGCGTGCTGCTGAGTCCGGAGCCGTTTGGAGAGCAGCCGGCTGAGGTACAAGACGAGTGAGGGAATCCGGTTGATAACATCGTCAAAATCACGCTTTTCAAGCTGGAGGACGAGCGCATCATTCATCGCCTCGACGGTGGCGGAGTGGGTCTCTCCGGTCAGCAAGGAAATTTCGCCGAAGGAATCGCCGTTGTGAAAAATGACTAGCGTCTTCTCCTGATCGCCGACCGTCGAGAACACGCGGAGCCGTCCCGAGCTGATGATGTAGAATGCATCGGCCGGATCGCCTTGCCGATAGACGGACTCTCCTTTTTTATACTCCACGAGACGTGTGCGCTCACCGATGAACAACAGCTGCTCTTCGCTGCATGAGGCAAAGACAGGAATCCGTTTGAGGATCAACACCTTATCCTGTGGGCGAGGAAACTCAAATGTCGTCATCGTCGGTCACGAATTCGGAGCCGCGTGATCAGGTGTGCGGGATGATTCGTGAAGATTCCGTCGACACCCCATCGCATGAGTTGGCGGGCGCGTTGCGGGTCATCCACGGTCCACACGTGCACACGGAGATTGGCGGCGTGCGCCATGGTGATCCGTTTGCGTGTGACGAGCGCATGAAAGGGGTGCCAGGCTGCACAGTGGAGACGAATGGCTTGCCGCAACGAGCGATCGGGCTGCGTGCGGCAGATCAAGGCAAGCGAAAGACGATGTGTCACAAATGGACGGAGTAAGTGCGAGTCAAATGAGGAGAGCAGGATCCGTGAGCCAAGACCGGAGCGGTTGATGCACCGACGGACATGCGCCACCAGCGCGTGCCGGCGTGCCGTGCGCTTTAGCTCGAGATTGATGCGCATCCGTGTTCCAATCACGCGGAGGGCTTGAGAGAGCAACAAGATTCGCTGCTCGGCGAATCGTGGATGGAACCATCGTCCCGCATCGAGCGTTCTCAGCGTCGCATACGTCGTGTCTTGCACGCGCCCCGTGCCGTTCGTGGTCCGCTCTAACCGATCATCGTGAAACACGATGAGTCGGCGGTCGCGTGTCAGTTGGACGTCCAGCTCCACCATGTCAGCGCCGGCTCTGGTGGCTGCACGAAGCGCTGCTACGGTGCTCTCCGGCGCGACCGCCGAGGCTCCACGGTGGGCGATGATCCACATCCGTGAATCGCTGCGCGTCGTTTTCACCCTCCTTCGCCGGAAGCCCCGCCCTTGGGCGGGGAGGAAGGCAACAGGAGGGTGTTGCTGCGAAGCCGTGCCGACAAGGCAACGGCGAAGCAGAACACGGCTCGCCTCTGCGAAGCCGAAGCGGCTTCGCTTCGGCGCAGCAGGGCTTCGGAGCGGTTCCGCCCCACGGGCGTCCACCAAGGTGCCACGGGCAAGCCCGTGGGGCTCCACAGACCGTCTCTTCCCTTCCCCTTAGAGCGCAACAAGGACGACCTCCTCGCCGCGCCGAGCAGTGCACGTCCACGCCGCGGACCCATTACGAACCGCCAATTCAATCAGTCCCACGGAACCGACGATCGCGATGAGTTCATTCGGTTTGCCAGCGGCATATGATGATACCACATGGGCGGTGTCGTGCTTATAGCGGAGTGTTGACGATTGTGGAATCTCATGCGTAATATCAACGAGGCGCATCCACGAACGTGCCTCGCCATCTAAACATTACTCCGGACTGTTCGATCGAAAAACTCCACGACACGATGGCAATACTCATCGGGCCGCGCGGCAAAGCTGCTGACATGTCCCGCCTTCGGCTCACACCACCGTTCTTTCTGTCCCGCCCATTGCTGGTAAAATTCGTCTGCCCACTGGGGTGGTACCCGCTGGTCGGCACCGGCGTGGATGGCGAGCAACGGCTGGTAAAGATGCAGCGCAAGGGCGGCGGGATCAAGCACGTGTAAGCGCGCTCTGAGTCTGAACTCCAGACTCCACCAAGTGAGCCGTGCCCATGGGAATTCACCCAGGTGATAACGTTCGCGGATGGCGCGCGCAATCATCGGAAACAACTCCGAGTAGATAGAATCGGTGACGACAGCTCGCACCAGAGTGTCCTTGCGTGCCGCCAGCTGGCAGACGATCGCCCCACCCATCGACCATCCGATCGCACCGACCGGCAGCTGCGCGCGCTGTGCTGCCCAACGAAGCGCCACCTCAGCGTCACGATGTTCCTTCACCCCCAACGTGCAAGGGCCAGGCCGCTGTCCATGACCTCTGAGTTCAATCACCAATACCTCATAACCTTGTTGACGAAGCCTGTGCGCCAACTCAAAAACCTGGTAGCGATTCGCGTAATACCCATGGCATACCAACACGCGGGCTTTTGGCGATACGACTTCGAAGAGGAACACCTCAAAAGAGGTTCCATCATATGATGGCACGCGATAAGTTGAGCATGGTGGAGATGGAACTGGCGGGCTAACCGGGCGAGGGACTGGGTGGAGAATGCAGTGCGCTGAGTAGAGGCCCCAGCCGATGAAGAGCAGACCGAGACCTGTGAATCCAATGAGGTACCACACTGTGGTCGACTACGGTCGTGTTGCGGCAATCCGCTCACGAACGAATCGCTGAATCGCCGACCGATCGCGTTCAGATAACTCCGTGAACAAGACCGCCACATTGAACCGTCCGCGTTCGGCGCTGGCGATGACCGGTTCAATCCTCACAATGACACCGGGACAACGAATCTGCGCCGGCTGAGCGCCCACCTGAGGAAGTGTAAAGCGAAGCTGCACCTTGGTCATCGGGGCAATGAAACGGTCGAGGGTGCAATAGGCGCCGGAGGCGCTGAGATTCTTTGTATCTGCGCTCAGTTCACCCCCCGCCTCAGCGATGGCCAGGGAGATGCGTTCGGCGATCCTCGGTTCTCGACGGTGTTCTTGAGCAGCCATTAGCCGGGTGGCCATCGAAATGCTCTCCCGCCAAGGAGGTGCATGTGGAAATGGAACACGCTTTGCCCTGCCCCAGCGCCAGCGTTGATGACGAGACGATACCCCCCTTGCGTTAACTGGTACTGCCGTGCGAGACGGTTGGCAAAGTGGACCGTATTGCCTATCAGCCCGGTGTGCGCGTCTGTGAGGTCGGCCACGGTGGGGATGTGCTCTGTGGGGATAATCAACAGGTGCGTGGGGGCTTGCGGATGGATATCTTTAAAGGCGAGTAAATCTTGCGTCTCTGCAACGATATCGGCTGGCACGGATCGGCTGGCGATGCGGCAGAACAGGCAACTTGGTTCACTCATGAGGTTCTGTCGCGCACCTTGTTGAATGAGCGGTAAGCAATTACGACGAGGGTGAGGGCTGTGCCGCTTCTTTCGGTATACTCGTCGTAGTACTGGCTGTTCCCGCGGCGGCTGCTTCCGCTGCTTTGGTCTTCGTTTTCTCCTGTTTCGTGCGCCAGCACCGCCTCGTACAAAAGTGCTTCCCGTTACGGTAGAACCACTGTTTATAGCTCAACCGTTTACTACATGATGCGCAAGCCGCTGGACGATTACCGACTCCCATGGATAGTCACCTCGGTTGTTTCGTAGCAATCGATCACGAATTGCATCATAACATGACAGAGGAACGCGGTCAACTGCTCGTCGGTGGCGAAATCTTTGGTCTCTGAGGCAAGAAAGGCGAGAGATTTGTTGGACGTACGGACTAGCGGATGGTCCAGGCAAACCAATGAACGGCCAACGCCAATGATAGTCCAATGGCAAGGCCCAGCATGAGATCGGCCGCTCGTGGATTTAGGAATGGAAACATTCTAGACATTGTGCGGACCAACCTGACTTGTGTCAACAAAAAAACAACCCCGCAC
>Ga0209515_10003012_pt1 | contig 24690 bp, 19 predicted proteins | sample Subgroupgradi54m_FD_187454 | JGI IMG/M metagenome (GOLD analysis project Ga0209515, IMG submission 187454) | Subsurface groundwater microbial communities from S. Glens Falls, New York, USA - GMW60B uncontaminated upgradient, 5.4 m (SPAdes)... ... | reverse complement strand
GTCTCCTGCATACCTTGCAGTTCCAAGATAAAAACCCACTGGCCTTTCTCAAAAAGGCTTATCTCGAACACCGCCAAGGCAATCCTCTTCCTATCCTCGAAATCGCTTCAATCGGCTAAACAATTACGTATTCTCTCTCTATCCAATTTTGAGTAGAAACTCTCACTATTTATCATCTGTAAAGATTCTGTATCATAATATAACTCATTTATTTATAATTAGTTAACGCTATAAATTTTTTGCAACACCTACTTGACTTAGGGCTAATTCGTGTTATATTTGTTAATGATTTTTAAGATTAATGAAAAGGTTTAGAAATATTAGTTAATTCAAGTCAATTGGAAGTGAGAAAAATTTTAGTGACATCAAAAAAGAGAAATAAACATTTAGCGCGTTTTGAAAAGATAGCAGTTGCGGTTGCTTTTCTTTTGGCCATGTTTCCGGTCTCTTCTTATGCGGAGGGCAATAATTCTGCCGATCCAGCCATGAATCAATTTGCAAAAGTGGTGCGTGCTAATCAAGATGAGACCCCTGCCGAAGCAGCGTCTCAGCCGGGGAATCAGAATTCCTCCGAAATTCAAAAGGCAAAAGAATCTCAGGAACAGGAAGATGACCGGCCGGTGCTGAAGCCCATGAGCGAGTTATATTCTATGGATCAATACAGCACGGAGATGCCCTTGCCGGCGGACAGGGAAGCGCAGGAATCGGCGGATGTGGCCGGACATCAAGAGGAAAATAATAAAAAGAATAATTTTGAAAAGTTATTGAATGCTGTGGATGAAGAAGCGCAGACTGAGGAGATGGCCGCGCTGGTGGAGAACGTGGGGAACGGGAACATGGATAGTGAAACGGATGGGGCGGATGATAAAATGGGAGGCGAGAAATTTGCGGATTTAAGCCGCATTGAAGCAGATGACATGGCGGAGCTTCAACCGACTCATGTCCCGTTGGCCATGGCAGGAAGTCATTTCAGGGTGGATTATGCCTCTCCGGAAGATGATTTAATGGCGGCAGCCTTGAATGATTTTGCGAAGAAGGTTGCCGATGAGCAAGAGAACCGGAAGATTGAAAAGAAAAAGGAATTGACCCAGGAAGAGCAGGAACCTATGTCGGTGCTTAGGGAAAGCGGGTTGAGCCAATTGAACCCAAATGAGGAGGAGATAGCTGCTGGGAGTGACGAGGAAAGGCCGGACACGGGATTTTTTTCAGTGTCAGAGCCCTTTTCAGTATCAACCCCCATTGAGCTCGGAAAACAAATAGCTGAGCAGATTGGAAAAGTAATTTTTACGCAAAATCAGGGTACCGTTAACATTGAATCTCGACCTCAACCTAGTCTTCCCGCGGAGGAGAAATCTATTCAAACCATTGAGCCGGCCATCAAGGCAGAAGAAGTCCTGAGTACTATGACCCTTGCCCCGCAGGTCCAGACAGCAGAAGAGAACGGCAGCCTTTCCGGCGTGATTGCGAATAATGATGAATCGTCTAGGGATCTCCGTGACAATCTTTTTGTGGAAGAGAAACCTTTGATTAGCAATGTTCATGATGTGGGGCTAGAAAATGTCCCTGATGAGATTGTCACGGTAGTGCCACCAAAAGAGGAAGATAGGCCTAAAGAGGAGGAGGTATCTGCTCCTGCCGAGACTTCAGAAGAGTCGACAGCGCTGGTGGGGAACGTGGATAACATGGATATGGATAGTAAAACGGATGGGGCGGATGATAAAATGGGAGGCGAGAAATTTGCGGATTTAAGCCGCATTGAAGCAGATGACATGGCGGAGCTTCAACCGACTCATGTCCCGTTGGCCATGGCAGGAAGTCATTTCAGGGTGGATTATGCCTCTCCGGAAGATGATTTAATGGCGGCAGCCTTGAATGATTTTGCGAAGAAGGTTGCCGATGAGCAAGAGAACCGGAAGATTGAAAAGAAAAAGGAATTGACCCAGGAAGAGCAGGAACCTATGTCGGTGCTTAGGGAAAGCGGGTTGAGCCAATTGAACCCAAATGAGGAGGAGATAGCTGCTGGGAGTGACGAGGAAAGGCCGGACACGGGATTTTTTTCAGTGTCAGAGCCCTTTTCAGTATCAACCCCCATTGAGCTCGGAAAACAAATAGCTGAGCAGATTGGAAAAGTAATTTTTACGCAAAATCAGGGTACCGTTAACATTGAATCTCGACCTCAACCTAGTCTTCCCGCGGAGGAGAAATCTATTCAAACCATTGAGCCGGCCATCAAGGCAGAAGAAGTCCTGAGTACTATGACCCTTGCCCCGCAGGTCCAGACAGCAGAAGAGAACGGCAGCCTTTCCGGCGTGATTGCGAATAATGATGAATCGTCTAGGGATCTCCGTGACAATCTTTTTGTGGAAGAGAAACCTTTGATTAGCAATGTTCATGATGTGGGGCTAGAAAATGTCCCTGATGAGATTGTCACGGTAGTGCCACCAAAAGAGGAAGATAGGCCTAAAGAGGAGGAGGTATCTGCTCCTGCCGAGACTTCAGAAGAGTCGACAGCGCTGGTAAACGGACTTAACGGCACAAACCTTAAGGGTATCAACGGACTCAACGGCGTTAATGTTAATGTGGAAGAGGAAATGTCTTCCCCTACGGTGACTGCCGATCCGGAAAAAGTCGCCAAAAATATGGAATTGCTTACGCCCATACCTGTGGCGGAAAATTCTGAGCCTGTGAAAGGAGCTATCTCGGAGCGTGCTACGGTGAATCAAGGAACCGAGTCCGAAAAGTTAATGGCGCTTGCCAATGCCAATCCGGAAAAATTTCCCGAAGATAAGGAATTGCTTGCCCCCACGTCTCAGGAGGAGTTGCAGCTGAAGCTGGATGCGGCGGCAAAGTTCCCGGTAACGGAGCATATGAAACATTCGGAAATGGTTGAGGTGATGACGACCAAGCTTGTCAGCAATCCGGAAGAGATGGCAGGAGCCATGGGCCTGCTCACACCCGCACCCCAGAATGAGCAGAAAAATATTGGGGAACTGATCAAACCAGAGACAGCGGCACCCGGTGAGAGCGACAAGTCCGAGGCACCGAAGGCCTTCCCGGCACTTGCATTCGAGATGGCCACCCAGCCGGTTAAGAATCAATTGACCAGCCCTCCGCCAGCGGGAGTTTTCCAATCCATTGCCCGGGCACTGGAGCCGATTTTTGCGACTGTGACTTCTATAGCGCCGAACCTGATGAGCGCGACCAGCAGCGCCTCTCCCAGAAGCAGCTACGACTTCGCAAGCACATCAAACAGTGACACCGATTTTTTTGAAAATAATAAATTCAAATTCGCCTCTTACACTTTGCCTTTTGTTTCCTATTCCCGTGTGAGGGGCGTGTATCACTCCAACGCAAGTTACGATCGCAGGAAAAAACGTCGCTTTCAATCCTCCTTCTAATTTTTTCCCTTTTCGGATTTTTTAGCATTCAAATGAGTTGAGGTTTATTGCCGGAAACGGTATGATGAGCCCTGCCCATGGAAAATTTTCCCAGAAAAATTGTCTCATTTGCTTTTTTGATTTTGCCCGCAGTATTTTTGCCCCTATGGCCGGAAATTTTAACGGCGGATCCTGCGCCTGTTTGTGCCGTTGTTTCAGCGCATCCGCTGGCCACCCGGGCCGGAATGTCGGTTTTGAAGGCGGGTGGAAATGCCATTGATGCGGCTATAGCGGTGCAGATGGTCCTTGCCGTGGTGGAACCGCAGGCATCCGGCATCGGGGGCGGATGTTTTCTTGTTTATTGTCAGAAAAGCTCCGGAAAGATTCTTGCCGTGGATGGCAGGGAAGCGGCTCCAGGTACGATTCAACCCGATGTTTTTCTCGATAAACAGGGACAGCCGGTTCCCTTTTATCCTGAACGCATCACAGGCGGAAAGTCCGTGGGCGTTCCGGGCTGCGTCAAAGCGCTTTACAAAGCTTGGGCAAATTACGGGAGCGGTAAAATTCCATGGGATCGTCTGTTCAGAGACGGAATTTCCCTGGCGGAAAAGGGATTCCCCATTTCCAAACGCCTGGCGGAGATGATTCGGGGCGAAAGCGCGCGGCTTCGCTTGTTTCCGTCGTCACGGGCCATTTTTCTAGATACTGAAGGTCAGCCGCGAAAAGAAGGAGAGCTTCTTATTCAGAAGGATTTGGCCGCGACGCTTAAAATGATTGCCGGCAAAGGGCCGGCGGGTTTTTATGAAGGCGACATGGCCCGCGACATTGTTCAGGCTGTGCGTGAATCGCCGGTGGCACCGGGGGTTTTGTCGCTGGAGGATTTGAAAAAATACAATGCCGTGCTGCGGCATCCCGTTTCCGGTTCCTACCGGGGATTTCAGATTTACAGCATGCCGTTGCCTTCTTCGGGCGGTACGACGCTGATCGAGACTTTGAACATGCTGGAATCTTTTCCTGTCGGCCAAATGAAACGCGAGTCGCCGGAATTTATTCATTTGTTTTCCGAGGTGCAGAAACTGGCCTTTGCCGACCGCAACCGCTATCTTGCGGATCCTGACTTTGCCTCACCGCCGGTCGAGGAGCTTATTTCCAAGGAATTGGCGGCAAAACGGGTGCAGATTCTTGATCCCCGGCATGCCATTAATGGAAAGGCTGAGCCGGTTGTCCCTATTACCTTGGGAAATACGAGCACGTCTCACATTTCGATTGTGGATGGCGATGGCAATGTGCTGGCCATGACCACCACCATTGAGCATATTTTTGGCTCCGGCTTGGTGGTGCCGGGACGGGGATTTGTGCTGAATAATGAACTGACGGATTTTGACGCTGAGCCCTACCTTGATCAGGGCAAAAAAGTGCCGGCGCCTAACCGGGTTCAAGGCGGCAAGAGGCCTTTAAGCAGTATGACCCCGGCGCTGGTATTCAAGGACGGAAAACCTTATGCGTCGATGGGTTCGCCGGGCGGAACGCAGATTATCGGAACGGTTCTTAATCTGATGGTCAATTTGATTGATTTTAAAATGACGGCGGAAGAAGCCATGCGCGCGCCGAGGATTATTAATAGAAATGGTCCGCTTGAGATTGAGAGGGACTTGTTTAGAGATGAGATGTTGATTAACGGGTTGAAAGCGATGGGGCATGAGATTATCATGCGGGATCCTTTTGGCAATGCCCAGCTGGTGATGCTTGAGGATCCCAAAACCGGCAAGCCCTCGGCTGTTTCTGATCCGCGCGGAGAAGGGACCGCCGAATTTTCAGGGAGTGCGTCATGACGCTGGTCAAAGAACGTAAATCCTCATTGGCTTCGGATTTTTTGAGAAGGGATGTGCGTTTTCTCACCACCCTTTTGGGCGATGTGATCCGGGAACAGGAAGGAGAGAAAATATTTCAAAAGATTGAAGAGATCCGGAATATGGCCAAAAAAATCCGTGAAAATCCGGCCTCCTCCGAACGCCTCATTGAGAAACTTATGAAGCTGATGCGGGCCCTTAACCCGGATGAGACCTGCCAAATCGCCCGCGCTTTCACGATTTATTTCCAATTGGTGAATATCGCGGAAGAAATGCAGAGGGTAAGGCGGCTTCGTTTTTATGAGATGGAGGAATCCCGGCTGCAGGAAATGTCAATCCGGAAACTTTTCCGGGACCTCCGGAGCCGGGGAATCCGGGATAACGAAGTTCTGGACTTTCTTTCTAAGATGGAGGTGGAGCTGGTTCTCACCGCGCATCCTACGGAAGCCAAGCGCAGGACTATTTTGGATCACCTCCTGCGCATTGCCCAAGCGCTTGCGTCTCTTGACCGGCAGGATTTGACCGTGCCGGAAAGGACTTCTGCCGTCAATCGCATTAAGGAAATTCTTGAAATTTTATGGCAGACCGCCGAAATTCGGCGCCGTAAGCGGGATGTGTCGGATGAGGTGGAACAAACGCTTTTTTATTTTCAGCGCACCATTCTTGAACTTGTGCCCGAAGTTCACCAGAAAATCCGCAGCGAATTTGAAAAGAATTACGGACGTAGCGTGTGGCTTTCTCCCTTTATCCGTTTTGGCTCGTGGGTGGGTGCGGATCGCGACGGCAATCCCAATGTGACCTGCGAGGTGACGCGCCAGACCGCGGAAAAACACCGCCGGCTTATTTTCCGGAATTATTTGGCCAAGGTGGAGGCGCTCATGCTCAAGTTTAGCCAGTCCGAAACACGGGTTCCAGTTTCAAAAGAACTTTTGCGTTCGCTGGACGAAGACCGAAAACTCTTGCCGGATCTTGCCCGGGAATTAAGCCGTTATGAATTGACCGAGATTTACAGGAAAAAATTTACTTTTGTCTATCAGAAGCTTGAGAACACTCTTCAGAAAAAAGAACAGGGGTACGCCTCTGCCGAAGCTTTTTTGAAAGACCTGCTTCTTATCCGGGAAAGCGTTGAAAAAAATCAGGGCCGCATGGCTGCGCGCGGGGACCTTCTGCGCTTGATGGACCAGGTGAGGGCTTTCGGATTTCATCTGGCGCAGCTTGATATCCGGGATCATAGCAGCAAAATCCGGCAAGCCCTGCGGGAACTTTTCTCTCCGGAATGCACGGAAGAGAAACTGTTGGAAAAAATTCAGGAACCGGCCGCTCGCCAGGCCCGATCTGGACAAGCCGCGGCTGGCGGCCTGAGCGAATCGGGCCCCGCTTTCGGCGCAAGCGCAAAACGCCTTTCGCCCGAATCAGCGGACATCGTCCGCCAGCTTGAGATGATGAGGGAGCTTCAGTTGGAAGATTATCTGGTGAGTTTGACGGAATATCCGTCGGACATGTTGTCTCTTTTTTATCTTGCCAAGGAATGCGGCTTAATTCGGATTCAAAACCGCAAAGTCAAGGAAGGCCGTATCGGTTTGATCCCTCTTTTTGAAACCATCGATTCCCTGGGGCGTTGTCATGAAGTCATGGACAGGCTTTTTTCCATCCCGGTTTATAAATCGTACCTTGATTCCCGCGGTGGTGTTCAGGAAGTGATGCTCGGGTATTCCGACAGCAATAAGGACGGCGGTTATTTTGCCGCCAACTGGAAACTCTATCTTGCCCAGAAACGCCTGGCGGAAACCGCGGTCCGCCACCGGATCAAACTCCGTCTTTTCCACGGCAAAGGCGGCACCATTGACCGCGGAGGCGGGGAATCCCACAAGGCTATTCTGGCGCAGCCCTATGCGGCATTTGGCGGACGGATCAAAGTCACCGAACAGGGAGAGGTCGTGAGCCAGAAATATTCTAACCCGGTGATAGCCCAGCGCAATCTTGAGCAATTGATCACGGCCGTGATGTGGACCAATTTGGTGAGCAAAAAGGAAATCATGGTTCATAAAAAAATTTCCGCCTGGGAAGAAAGGGCCAGCATACTTTCCGACCACGCTTTCCGTTTTTACCGCGAGCTGGTTTTTGAAACGCCCGGTTTTCTTGATTTTTATTATCAGGCCACGCCTATTCAGGCTTTTGAGATGGCCCGGATCGGCTCTCGTCCGGCCGCTCGCCAGCCCCGATCTGGACAAGCCGCGGTTGGCGGCCCGAGCGAATCGGGGCCTGCCATGCGGAGCAAATCCGGGCGCCGATTCGAGGACCTTAGGGCGATTCCCTGGGTCATGAGCTGGATTCAATCGCGCTATATTCTTTCCGCCTGGTACGGTATCGGACATGCTTTGTCTTCCTACACGGAGGAACGCGGGCCGGAAGGATTGCGTGAACTTCAGGAAATGTATCAGGAATGGCCTTTTTTCCGTTCCCTGATAGACAATGCCCAGCTGTCGCTGGTCAAGACCGACCTTTATATTGCCGGCACTTATGCGGCTCTGGTTGAGGATACATCGCTCCGTTGTTCGATTCACGACCGCATTTCAGCGGAATACAAGCGGACGGTGGAAAAGGTCCTCGAGGTTTCTTCTCAGAAGGAATTGCTTGATTTCCACCAGGTGATGAAAGATTCCATCAGCCTGCGCAATCCTTACGTGGATCCCTTGAACTATCTTCAGGTGATTTTTCTGGAAAAGATGCGCAAAAGCCTGGCCGGAGGAATAGACGAAAAAAGAAAGCAAAAAATAGACGAAATTCTGCTTCTTACCGTCAATGGGATTGCCTTTGGCATGAAAAGCACGGGGTGAGTTTTTGACTCAATTGAAGGACCTTGAAAAAGATCTGAAACGGGAACTGGAAGAGGGCAGTTATTTTCTTCATCGTGAACCTGTTTTTGAGAAAATCCAAAAAGTTTTGCAGCTTCGGCGAGGCACCGCAAAATGGGAAGCCAGTCTTGATGAATTATTGCTCGAGCTTTTGGCCGGCCTGTCTGTTTTTGATCGTGCGGCGTATGCGGCAAAATTCGAAGAACTTATCCGGGATCAAAATTTTTCCAAGCCAGCAAAAGTGAAAGCCCTCCATATGATTCGTCAGCATCTCATGGATCCGGAACATTCGGCCGCGTGTTTGGCGCTTTACCGTTTTTTTCTTGAAGCGCCGGACGACCATCTCAGAGATTTTGCCGCACGGTCCATTCTTCAGCTGATGACGGAAATGCGCGTGGGCGGGCAGATGGATTTGATTTTGGCGGAAAATTTAAACCGGAAAAAAATCACCGGAATTCTTAAAAATCTTTCGGGTCAGGGATGGCTGGAAGCTGCAGAGCTCTTGGACCTGCTTGAACTGGCATCTTAAAGATTGGAGATTTTTTCTTTTTTGGAAAGGACTTTTTCCGTAGCCCGGAGGATATTTTTTGCGGTAAAACCGTACTTTTCGAGAAGTTGATCCGGCGTGCCGGATTCCGCGTAAGTGTCCTGAATGGCTACAAATTCCATGGCCGTCGGAAGATTTAAAGCGCTCCAGGTAGCCACCGCGCTTCCCAATCCTCCCCAGATTTGATGCTCTTCGCACACCACAAAGGCTCGAGTCTTTTGCGCTTCTTCCAGAAGAATGGCTTGATCCAGAGGTTTGACGGTGTGCATGTCCACGACGGAGGCATGAATGCCTTTTTCAGATAGTTTTTCCGCCGCAAGCAAGGCTTCGAAAACCAGCAGGCCGTTTGCAATCAGCGTCACATCCGAGCCTTCACGCAGGCGGACAGCCTTTCCGATTTCAAAGGCCTGGGATTCATTATAAACAACCGGCGCTTTGGGTCTTCCGGTGCGCATGTAAACCGGGCCCTTGCTTTCCGCCATTTTGAAAACCAGTTTTTCCGTCGCATACTGGTCGGCGGGAATGATCACCGTAAAACCCGGCAGGGAAGTGGTCAGGGCCACGTCTTCAATGCTTTGCTGGGATGCGCCGTCTTCGCCCACGCTGATACCGCCGTGCGAGGCGACGATCTTCACGTTGAGTTCGGGATAGGCTACGGCCATGCGTAGCTGGTCGTAACTTTTGCAAATCACGAAACAGGCGAAACTGGAAACAAAAGGGATGCGTCCCTGCGCGGCCAGCCCTGCGGCTGTGCCCACCATGTTGGCTTCCTGAATACCCATATTGAAAAACCGGTCAGGAAAGGCCTTGCCGAATACGGCCGTTTTGGTGGATTTGGAAAGATCCGCATCCAGCACCACGATATCGGGATTGATTCTGCCCAGCTCCACCAAGGCTTTGCCGTAAGCGTCGCGCGTGGCCAGGCCCAGTTTCTTTTCAAGAGCCATGACCGTCACTTTTCTCCCAACTCTGCCAGCGCGCTGACGGTTTCCGGGCGGGTAGGGGCCACTCCGTGAAATTCGTTGTTGTTTTCCATGAACGAAACGCCCTTGCCCTTGACCGTGTGGGCAATGATGATGCTCGGCTGGCCTTTAACATTTTTAGCCCATGCAAAGGCATTCAGAATTTCCTTCATATTGTGTCCGTCGATTTCACGCACCGCCCAATTGAAGGCGCGCCATTTATCGGCCATGGGTTCAAGATTCAGAATTTTTTTCGTGGAATCATCCAGCTGAAATTTATTGTAGTCCAGAATGGCGATCAAGTGGTCCAGCTTAAAATGCGCGGCCGAAGCCACGGCTTCCCAAGTCTGGCCTTCATTGGTTTCCCCGTCCGAAAGAAGAACGTAGGTGTAATAATTTTTTTTTGTAAGCCGTCCGTTGAGAGTACTTCCCACACCGATCGAAAGTCCCTGGCCCAGTGAGCCGGTGGAAGCCTCAAGTCCCGGCAGCCGGCGCATGTCGGGATGCCCCTGCAAAGGGCTTCCCAGCTTGCGCAAGGTAAGCAGTATTTCCTTGGGAAAATAGCCGGCCAGCGCGAGGGCTGCGTAAAGCGCTGGAGCTCCGTGGCCTTTGCTTAAAATAAAACGGTCGCGGTCCGCCCATTTGGGATTTTGGGGATCGTAATTCATGACGTTGAAGTAAAGCGCGGCAAGAATATCTGCGGCCGAAAGAGATCCGCCCGGATGGCCGGAGCCGGCCTCGCCCAGCATGCGGATAATTTCCCGGCGTATTTCCAGGGCCTTGACGCAAAGGGCTTCTGTGGATTGGATTTTGATTGTCATAACCTATTGAAATTAAACAAGTTAGAGATGGTGAAGCAGTTGACAAGAATCAAGAAAGCACATGATAACTTCTTTTACGCATACCGTCAATTCAAATCTCGGGAAATTTTTTGTGTCGGTTGTAAAAAATCGCTTCGATACGCGGATTTTCCTGTAAAAAGGTCCGTACAGTTTCCTTGAAATGTCCAGGGATGTCGGGATAAAAAGTGTCTCCTTCATAATTTCCTTCAATGCGGGTAAGCCATATGCCATCCACGCGATCCATGGTTTGGCGGTAAAGATCTGCGCCGCCGATGATGAAAGCATCCGGTGTTTCGACGTGTTTCAAGGCCTCATCCAGGGAATCAAAAAATTTCAGCGAGCCGTTGGGTAAAGCGGTCTCCGGATTTTTGGACCGGCTCAAGACAAAATTTCGCCGGCCGGGCAGGGGTTTTCCTATGCTTTCAAAAGTTTTCCGGCCCATGATCACGGTCATGCCCATGGTGAGCTGTTTAAAGTGCTTGAGATCAGCGGGAAAATGCCAGGGCAGACGGTTTTCTTTTCCGATCACGCGGTTGTCCGCCATAGCCACGACGTGATAGAGCATGGTTAAACCGCGACCGGCGCTTTGATGGGCGGATGAGGGTCGTAGTTTTCGAGCCGGAAATCTTCGTATTGAAATGAAAAGATATCTTTGACTTCAGGATTCAATACCATGGCGGGTGGGGTTTTCGGCTCCCTCGTTAATTGGAGCCTCACTTGCTCCAGATGATTCAAATAAATATGCACGTCGCCAAAGGTGTGGATGAATTCGCCGGGCTTAAGACCTGTCACCTGCGCGACCATGAGCGTGAGCAGAGAATACGAAGCGATATTGAACGGTACGCCGAGAAAAACGTCCGCGCTTCGCTGGTAAAGTTGGCAGCTCAATTTCCCGTCCTGCACATAAAACTGGAAAAGACAGTGGCAGGGAGGCAGGGCCATTTTATCGATATCCGCCACATTCCAGGCGCTCACAATCAGCCTCCTGCTTTCCGGGTTGGCTTTAATCATGGAGATCAGATTGGAAATCTGGTCGATGGTCCGGCCGTCCGGCGCCCGCCAGGAGCGCCACTGCTGGGAGTAGACAGGGCCCAGGTTTCCGTTTTCATCCGCCCACTCATTCCAGATGGTGATGCCGCGTTCCTTTAAATATTGAATATTGGTGTCGCCGCGCAGGAACCACAGGAGTTCATAGACCACGGATTTGAGATGAATTTTCTTGGTGGTCAGCAGGGGAAAGCCGGCGTTGAGGTCAAAGCGCATCTGATAGCCGAAGGTGCTGATCGTACCCACACCCGTCCGGTCACTTTTTTTAACTCCCGATGAGAGAATATGGTTCAATAAATTCAAATACGGTTTCATAAGAGTTATGGTAGAATCCTGCGCCTGAGGCGCAGCTACACCCGCCATTATAGGAAGGGGCTTCGCCGGCGTCAATCCACAAACATGAAAAACAAGGTCCATCGTATTCAAGCGGTTTTAAGAGATATCGGCCAGGCGATTGGCCAGGCCCGATTCGTTCAGGCCGCCGCTCGCGGCTTGCTCATATCAGGCCGGGCACTCCTGGGGACCCTTGCCCTCTTTTGTCTTCTGGAAGGCATCTTTTTTCTGGCCGGCGTGCCCTATGGTGCCAGCCATTTTATTGAGAAGGTGATTCTTAAAGCAAATCTTCCGGTAAAAAAACCCACCGGCGAATACCGGATTTTTATTTTTGGCGAGTCGACTATTTACGGCGCTCACTACGCTGACCGATCCAGCCCCAGCCGCTGGCTTGAAGCTTATCTTAAGGATTTTCTGCCCAATCAAAAGATTAGAATCATTAATTTTGGCAGGATGGGGCAGGGCGGCGCGTTTATCGCGGATTCTTTTTATCAAACCCTTCCTTATCAACCGGACCTTGCCATTTTTTACGAGGGACATAACGCTTTTCTTTACGGCAACCGGAAAAGCGAGGTGGAGGCGGATAAGAACCTCAAGGTGGAGATAGCCCGCAGGCTGTTTATGAAAAGCCGGCTGATTTCAGAAATTTCACGGCAGGTGCTCAAATTCCGGCTCCGGCATAAGCAGACCCCCGATGACAGCATGGAGTTTGCCCAAATCGAAACGCCGCCCAATGGCATTGGCCTGGAAAATAGGAATATAAGGACAGAGCTGAGTTACTGGGAGAATATCGAATTTTTCAGGCAGAAACTTTTCAGAATTTTGGATATGGCGGAAAATCATCATGTAAAAGTTCTTTTTTATAAGCCGGTGTGCAATTTGAAGGACTTTGCGCCATGGGATTCAGTTCACATCAAGCGATTGACGCCGGAACAGCTTGTAGCCTGGACACGTTTGTACGAGCAGGGTAAAGAAAAAAAATCGCAGGCCAGTTCCGCAGAGGCGCTGGATTTATTCCGTCAGGCGCATGCCATTGACGACACTTACGCTGAACTTTCGTTCCGCATGGGAGAACTTTGTTTTAAGAAGGGCGATCTGGCGGAGGCTAAAAAGTTTTTTGAGGAAGCCAGGGATAACGATACGATTATTTTCCGCGCCAACAAGGATGTGCTTGCCGCTTTTGAACAAGTGCAGAGAGAAAAAGGATTTCCCGCGATTGACACGGAAAAAGTTTTGATCTCCGAAGCACCGGGAGGGATTTTGGGAGAGCCCATTATAGAGGATAATGTGCATTTTTCTTTGAAGGGACATTCGCTCGTGGCTAAAGCAGCTACAGAAGAAATCGCCAATCGCGGCTGGATAGTGCCTCGCAGTGAATGGCAGTTTAACCGCGAAAGGTCTTTTGAGGAAATTTCAAAAGAACTCCACTTGGACGAGGCCCAGTTTCTTATTTCCGCCTATCTCAAGCTGGTCAATTATTTCGGCAGCCGTTTTCCCAACCGGGTTCGATTTGCCCAAAAGGCGCTTGACCTTGATCCCAATCATCCCCGGGCGCTCCGCTACCTTGCCTGGACTTACTGGCTCATGGGCGAAAAGGAAAAGGCGCTTGAGGTTTACAAAAAATTGCAGCAGACGGATGCAGCGGCATTGGCGGAAGTATTCAAAACGCAGCCCGATATCAAAAAGGCCTTTGAGGCCAGCTTGTACAGGCCGCCACCCGCGGCTTGATCAGGCAGGCCCGATCCATCCGATCGGTCATTGCCGACTTGACACAAAATTCAAAATTGAAGATAATTTCGAGTAAATCAGTTGGCATTTATTCTGAAGAATTCGATTAAACAAAGGAGGCTGTTGTGACGAAAGAAGCTGTTTTGGAAAAAAAGTCAAAAGTGGTTGTAAAGCAAGCAGTTGCAGAGACGAAGGAGGAATTTGTGGAGCTTAAAGTGGGAAAATCGGCCCCTGATGTGAAAGCGCAGGCGCTTATGCCGGATGGATCTTTTAAGGAGGTGAAGCTTTCCGATTTTCGCGGAAAGTGGGTTGTTCTTTTTTTCTACCCCCTTGATTTTACTTTTGTCTGTCCCACAGAAATCCGGGGATTCAATGGTAAATACGAAGAATTCAAAAAACTGGGCGCCGAAGTTCTCACCGCCAGCACGGACAGTGTTTTCTCCCACAAGGCCTGGGTGGAACACGGGCTTGGCAAGGTGAAATTTCCCATGCTGGGGGATACCAACCATGAAGTCAGCCGCGCTTTCGGCGTTTTAGTGGAGGAAAAAGGCATTGCCCTGCGGGGAACCTTTATCGTGGATCCTCAAGGTGTGGTGAAAAGTGCGGTGATCAATGACCTTCCGGTGGGCCGCAGCGTGGATGAAACCGTGCGCACGCTTCAGGCCTTTCAGACCGGAGAGTTGACTCCCTGCGAATGGAATCCGGGCCAGAAAACTCTCGGGAAGTAAACTATCCCTTGAGCGTTTTGAGATAAAGAATGACGCGGATAATCTCCTGCCCGGAAATATTCCGGACAGGAGGCATGCGCTGTTTCCCTTCGCCCCTGCCGTTTTGAATAAAAGATTGAATGGCGTCGTCGGTGAAACGGTCCGGTGCTCCTTTTAATGAAGGAACGCCGGGTTTCCCCTCGGCGTGAATCCCGTGGCACGAAGAGCATCTTCGCAGGAATATTTTTCTTCCTTCATGGATCATTTTTTCGCCTTCGGACATGGGCGCGCACGATGGGAGTAGGCAGGCCAATAGGATTAAAAGCATTTTCTTCATCGGGGAGATTTTATGCGGCCCTGCATTGCTCTTCAAGTAAAAATGATATACACTCTCTGAAATTATCGTATTCTTTCTTTTTAACCATGGATGTGGAGGAGAGATATGCTGAAATTGAATGAAGATCGCCTGGTCAAAGTAGCCGTCACGGGAAAAGTCGCACCGCCGCTCAGATACGGCACCTTTGAGGTGGATGCGGATGGCCGGGGACACTCCCTGCCTTCTGTGGGCGGCATTGTATACAATGTCAAAGCGGGGGATACGGCCTTTGGATGGCGCGGCGATCACATTGAGCCGGGCGTTTCCATTATTTATGATGATGAAAAACGGACCAGCAGTAAAAATATGGCCTTTCATTTCCTGGCCTGCATCGGAAATGAAGTCGAGATTACTTGCGGCCCGGCCAAAGGCGCCAAAGGAGTGGTGTCGGGCATGCACGGCGGTGTGGAGCATGTGCTGGTTGACTTTGACCAGAGAACGCTTGATAAATTGAATGGGGATGAAAAATTCCTAATCCGTGCTTTTGGGCAAGGGCTTCAGATTTTGGATTGTCCCGAGATATTCTGCTACAATATCGATCCCGCGGTGTTGAAAAAAATGCAAATCACGGTGAAGTCCGGCGGCGCGGTGGAAGTGCCGGTAGTGGCCAAAATTCCGGCCGCTATTATGGGTTCCGGCCTGGGTCATCCGGATCCCGCGACCGGCGATTATGATATCACCACCCAGGATCCCAAGACGGTGAAACGGCTGGGCCTCCGCAATCTGCGCTTCGGCGATTTTGTGGCGGTGATGGACGCTGATAATACGTACGGCCGTCATTATTATGAAGGTGCGGTCACGATTGCGATTGTCAGCCATTCGGACAGTTTTGTTTCAGGCCATGGCCCGGGCGTGACCACCCTGCTTTCTTCAAAAACAGGGAAAATCAAACCGGTTCTCAATTCAAACGCCAATTTGGCCAAATTGCTTCACATCGGCCGGTTCCGCACCCGTTGAGTTTTATGGAAAAGGATCCTTTTTATTTCCGCCAGATGGAACTCGGGCCCATGCAGAATTTTGTTTATCTGATCGGCGACCGGCAGGCGCGGGAATGCGTGGCGGTGGATCCGGCCTGGGAGACAGACAGGATTCTTGAGCAGGCGGAAAAGGATGAGATGAAGATCACGGGCGTCCTGGTCACGCATGCCCACTATGATCACGTCAATGGGGTGGAGAGCCTGCTTCAGGCCACGGATGCGAAAGTGTACGTGAACAAAGAAGAATCGGCTTTTCTCAAACATTCGCGCGCGGATTCGACCGGAATTTTTATCAATATTTCCTCGCCCAATCTTGTGCCGGTCTCGGGCGGGGACAAAATCAAAGTGGGGAAAATAGAAATTGAGTTTATTCACACGCCCGGCCATACGCCGGGGTCGCAATGCTTTCTTGTGAACCGCAGCCTTGTTTCCGGAGACACGCTTTTTATCGGCTATTGCGGCCGCTGCGATTTGCCGGGCGGGGATCCGGAGAAAATGTATGAAAGTCTCACGCAGAAACTTGCTAAACTGGATGATGATATCCAGCTTTATCCGGGGCACAATTATTCGAATGCGCCCATGAACCGCCTGGGGGATGAGAAACGCACCAACCCTTATCTGGCGTCGCACAATGCGCAGGAATTTTACCGTGTCATGAAGGGATTATTAGATTGATGCAGCCTGATGAAATAAAAAAAATCGTTGAACAAGCAATGCCTGGAGCCCAAGTCAAAGTCAAAGACCTTACCGGCACGCTCGATCATTTTCAGGTGGAGGTAGTGTCCGAGGCGTTTGCTGGAAAAATACTCATCCAGCAGCATCTGATGGTGCAGGCGCCTCTCCGGGCTTATGTGAATGATGAGCGTATTCACGCTCTCTCGATCCGAACTTATACGCCGGAGGAGTGGCGGAAAACTAATTTGGTTTCATTGGAGTAGAAGGAGGATGTATGGAAAAAGAAGAGGTGTTGAAGAAGATCGATCAGGACGTGAAGGCGAACAAGATCGTTATTTATATGAAAGGCACTGCGGATTCCCCCCGCTGCGGTTTTTCCGCGCAGGCCGTGGATGCGGTAAAACGCCTGGGTTACCCTTTCAAGACCTTTGACGTTCTTGAGGACGAGGGGCTTTGGAATCATCTGGAGGATTACTCCAACTGGCCCACCTTCCCTCAGGTTTTCATCGGCGGGCAATTTGTAGGCGGCTGCGACATTGTCACGCAAATGTATGAGAAAGGCGAATTGCAGCAGCTGGCCAAAAGTGCCTGCGAAGGCGCCGCAAAATAGCGGAAGGTAAGCGGTAGAAGAGCGCGTGTCTTCCTTTCTTGAAGCTCTCAAAGAAAAGGTGCTCATTTTTGACGGCGCGATGGGCACTAACCTTCAATTCCTCGATTTAACCCCCCACGATTTCGGCGGTAAAGACGGCTGCAATGAATACCTGGTTATCACCAAGCCCGAGGCCGTTCGCGGCGTTCACCGGAGTTTTTTCGAAGTCGGCTGTGATGCGGTCGAAACCGACACCTTTGGCGCAAACCGGATCGTGCTCGGCGAATACGATCTTCAGGACCGCGTGCTCGAAATCAACCGGCGTGCCGTCGAGATTGCCCGTGAAGAAGCCGCAAAATTTTCCACTCCCTCCCATCCGCGGTTTGTGGTGGGCTCCATCGGCCCCGGCACTAAACTTCCTTCTTTAGGCCATGTCAAATTTGACGAATTAAAAGCGGTCTTCAAAGAACAGATCACGGGACTTGCGCAGGGCGGAGTGGATGTGCTCTTGATCGAAACCTGCCAGGACCTTTTGCAGGCCAAAATCGCCGTGATCGCGGCCCAGGAATTCTTCGAAGAATCCGGCCGCAGAATTCCCTTGATGGTGCAGGTCACTTTTGAAAGGACCGGCACCATGCTGCTCGGCACGGAAATGGGATCCGTCATTGCCGCGCTGGAAATGTTCCCCGTGGATGTGCTGGGCATGAATTGCGCCACCGGCCCGCTTGAGATGGCGGATCATCTCCGCACCCTTTGTGAATACAGTTCAAAAACCATTTCTGCTCTTCCCAATGCCGGACTTCCGGAAAATGTCGGGGGCGTGGCCCATTACCGCCTCACGCCGCAGGAGCTCGCCGATTTCCACGAACGTTTTGTGAAAGATTTCGGTGTTTCCATTGTGGGAGGATGCTGCGGCACAACGCCCGCGCATTTAAAAGCCGTGGTGGAAAAAGTCCGCGGGCTCAAGCCGCACAAAAGAACCCTGAAACATGAGGCGTCCTGTTCCAGTCTTTTTTCCGCCGTCACTTACGCGCAGAATCCTCCGCCGCTTCTCGTGGGCGAGAGAACCAACGCCAATGGAAGCCGCAAATTCAAACAGCTTCTCGAGAGGGAAGATTACGATACCATGGTGTCCATGGGCCGCGAGGCGGTGAAAGAGGGCGCGCATGTGATTGATGTGTGCGTAGCTTATGTGGGCCGCAATGAAACCAGGGACATGGTGGAAACCATTTCCCGCTTCAATCAGCAGGTTCCGATTCCCATCATGATCGATTCCACTGAAGCGCCGGTGATCGAGGATGCGCTCAAATTAATTGCCGGCAAATCCATCATCAATTCCATCAACCTTGAGGACGGCGAGGAGCGCATGCGGAAGGTCTGCCCGCTGGCGAAAAAGTACGGGGCGGCTCTGATCGCGCTCACCATTGACGAGAAGGGCATGGCTAAAACCGTGGCGGAAAAATTAGCCGTGGCCAAAAGAATTTATGATCTGGCCACGAAAAAATACGGAATCCCGGCCGAGGATTTATTTTTCGATGCGCTCACTTTCACGCTCGGAAGCGGGGATCAGGAATTTCGCAACGCGGGCGTGGAGACAATTGAAGCCATCCGGTTGATAAAAAAGGAATTGCCGGAAGTAAGAACGATTCTCGGCGTGAGCAATATTTCTTTTGGCCTTGATCCCGAATCGCGCCAAGTTTTAAACAGCGTTTTTCTGCATGAGGCCATTGCGGCCGGCCTGGACGCGGCCATTGTGAATGCCCAGAAAATTATTCCTTTGCATAAAATATCCGCGGAGGAGCTTGAGCTGACCAAGGACCTTGTTTTTAACCGCTGGAAAGAAGGCCGCGATCCTTTACATGTTTTTCTCGCCTACTTTGACAAGAAAAAAGGCACGGTTAAAAAGGAAGAGGCGCGAAAGCCAGCGGCCACGGTGGAGGAGTCGCTCAAAAATAAAATCATTGACGGAAACCGCGAGCATCTTGAGGCCGAGCTTGACCGCGCGCTTAAAACTTACCAGCCGCTTGAGATTATCAACACCGTTCTTCTGGACGGCATGAAGGTCGTGGGCGATTTATTCGGCGCGGGAAAAATGCAGCTGCCCTTTGTTCTTCAGTCCGCCGAGGTCATGAAAAAAGCCGTGGCTTATCTGGAGCCTATGATGGAAAAAGTGGGCGGGCAGGAGAAGGGCATCATGGTGCTGGCCACGGTGAAAGGGGATGTTCACGATATCGGGAAAAATCTGGTGGATATTATTCTTACCAACAACGGGTACCGGGTCATTAATCTGGGCATCAAACAACCTATCGACAATATTTTAAAAGCCGCCGCGGAACACAAGGCCGATGCCATCGGGCTTTCCGGCCTGCTTGTGAAATCCACGCTGGTGATGAAAGAAGACCTTGAGGAAATGAATCAGCGGGGCATCACCATGCCTGTGATTTGCGGAGGCGCGGCGCTTACCCGGCGTTATGTGGAGGATGATTTGGCCGGCCTTTATCACGGCGAGGTTTATTACGGCCAGGATGCTTTTTCAGGACTGCATATTATGGAAGAGCTCGTAAAACCGGACCGGGCCGCGAAAGCGACCCGGACCATCAAAGCGCGCGGTGCCAAAAAAGAAGCGCTGATTACGGAAAGCTCCATCGCGGCGAAGCGTTCCGATACGCGCCATGACAATCCGGTTCCCAAGGCCCCGTTTTTCGGCTACCGGATCGTCAAAAATATCCGCCTGGAACAGGTGTATCCTTTTATCAACCGGCTGGCGCTTTTTAAAGGTCAATGGCAATTCAAAAAAGGATCCATGCCCCAGCAGGAATATGAAAAAGTGCTCCGTGAAAAAGTAGAGCCGCTGTTTAAAGAGCTGACGGCGCAGTGCATTCGCGGAAAAATCCTTGAGCCGCGGGCGCTTTACGGATTCTGGCCCTGTTATTCGGAGGGCAACGATCTTGTGATTTTGGATGAAGCGGCGAAAACGGAAATGGTGCGGCTCACTTTTCCGAGACAATCAGGCGACCGCTTCCTTTGCATTTCAGATTTTTTCCGGCCCAAAGAATCCGGCGAGCTCGATGTGGTGAGTTTTCAGCTGGTCACGGTAGGTCAGAGGGCCACGGAGGAGGCGCAAAAACTTTTTAAGGCCAACCGTTATACCGATTACCTTTATTTGCACGGTCTTTCGGTGGAGACTGCGGAGGCGCTGGCCGAATACGTGCATCAAATGATACGCCGGGATCTGGGCATTGACGCTTCGGACAATGCCAATGTGGAAGAGATGTTTAAGCAGGGCTATCAGGGATCGCGTTACAGTTTCGGGTATCCGGCCTGTCCGAATCTTGAGGATCACGAAAAACTTTTCAAATTGCTTCCCGCGGAAAAAATCGGAATTTCACTCACCGAAGAATTTCAGCTGGTTCCCGAACAGTCGACCTCGGCCATTGTGGCACATCATCCACGGGCCAAATATTTTGATATCCGGTAAAAGGGATTTCACACGCCTTGCGGACGCCGTACCGGAGAAGCGCGTTAAATAGAAGATGACTTTTCCATCCCGGGTTATTTCCGAACCCTTCGGTTATTAAATTCAGCAAATGGCCGAGTTTCATCTTTGATCGGTACATTTGTTTCAAAAGCCGGTTGTAATTGTTTCCGATTCTTTCAATAGCCGCCGGCTCTGGCAGGATTGGGCCGAGAAGCTTTGCGGCGAGAAAAGCGCCGGCCAGGGCCATGGTCATGCCTTGCCCCATGAAAGGCTCAAGTGAGCAGGCCGCGTCTCCCAGATAAAATAATTCGCCCCGGAATCCGCCATAAAATTGATGGGTTTGCGGGCCGCATGAAAGCCAGCCGTTTTCCCGCCTGGATTTTTCGAGCCAGTCCTTGAAGGCGGGCTGTTCTTCAGCCGCACTGCGTAGAAGCCGGTCAAAATCAAAGCCCGCTGCTTTAAGAATGTTTTCACTCACCGTGCCGCACAAATTCATTTTGCCGTCTTCGATTTGCATCAGGCCCAGATAACCGCCGCGAAAAATAATCACACGCACTTCTTCTCCGTTCGCGGGGCCGGCCGCCCGAAAATGGGCCTTGAAACATATTTTTCTTTCTTGCTTGGCGGAGGAATATATTTCGGCCGGTTCCTGCCAGCGGTTAAACCTGCCTGCAGCATTGATGACGATTGCACTTTGAATCGAAAAATTTTCTTTTTCCGAAAAATCAAAGCCTGAAACTAGAAAATTCCCCCCCATTTTCCGGATCTCCCGGACTTCACGATTCTGAAAAACACAACAGCCCCGGGCTTCGGCCTGTGAAAGAAGAAAGGCGTCCAGCCGGTTTCTTGAAATACCGTATCCATAGGGGTGTTGTGTGTCAGGACACGGCAGCCGGATTTTAATTTCCTTTCCGTTTTGAGAAATAAAATACGCGCGCGTAATTTTGGACCCTTCAAGCGCCAGGATCTTTTGGCTGATTCCGAGAGATTTTAAGAGGGGCCAAACAGCAGGAGATAAAAATTCTCCGCAGACTTTATTCCGGGGAAAAGAGGCCTTGTCGATGATAGTGACGCGCCATCCCTGGGCCGAGAGAAGAGAAGCTGTTACCGAGCCGGCCGGGCCGGCGCCGATGACGAGAGCATCAGTCAGCATGTTTTTCTCCGGCAATCGCGAAGCGGTGCGCAAAATGCCGGTGATAGCCGAGATAGGAGAGGCCGGACTCCCGGATGAAATCCTCGACTTCGGGCCTGCGGTATCCTCGGAGCACGGAAAGCGGCGCGTCATTCCGGATCATTTCATTTTTGGTCAGGCGGGCAAAGAGATGAATCCAAAGGTAGGCGCGCAGGTTTCTCACCAGATCGTTCACCACCACCCCTCGCTTTGCAAAGCGGTCAAAGATCCGCAGGACTTTGACCACTTCCTCATCCGTGAGGTGATGGAAAAACATGGACGAAATCACGTAATCAAAAGTTTCCGGCCGGAAGGGGAGATCAAAAACGCTCCCCTGCACCAACATGATTTCCGGATAACCGGCGATTTCTTTATTCGCAAAAATCATGACCTGCGGATTGATATCAAGGGCCGTAATCCGGACCCGGAATCCGCGCTTTCTTGCCCAGAGAGCAATGGCCTGCGGAATATCCGAAGCGCCCGTGGCCACGTCCAGGATGCGGATCAACACATTTTTATCCCAACGCCGGGAGTATTGATCAAAGTGGGAGAGAATCACGCGGGTTCCGAAAAGATAGCGGTTCACATCCCGGATAAAGCGGTAGGCCTCCGCGGTTTCTTCATAGCCGCGGATTTCAAGGTCCATGATTTCTTTTTCAAGGGAACGCTTTTTCAGCGTGAGCATTTTCTAAAAATCAGGGCGGAGCATTTGGAGCCGAAACCGAGGGTATTGCAGAGGACGTATTCCATGGCGTGCTTTCGGGCTTCATGAGCGACATAATCCAGGTCGCATCCCTCGTCTTTTTCATCCAGATTGATGGTGGGATGAACCATGCTGTCTTCCATGCAAAGCAGGGTGGCGGCAATGCCAGCCGCGCCGCTTGCGCCTTGGGGATGGCCGATCATGGATTTGGTGGAGCTCATGGGAATGACATGCGCTTTTTCGCCGAAAAAATATTTCATGGCCTGGGTCTCCACGCGGTCATTGAGCTGGGTCGAGGTGCCGTGAAGGTTCACATAATCAATGGCCTCCGGCGGCAGCCCCGCTTCCTCGGAGGCAAGCTTGAGGGCCTGGATATTGCCCAGTCCGTCCTCGTTGAGCCGGACGGCGTGAAAGGCCTCGCAGGAAGAACCGTATCCTAAAATTTCAGCATAAATTTTAGCGCCGCGTTTTTCGGCCTGCTCTTTTTCCTCCAGCACGAACATCCACGAGCCTTCTCCGAGCACAAATCCGTCCCGGTTTTTACTAAAAGGCCGCGAGGCCCTTTCCGGTTCTTGGTTCCATTGGGTAGAAAGCACTTTCATGAGACAGAATCCCTGCAAAATTCCCTCGGCGATGGGAGCGTCTCCGCCGCCTGTCAGCACGCGGTCCAGCCGGCCGGCCTGAATTTCGTGAAAGGCGTATCCGATGGCGTCCGACGAACTGGTGCAGCCCGTGGTGATCACATGGCTTTTTCCCCGGAATCCAAAGCGGATGGAAAGTTCGCTGGAAAGCCCGCCCGGCGTTGAGGCGGAAATAACATACAAACTGGGCTGAAGGGATTTTTCACCGTAATACATTTCGTAATGTTTTTCCATGAATTCCACGCTGCCGCCGCCCGTGCCGAAGATCACGCCGGACCGGATTTTTTCCTGTTCGGAAAGTGCTGACGGATCAAGGCCCGCATCCTCCAGCGCTTCAACGGAGGCGAGAATGGACAATTGGGAAACGCGCGGCAAATTGCGCTCTTCTTTTTTGGAAAAGGACTGGCCGTTTAAATTGACTTCAGCCGCGATTTGAGAGGTCAGCTCCGAGGGGTCAAAAGATGAAATGCGCCGTACACCGCTTTTTCCTTGCAACAGGGCGGTTTTGAAGGCCTTACGGCCTAGGCCATTGGGACTTACGACACCGATGCCGGTGATGACGACTCTTTTCATAGAAGGTGAATTTTTGCTATAATAGCGGTTTTCGCAGGGAAAATAAACCTCTATTTTGAACCAGGAGATTATTCATGACCCCATCGCAGGTGAAGGCCGGTGAACAGACCCACTCCGGCAAGCAGGAGGGAATCGTAAGGCAATTTGTCAATTTCAGATTTTTCAGAACGCTCCCGGAATGGAGGCGGCTTTCCGAGGCGGAAAAGGAAAAAGGCCGGAAGGAATTTGCGGAAGTGGTGCGGAAGTATCAGTCCAAGATGATTGTCCTTAGTTATTCCATGCTGGGGCTGCGGGGGGATACGGATTTTATGTTGTGGCGAATTTCCGAGAGGCTGGAAGATTTTCCTGAAATGAGCGCCGAGCTTTTAAAAAGCGGGTTTGGGAAGTATATTCAAATTCCTTACTCCTATCTAGCCATGACCAAACGGTCCATGTATATTGACCGGCATCAGCATCCCGGCGCAGAGAGTTCGCGGCTGCGCATCATTCCCGGCGAATCCAAATACCTTTTTGTTTATCCCTTTGTGAAAACCCGCGAATGGTACCGGCTTCCGAAGGAGAGGCGCCAGGAGATCATGGATGTGCACATTGCTTACGGGCATAAATATCCTTCAGTAAAGATTAATACGACTTATTCCTTTGGCTTGGATGATCAGGAATTTGTGTTGGGGTTTGAAACCGACAGCCCGCAGGATTTTCTCGATCTGGTGATGGATTTGCGCGAGACCGAGTCAAGCTCATTCACGCTCCGGGACACGCCTATTTTTTCCTGCATTCGGGGCGAGATAGAAAATATTCTAGCCGGTCTCGGCTGATAGAGGAGGTTTGAGATGGAAGATGCCCAAGAGCTTGCCATGGAATACTTCAACCAAGCTTATGCGCATCAGAAGAACGGCCGTCTGGATGAGGCCATCGAGCTTTACAAACAATCGATTGAGACTTACCCTACGGCCGAAGCTTTCACCTTTCTCGGCTGGGTTTACGGGATGATGAAACGCTACGAGGATGCGATTGCCGAGTGCCGCAAAGCGATTGAAGTCGATCCCGAGTTCGGCAATCCCTACAATGACATCGGCGCCTACCTTATTGATCAGGAAAAATTTGACGAGGCTATTCCGTGGCTTGAAAAAGCCATTCAAGCCCAACGGTACGAGAGCTACTGTTACCCGCATTACAATTTGGGGCGGGTGTGGCAGCAAAAAGGGGAATGGATGAAAGCCCTGCGGGAATATGAAAAGGCCCTGGAAGTATGCCCGAAC
>Ga0209515_10003010_pt1 | contig 24698 bp, 15 predicted proteins | sample Subgroupgradi54m_FD_187454 | JGI IMG/M metagenome (GOLD analysis project Ga0209515, IMG submission 187454) | Subsurface groundwater microbial communities from S. Glens Falls, New York, USA - GMW60B uncontaminated upgradient, 5.4 m (SPAdes)... ... | reverse complement strand
CGCGCCGACCTCGGTGACCTCGCGGGCGAGCAAGGCCTGCGCGGTCCGATGGTAGCGGCGCGACACCCCGTGCATGCCCTGGCCGCCGAACAGGTAGGCCATGCCGGCGAACACCGGCGCCGAGAAGCCGTGCAGGCCCAGCGACACGGTCTGGCCGCCGTTGACCGCGCCGGCGAACAGCACGTCCTTGTTGTCGACGAAGTTGTAGCTCTCCGCCAGCATGTACCAGGCGCGCGAGCGCACCTCGGCGAAGGCGGGCCGGGCCGCGGGCGCCATGTTGATGGCGCCGGGGACGAGCCCGCGCGTGACGATGCTGAGCACGTTGGGCACGGCGAGCAGGTTGCGCGCCAGGCGTCCCCTGGGCACGCGCTCGCCCATGTCGCGCAGCACGCGCTCGAGCGGCAAGATGGCGTCGCGGTAGTGCTGCTTGCGGTAGCGCAGCTCGGCCAGACGCAGGCTGACGTCCCAGCGCGCGTCGGCGGCCAGGCTGGGGTCCTTGCCCAGGAGCTCGAGCTCGCGCGCGGCGTCGTCGAAGCGGCCGCAGTACACCGCCACGCGCGCGAAGGCGTCGCGCACCTGGTTGGGCACGGCCAGGTCGGCGCGCGCCGCGTGCGCGAGCGCGGCCGCGTACAGATCGGTGGCGCGGTCGTGGCCGCCCAGGAAGGTGGCGTGCTCGGCGGCGCGCACGGCGCTGGCGAAGGCGTCGGCGTGGGCGCCCGCGGCGGCCTGGTGGCGGGTCAGGGCCTCGGCCACGAGCGGCGAGTCGCCGCGCAGGGCCACCAGCGCGTGGGCCAGGTCGACGTGGCAGGCGCGCCGCTCGTCGTCGGCGAGCGCGTCGTAGACCGCCTCGCGATAGCGATCGTGGCAGAACATCAGCTCGCGTCCGCGCACGCGCGAGGCCGCCGCAGGCAGGTCGAGCTGCTCGACGTCGACGACGAAGCCGGCGGCCGCGGCCTCGTCGAGGTAGTCGAGCACGGCGATGGGATCCTCGCCCGCGGCGCGCGCGACCAGCTCGACCGCGAACTGCCGGCCCTCGGCGGCGGCGTACTTGAGCACCTTGGCCGTGCCCGCGGACAGCTGCTGCGCGTTCTTGCCGATGGCCTCGTGGATGCTGCCCGGTCGGGGCGCCGCGCGCGCGACCTCGAGGTCGAAGCTCCACTGCCCGGTCCAGCGCTGGCTGCCGTCGGCGCGCACCTGCATCATGCCGCGGGTCAGGTGACCGGCGGCGAGGAAGGCGCGCAGCGTGTGCTCGACCCAGAGCGGGCGCGCGTCCTGGCTGCCGAACAGCGCCTGCGAGAACGCGGCCAGCGCCGGGCTGTGCTCGCACGCCAGCAGCGAGGCCATCAGCTCCACGCTCTGCGCGAGCGTCATGTCGCCCAGCGCCACGCGCACGGGCGCGCGCTCGTGCTCGGCCTGGGCGGCGAAGATCTGCTCGTAGCGCGCCACCGCGTTGTCGGCGGTCGCCGGCCGCTGCGTGAACACGAAGGCCACCTTGGCGGGATGGCCGAGCGAGCGCGCGATGGCCACCTGGCGCAGCACGTACTCGATGAGCGCGCTCGACGACTCGTCAGACCACTGGCTGTCCTCCTGGATCACGAGCACGGGGCGGACGCGCGCCACGCGCAGGAGGTGCGCGGCGGCGCGGCGCAGGAACAGCTGCTGGCGCACCTCGGCCTGGATGTGCACCTCGCCCACGCCGCGCGCCTCGCGGCGCAGGATGGCGAACTCGGGATCGTCGGCGCCGGGCACGCGCTCGATGCGCGCGATCTCGTCCAGGCTGCCGTCCTGGCCGGGCGCGGGCGCGGCGATGGCGTCGGAGGCGCGCTCGAGGTCGGCGAGCACGGTGTGCAGGCTGTGGTAGGGGCCGCCGCCGCCCTGCACGCACTGCCCGACCAGCAACAGGGGCGAGAGCTCGCGGTCGAGCTCGTAGGCCTCGCGGTGGATCTGGCCCAGCAGGCGCGACTTGCCCACGCCCGGCTCGCCGCGGATGACCAGCACCTGGGCGGGCAGCTGCTCGCGCGTGGCCACGCTGTCGCCGATGCTGCGCTGGGGTGAGGCCGCCGCCGCGGGCGCCGAGGGCGAGAAGGTGAGCGTGTCGCGCAGGAACTGCTTGGCCGCGGCCAGCTCGGCGTCGCGCCCGACGAAGCGCGGCGTGCTCAGGTAGGGCTTGCCGCGCGGCGACGCCTGCGCCGCCAGGAGCAGCGGCCGGGCCGTGCTCGCCCACCACGCGGCCACGGTGTCGTGGGCGATGGCGGCGGTGCGCGTGCGCTTGATGGGGTCGGGCTCGATGAGGCCCATGATCACGGCCTCGAGCGCGGCGGGGAAACCGGGGTCGAGCTCGCGCACCGGGCGCAGCGTGTAGGGCTCGCCCGCGAGCACGCGGTTGGCGTCGGTGTGGGCGGCGCGCAGCGGGTGCTGCCCGGTGGCCGCCTCGTAGAGGATCACGCCCGCGGCGTACAGGTCGGCGCGCGGGTCGAGGTTGCCGATGTGGGGCGCCTCGGGCGGCAGGTACGAGGGCGTGCCGACCACGCTGCCGAGCGGCGTGTCGTCGCGCAGCGAGCCGTGCCGGGCGATGCCGAAGTCGGCCAGGATGAGCTTGGGAAAGCGCACCGCGCCCCGGCCGTGGCCTTGTTCCAGCTCGGTGCGCACCTGCTGCCAGGGCCGGTCGCACAGGATGTTGGCGTTCTTGAGGTCGCGGTGCACGACCTCGTGCTCGTGCAGCTCGTCGAGCACGGTGAGCAGCTCGAGCGCCAGCGCGGCGACCATGACGACCGGCTGCGCGTCGGTGAAGCGGGGCAGGCTGCCGCCCTGGACCAGATCGCTGGTGAAGTACACGCTGGCCGTGGCGTTCTCGAGCAGGCTCTCGAAGGCGTCGCTCGACGCCGAGCCGGCGCGCGCGCTGGCCAGGTCGGCGGTGCCGAACTCGTACGATCTGACCGCGCGGCCCGAGCGCGACAGCTTGCGCAGGCCCATGCGGTACTCGCGCACGAAGCGCCAGCCCGCCTGCGTCGGCCCGCTACCCGAGGCGCCCGAGGCGGCCAGGTCGACCACGTGCTTGAGGATCTTGAGCGCGTACTCGTCGTTGGCGCTGCGGAAGCGCCCGCCCGGCGCGCGATCGGGAGGCGGTCGCGTGTCGCGCACGCGCAGCACGCCACCCATGCCGCCCTGGCCGAGCACGTCGAGGACCTCGAAGCGGTCGGACATGCGCGTGCCCACCAGCGGGCGCAGCCAGCCCGAGCCATCCATGCCGCGGGCACGCGGGACCACGTCGACCGTCGAGAGCGTGGCGACGCTCCCGGTTCGGGTCGGATCGTCCTCTGCTTCCGTGTCACCCTGGCCCGACGAGGCCATCCCGTCGATCCTCCGTCGCTGCAACTTCGACCGTAGCACGAGTGGCCGCATGACCGCCGCGCCGCGTCGGACGCCATGCTTGACCCGCGGGCGGCGAGATGGCTAGCGTCGGGCCGTGACAACGCGACCCGCTTCGTGGCTGCCGGTGCTCCTCGTCATTGGCGCATCGCTGGCCGCATGCAGCAGCCGGCGCGCGCCCGCGGCGCCCCTCGGCGAGGACCCGGCCGGCCTGGTCGATCCATTCATCGGCACGGGCGGCCACGGCCACACCTTCCCCGGGCCCAGCCTGCCCTTCGGCATGATCCAGCCCGGGCCCGACACCCGCCTCACCGGCTGGGACGGCTCGAGCGGCTACCACTTCGACGACACCTTCGTGCACGGCTTCTCGCACACGCACCTGTCGGGCACCGGCATCGGCGACTACGGCGACGTGCTGCTCCTGCCCGCCACGGGCGCGCCGCAGCTCACCGGGCCGGCCGAGAAGCGCGGCTCGCGCTTCAGCAAGGCCAGCGAGAAGGCGGAGGCGGGCTACTACCGCGTGCGCCTCGACGACTTCGGCGTCGACGCCGAGCTGACCACGAGCGAGCGGGTCGGCTGGCACCGCTACACCTTCGGCAAGAGCGACAGCGCGCACGTGCTCGTGGATCTGCAGCACCGCGACGAGGTGCTCGAGTCCAGCCTGCGTCTGGTCGACGACCACACCATCGAGGGCATGCGCCGCTCCAAGGCGTGGGCCACCGACCAGGTGATCTACTTCGTGGCCAGCTTCAGCCGACCATTCGGCCCGGACAGCACGCTGGTCGTCGACGACGTCGCGCAGCCGGGCGTGCGCGAGGCGCGGGGCAAGAACCTGAAGGCGGTGCTGCGCTACGCCACCAGCGCGGGCGAGCGTGTCCTGGTCAAGGTGGCCATCTCGGCGGTCGACGCCGAGGGCGCGCGGCGCAACCTGGCCGCCGAGGCGCCCGGCTGGGACTTCGACAAGACGCGCGCGGCCGCGCGCGCGGCCTGGAACCACGCCCTGGGCGCCATCGAGATCGAAGGCGGCACGCGTGCGCAGCGGGTCACGTTCTACACCGCGCTCTACCACGTGCTGCTGGTGCCCAACCTGTTCCAGGACGTCGACGGGCGCTTCCTCGGGCTCGACCGCAAGATCCACGTCGCCGAGGGCTACACGCGCCACACCGTGTTCTCGCTCTGGGACACCTTCCGCGCCGCGCACCCGCTCTACACCATCCTCGACCGACGGCGCAGCCTCGACTTCGTGCGCACCTTCCTCGACATGTACCGCGAGTCGGGCCGGCTGCCGGTGTGGGAGCTGGCCGGCAACGAGACCGACTGCATGATCGGTTACCACTCGGTCTCGGTCATCCTCGACGCGTGGATGAAGGGCATCCGCGGCTTCGACCCGACCCTGGCGCTCGAGGCCATGAAGGCGAGCGCCAGCGGCGATCGTTTCGGCCTGCCCGCGTACCGGCGCCACGGCTTCCTGCCCGCCGACGAGGAGCCGGAGAGCGTGTCCAAGACGCTCGAGTACGGCTACGATGACTGGTGCATCGGGCGCTTCGCCGAGGCCACCGGGCATGGCGAGGACGCGCACGCCTTCTATGATCGCTCGCAGGCCTGGCAGCACATGCTCGATCCCGCGGGCTTCATGCGTCCGCGCCTGGATGGTCGCTGGTACACGCCCTTCGAGCCCGCCGAGGTCACCTTCCACTACACCGAGGCCAACGCCTGGCAGTACAGCTTCTTCGTGCCCCACGACGTCGACGGCTGGATGGCGCGCCTGGGCGGCGCGGGCGCGCTCGAGCACCGCCTCGGCGCGCTGTTCAACGCGCCCAGCCAGACCACCGGGCGCGAGCAGGCCGACATCACCGGCCTGGTCGGGCAGTACGCGCACGGCAACGAGCCCAGCCACCACATGGCCTACCTCTATGCCTTCGCGGGCGCGCCCGCCAAGACGCAGGAGCTGGTGCACCGCCTGGTCGGCGCCATGTACTCGGCTGCGCCCGCCGGGCTGGTCGGCAACGAGGACTGCGGCCAGATGAGCGCGTGGCTGGTGCTGAGCGCGCTCGGCTTCTATCCCGTCACGCCCGGCGTGCCCGAGTATGTGCTGGGCACGCCGCTCTTCGACCGGGCCACCATCCGGCTCGAGGACGGGCGCAAGTTCGTCATCCGCGCGCAGCGACGCGCGCCGGGTGCGTTCTACGTGCAGTCGGTGCAGCTCGACGGCAAGCCGCAGACGCGCGCGGTGCTGACGCACGAGGCCATCGTGGCCGGCGGCGAGCTGGTCTTCGAGCTGGGCGCGACGCCGTCGACATGGGGCAGCGGCGCGGCCGAGCGACCACGCACTGGCGTGACCGCGGCTCAGGTGGCGCCCGCGCCGGTGGCCGAGGGCCCGACGCTGACCATGGGCACGGCCGAGATCAAGCTGATCGCCGCGGGGGCCGAGGACGTCATCCACTACACGCTCGACGGGCGCGTGCCCGACGAGAGCGCGCCACTCTACAGCGCGCCGCTCACGGTCACGGCGCCCGCCACGGTGACCTTCCGCGCCTACCGCCACGGCGTGCCCAGCCCGGTGGTCGAGGCGCCCGTGCGCAAGCTGGATCCCGGGCGCAAGATCACCGTGCTGCACCCGCCCAGCCGGCAGTACACCGCGGGCGGCGATCAGGCGCTCATCGACGGCCTGCGCGGCGGGCTGGATTTCCGCCTCGGTCGCTGGCAGGGCTTCTCGGGCGTCGAGCTGGAGGCCGAGCTCGACCTCGGCCACCCGGTCGCCATCCACCGCGTCTCGACCGGCTTCCTGCACGACCAGAACAGCTGGATCTTCCTGCCCCACGAGGTGAGCTACGACGTCTCCGACGACGGCCGCAGCTGGCGGCCCCTGGGCAGCGCCACCAGCGACATCGATCCGCACCGCGAGGATCCGGTGCGCCACGACTTCGCGGTCGAGGCCGCCGGCGTACGCGCGCGCTACGTCCGCGTGCGCACACGATCCTTCATCGACAACCCGCCCTGGCACAGGGGTTTCGGTGGCCACGCTCACCTGTTCGCGGACGAGATCACCGTCGAGTGAGGCGGCGGCCCAGGGGCCAGGGGAGGGGCGTTTCACCCCGCCTGAGGCGCGCGCACCGCGGCCTGGAGGCATCACTTTTTCGGCCCGGGAGTCGCCAGGACCGTTCCATTGCGTGGTACGTCGATCGCGTCCGCGGCACTTTCCTTGCTAGGTCGGACCCCATGCGACACGCCCGCCACCTGTCCCTGTTCCTGGCCGTCATGGTCGGTTCGCTCGCGACCGCCTGCAGCGACGACCATGTCGACGAGCCAGTGGGCCCGCGCTCGGCCCCGATCGTGAACGGCCAGCCCACGACCGGTAGCCCGGCGACCGTCATGATGCAGGATCACTCGGGCGCCGGCTTCTGCTCCGCCACGCTGATCTCGCCCCACGTGGTGCTGACCGCGGGGCACTGCATCGAGGGCACCACCGCGGCCGACAACCAGATCTTCTTCGGCAGCCAGGAGGGCGGCCCGGGGCCGGCCATCGACGTGATCGATCAGCTGAAGAACCCGGCCACCGACATGGCGCTGCTCACGCTCAAGACGGCAGGCCCGGCCGTCCCCGTGCCGTTCTTCGCCGGCGACCTGGCCGCGCACATCAACGAGCCGGTGCACATCGTGGGCTTCGGCTCGGTCAACGAGGCGGGCGAGGGCTTCGGGCCCAAGCGCGAGGGCATGAGCAAGCTGCTGCACCTGCAGGGCGACGAGATGTTCACGCAGACCGCACTCTCCGGCCCCATCTCGGGCACCTGTTACGGCGACTCGGGCGGGCCCAACTACATGACCATCGGTGGCCAGGAGTTCGTCGTGGGCGAGATCGTCAGCGGCACGGCCATGTGCGGCATGGGCGAGGACATCTCGATCCGCACCGACGTCTACAAGGACTGGATTGCCGCCTACGTGGCGGCGCACGAGGACGCGTCCTGCGCTGCCGACGGTTTCTGCAATCCTGCCTGCCCCGGCTCGGCGACCAACGATCCTGATTGCATGGTCGGTCCGCCCGATGCAGGTCCGCCTCCCGCGCCCGACGCGGCCCCGCACGGCACGGGCAGCGACGCGGGTGGCAACGGCGGAACTGGCGATGGCGGGGGCTGCGGCTGCAGCGTGGGCGGGCGCGGCGGGTCGGGCGTGGGCGGCATGCTGCTCGTGCTCGGCACGCTCGGCCTGGCGTGGCGGCGCAGGCGCCGCGGGTAACTTTCGTACCCGCGCGAGGCCTTCGTCTTCGTCTTCGTCTTCGTCTTCGTCTTCGTCTTCGTCTTCGTCTTCGTCTTCGTCTTCGTCACCGATCCGTTGACCTTGACGTGATCGTTGACGAGTCAGACGGCGACGGCGACGGCGACGTGGCCGTGGGCGCTCGTTGACGCCTCGACGTTGACCCCGGACCGCACGGACCCAAGGTAGATCCTCCGCCCGTCAGCGATCCGAAGCTTCCGAGCCGTCCGCGCCGAACGAGTTGCCTTCGATGCCCTCGGTCCGGCGTCCACGTCGAGACGTCTTCGAGCGCCCACGGCCACGTCGCCGTCGCCGTCGCCGTCTGACCTGTCAACGATCACGTCGACGTGGAGCGCACGGCGCTCGCGCTCCCTCCGCTACTCGTCGCCCGCGGCGCCCCCAACGTTGAACACGTCACCCGACGCGTTGGTGATCTCCGTGTAGAACCCGAACCGATTCGAGATGAAGAACGGCGGCACGGGCAAGTAGATCGGATGCTGGATCCACACCACCTTGCCCATGCCACCCTTGGTCACGGTATAGCTGGCCTTGAGCGACGAGTTGACGATCAGCTTGAGCGTCACGGTGCCGGTGAGCGAGCAGACCGCGTTGTGCATGTAGTTCACCGACGAGTTGCTGGCCCAGAAGCCGTTGGCCCAGTTGATCTTGCACCACTCCTGATCACCGCTGTTGCACTCGTTGGCGATGAAGGTGTTGATCGAGCAGGGGTTCGAGTCGCGCGCGCCCGCGCCGGGCGCGCGGTCGACGGCGCGCTCGGGCGTGAGCGACATGGCGGCGAGGTCGGCCTGGTAGTCGGCGGGATTGTCGAGCAGGCGCAGGCTCTCGGCGCGCGCCTGCGCGTTCGCGAGCGCGGCAGGCACGGCCGCACCCGGCACGGCGGCGCGGTACAGGGCCACCGCGTCGCCCATCTCGGGCATGGTCGCGCCCTGGCCCAGCTCGACGGTCAGGATCTGCCCGGGCATGGGCTCGTAGAAGCGCAGCTGGTTGCCGCCCGGCCGATCGGCCGTGGCGATCAGGTTGAGCTCGGAGTCCTGCACACCCACCGTCTCGGTCGCGGGTGAGTCCTCGGGACCACCGGCGCAGGCGGCCATCGCGGCCAGGGGAAACATCGCAAGGAACGAACGCAGCGCACGAACCGTCGTCATGGAAAATCCTCCTCTATCCTCCCCGCTTCGGGGAGGTGCACGAGGAACGCGACGGCCTGCCAATCTTCCCGGCGATTATTTCGCCACGTCCTCCACCACGCCGCCGGTCAGGGCCGCGGCGAAGCGCGCCGGCCGGGCCACACCGCGCGCGGCGAACCAGGCCTCGGCGTCAGCGCGCAGCGCGCCGCCATCGTACGCCTCGGCCAGCAGGCCGCGCCGCCAGCGCGCCGCCATGCCCAGGAGCGGAGCCTCCACATCCACGAGCCGCTCCTCGGCCTCGGCCAGCAAGCTGCGCGCTTCCTCCACATGGCCGCGCGTGGCCGCGGTCGTGCCGCGCACCAGCAGCGACAGCGGCACGCCCCAGCGGTGGCGATCCCTGGCCAGCTGGCCGCTCACACGCGCGGCCGCGTGCCACCAGCGCGCCTCGCCGCTGCGGCGCGCCGCGTGCAGCGCAGCGGCCGCCGACATCCAGGCCAGCTCCATGCGCACGAGCGGGATGCGGTGGAACTGGATGCGCTTGAGCGGCGCGATGCCGGTCTCGAGCCGCTCCCAGGCGCGTTCGCCCTCGCCGCGGTAGAGCAGCTCGAGCACCTCGCCGGTGAGCAGGTGGAAGCCCAGCTGCGACATGGGGTAGTCGCCGGTCAGCTCGGCCACGATGGCCTGGCGGCGCGCGGCCATGCGCTCGGGATCGTCGGCGGCGAGCCAGCGAATCGAGGGCAGGCCGGCCTCGAGCGTGCACTGCAAGAGCAGGTCGCCACGTCCCTGCGCGTCCTTGATCAGCTGATCGACGTGCTGGTCGAGGCTGCCCAGCTCGCCCAGGTAGGCGTGCGACCAGGCGACGATCAGCTCGATCACGTGGGTCTCCCACACCGCCCCGACGCAGCGCGTGCGCAGGCGCGCCACCGCGCGCTCGGCCAGCTGGTGCGCGCGACGCATGTGGCCCAGCTGGTAGCGGTTCATGGCCTCGGCGCCGTCGGCCATGCCGTGCACGTGGTGGTCGCCGTGCTGGTCGGCGATGCCGCGCGCCAGCGCCAGCACGCCGGCGAGACGCTCGGCGCTGCCGGGCAGATCGTTGACCGCGGCCTGGAAGGCGTCCATGCACGCGGCGCGTGCCACCCGGATGGGCTCGCCCAGCGCGAGCGAGGTGAGCTGGAAGCGGGTGGAGAAATCGGCGCCCGCGAAGGGCACGATGAGCGCGAAGCTCGAGGCCGCGGTCCACATCAGATCGAGGCGCAGGAGATCGACGGGCGCGAGCTCCTCCGCCGCGCGCGGCGTGAAGTCGAAGCCACGCAGGCGCAGCTTGAGCCGGCGCCACAGGTAGCCGGCGATGCCGGCGAACGACACGGTCGCGGCCGGCTCGCCCAGCTCGTGCTGCAGCTCCTCGTGCAGCGCGACGCCCTCGGGCACGTAGCCGCAGCGCAGGAGCTGCTCGGAGGCGCGCCGGCGCAGCTCCATGCCGGCCAGGCGTGGCGCCAGCTTGGCGGCCTCGAGGTAGGTGGCCGCGGCCTCGCGGCCGTGCGCGGCGTTGCCCAGCGCCTCGGCGGCGGCCACCAGCAGGGCCAGCCGCTCCGAGAGCGGCGGGTCGACCAGCTCGAGCACGCGCAGGTACAGCTCGGCGGCACGTGCGAAGGCCAGGCCGTGGGCGGCCGCGGCCGCGGCGGCCACCGCGTGCTGGGCGGCGCGCTGGCGATCACCGGCGGCGGCGCGGTGCAGCGCCAGCACCTCGTCGTCGCCGCCCGCGTCGGCGAGCGCGTCGGCGAGGCGACCGTGCAGCGCCCTGGCCGTCTCGTCGTCGAGCCAGCTGCTCAGCGCCTCGCGCACACGATCGTGGAAGGTGTCGAGCAGCTCGCCACGCGCGCTCCGGCGCACGCGCAGGAAGTGGTGGTTCTCGAGCGAGACCAGCAGGCTCTCGCCGATCGCGGGCAGCCCGGCGGCGCTGACCGCGACCGCGCGCGCGATGGGTCGCCCCGCCAGCGCCACCGCGATGAGCAGGTCGCGCGCCGGGCTGGGCAGGGCCAGGAAACGGTGGCGCAACGCGCGCACGAACGCGCCCGCACCCGCGCCGCCACCCTCGCTGCCCGCGCGCGTGGTCCCGGGCGCGCTGGCCTGGCGTGCCATCTCGGCGATGAACAGCGGGATGCCGCCCGACTCGGCGGCCAGCGCCGCGGCGTCGCGCGCGTCGCCGCCCACCTGCTCGAGCAGCTGGCGCGCAAGACCCTCGGCGGCGGCGGGCGCGAGCGGCCCGACCTCGACGCTGCGGCTGTCCGAGCTCCAGCGCTCGAAGGTGCGCATGAACTCGCCGCGCTCCTCGTCGGCGCGGCTGGCCAGCACCAGCAGCACCGGCGACGTCCAGGGTGGCGCCAGCGCCTGGGCCAGGAGCGCCGCGCTGTCGCCGTCGCCCCACTGCACGTCGTCGAGCACGAGCACGAGTGGCCGCCGCCGCGCCGCCTGGTCGATGAGCTGGCGCAGCGCCGGGACCAGCCGGCGGCGGCGCTCGCCCGGATCGGGCGGCTGGGTGATCTCGTCGGGCACGGGCAGGCCGCGCGCACGCCGCTCGTCCTCGATGGCGTGCAGCACGGGGAAGATGTGGCCGAGCGCGGCGGCCGCGGGCGCGAGCGCGTCGAGCAGGCCGTCGTCGTCGAGGCAGAGCTGGGGCAGGCCGTCGAGCAGCGCGTCGAGCGACTTGAACGGCACGCTCTCGCGCTGGTACGAGCGGCCGGCCAGCACCAGCCCGCCGCGCGCGCGCACCTGCTGCAGGAAGTGGCTGATGAGCACGCTCTTGCCCGCGCCCGACAGGCCACGCACCTGCACGCTGACCAGGCGGCCGCGCGCGGCCTCGCCCAGGTGCGCGTGCAGCGCCTCCAGCTCGGCGGCGCGACCCACGAGCGGCACGTCCGCGCCCAGGCCGGCGGGCGCGTCGCGGTTGCCGCCGCCGCCCAGCCGACGCAGGACCTGCTCGCCGCGCGGGCGCTGCGCGGCATCGCGACGCAGGAGCGCCTCGCACAGCCCGACCAGATCGGGCGGCGCGTCGGGCGCGAAGACCACCGGCGAGACGGCCTCGGCGGACTGCTTGATCGCCATCATGGTCTGGGTGCCGCCCAGGTACGGGCGCCGCCCGGCCAGGAGCTCGTAGAGCAGCACGCCGAAGGAGTACCAGTCGCACCCCTGGTCGAGCGGCTGGGCGGCCGCCTGCTCGGGCGCCATGTACGCGGGCGTGCCGGCGACGCGCCCGCGCGGCGCACGATCGTCGCCCAGCGAGGTGATGATGCCGAAGTCGAGCAGCACCACCCGGCCGCTCGAGTCGACCAGCACGTTGGAGGGCTTGACGTCGCAGTGCAGGTGGCCGGCCGCGTGCAGCGCGCACAGCGCCTCGGCCAGCTGGCGCATGGCCCAGCGCAGCCGGGTCAGCCCGGTGCCCCCGATCACCGGCGCGAAGCTCGTGCGCGCTCGTCCTCCGCCCGGCCAGCGGGGCGCGTTGGGCGATTCCACCGTCACGCTGCTGGGCGTGTCGTCGGGCCGGACGTGCACGCGCGCGCCCACCGACAGGTTGACCGTGCCGAGCGCGTCGCTCGCCGACGCGGGCGCGGGCGATGCATCGCCGTCGCCGTCGCCGTCGCCGTCGCCATCGCCATCGCAGGCGACGCCGCGCACCCACGCGGTCAGCGGCTGGCCCTCGACCAGCTCCATGGTGAAGAACCAGCGCTCGCCGCTCGACAGCAGCTCGTAGAACGACATCAGGTTGGGGTGGCTCACGCCCGCGAGGGCGCGGAACTCCTGCTTGAAGCGGTAGATGCCCTCGGGGGTGGCGTGCTCGAGCAGCTTGAGCGCGACCTCCATCTGGTGCTCGCGGTCGTAGGCGCGATGCACCGTGCCCATGCCGCCGCGACCGAGCAGCCCGCGGATCTCGAAGCGCGGCTCGCCCAGCGGATCTTCGCTGAGCAACGGGGTGCTGCCTGACGGAGCCAAGATGATGCCCTCTCTCACCTTACGTGAGGAAGCCGGGCATATCCATGGCAGCGTCGGTGCGGCCGCGTCGCAGTTGTGACCTGAGTGGCATCAGCGGTAGTACGAGGCGCGGCTCACCTCGATGTAGCGCGAGGGCGAGTGGTCGTCGAGCGAGTAGGGCAGCTCGAGGTGGTTCAGGTAGTGGATGCGCCGGGAGAAGAAATCGGCGACCGCGATGATCGACGTCGCCAGCACGAACAGGCACTGCTTGGCGCGGATCGATCCGTCGGTCTCCCAGGTCGCGCTCGCGCTGGTGGCGAAGCGCTCCTCGCCGAAATGCGAGAAGTGGTCGGTGGTCAGCGGCGGCAGGCGCGGCACCACGTCGTGGCGGTAGACATGGCGGTAGAGCATCTTGCCGAAGGCGGCCTGGTAGTGCTGGGCGAACTGCTCGTTGCCGACCGCGGGCTGGCCGAACGTGTACACGCCGCGCACGAGCGGCTGCCAGTGGGCATACTCGGGCGTGAAGATCTTGGCCGCGGCGACCACGGCCATGGCCGCGCCCAGGCTGTGGCCGGTGATGTAGAGCGCCTCGAGCGGCTGGAGCGCCTGCGCGTGACCGTTGCCGGAACCATTGCCGTCGACGTGCGCGGGGGCCTTGCCCTGGATGGCCGGCTCGATGAAGTCGTGGACATCCGACCAGACGGCCTCCACGTTGGTGAAGAAGCCGGTATGGACGCGGCCGTAGTGGAACGTGCGCTGGGTCAGATCGGCGTCGGTGAGCCAGTTGATGAAGTTCATCGGCTCGGTGCCGCGAAAGGCGAGGATGCCGGTGCGTCCGTCCTCGCTGCGCACGAAGAACGCCGTCGCTACCACGCACATGGCGTCGTTGGTGACCGAGATCTGCGTCACCGTGTTGTTGGGGAAGCCATAGAACTTGAGCTTGTTGGCCAGCGTCTTGCCGTCGGCGTAGGCCCAGCCGGCCACCAGCGACATGAGGTAGGCCGTGCGCACGTCGTAGTCCCTGGGCGTGGTCAAGGTTCCCGCCGGCGCGGTGGCCGGGATCGGGATGGCCGGAATCACCGGCCCGAATGGAATGGTGGTGGCGCTCGATGGGCGCGAGGTCTCGATGGCGGTACCGCCGGCGTGCAGACTCATCATGTCAATCCCCCCCGGGTTGCGCGCTGTCGCGTGCCGTCATGTTGATGGGTACCGGCGCCGGTGGGAGCGATCTGGAACACGCCCGCGACGCCGCGGTTGAATTCATGTCCGACCGCGGCGAGGAACGAGCGCTGCAAGGCTCACGAGCCTCCCGGAGCTAACGAATGCCTCGGCCGTACCCGCCTACGCGACGACCGGTGGCAGGCCCATGGCCAGCCGACCGGTGAAGTGCAGCTGCTGCCTCTCCTGCAGGGGGTGGAACTGCACCGCCTGCATGTCGCGCCACAGCCGCTCGAGCGGGTTCTTGCGGTAGAACGCGGCCCCGCCGCTGCACGCGACCGCGTGATCGAGGCAGCGACGCAAGGCGCCCGCGGCGATGGTCTTGCACATGAACGCGCGGTTGGTGCGCTCCATCTCGGGCATGAAGTCGTAGTTGCGCACCGCGCGCACGCACTCGTCGTAGGTGAGCTGCGCGACCAGCAGCTCGTTCTCCATCTCGCCCAGCAGGTAGGGCAGGTGCTCGTCGCCGGCACGCTCGGCGGCGCTCGCCCGCGCCAGCGACGCCGCATGCTCGGCCATGCCCACGTAGACGGCCAGGATCGCGGGCACGGCGATGGGACCGATCACGTTGAACGCCGGGTCCCACTTGTGGCGTGGCCGCTTGACCACCACCGCGGCGTCGGGCACGAACACCTCGGCCAGTCCCAGGGTCTGCGAGCCGGTGGCGCGCATGCCCAGGGTGTCCCAGTCGGTGCCCACGCTGACCCCCGGGGTGTCGAGGCGGACCGCGAAGTGCAGCACCATCTGGCCCTCGTTCTCGATCTCGGCGGGAGCGCTGGTCATGATGACGTCGGCGGCGGGCAGGCCGCTGGCGAAGCGCTTCCTGGCCGTGACGCGCCAGCCGCCCTCGACGCGCAGCGCCTGGCCCGAGCTGGCCAGCCAGTCGCTCGCGCCGGTGGTGCACAGGACGCGCTCGGCCTCGGCCACGCTGGCGAGCAGGGGTGCCGCGGGCATGCCGTGCAGGTGGCGCCAGACGGCCGCGCCCACGCAATGGGTGTGCATCGCCAGCGCCAGCGACGTCGACGGACAGTACTGGGCGAGCGAGCGCAACATCTCGCACAGCTCGGCGAAGCTGGCGCCGCCGCCGCCGAGCTCGCGCGGAACGCCCGCCGAGAACAGCCTGCGCTCCTTGAGGGTGCGGTAGTTCTCGCTGACGAAGGTGCCGCTGCGGTCGGACTCGCCGCTGCGCGAGGCGAAGGCAGGACCGATCTCGTGAACGATGGCGGCGAGCGCCTGGTTGGCCATGTGAAGTTCCTCCTGCTGCTCAACCTACGAGGCGGCCGTCGGGCAGCCGTCGATCGAGCGTCGATCCGGCGTCGAAAATGCGCCTAGAATCGCTGCCCAGATGCGGTTACGGGTGCTGGGGGGCATGCGGCTCGAGAGCGCCGACGGGCGAGTCCTCGAGATCAAAGCGAAAAAGGGCCGGGCCCTGCTCGCGTATCTGGCCCTGCACCCGCGCCACGCCGACACTCGCGAGCGTCTGGCCGGGCTGTTCTGGGGCGGCATGGGCGAGGAGCGTGCGCGCGCCAACCTGCGCCAGTCGGTCTCCGACCTGCGCGAGATCCTCGCCGACGAGGCGGGGCGAATCCTCGCCACCGAGGGCGACCTGGTGCGCGTCGATGTGGACGCGCTCGCGGTCGACGCCTGCCAGCTGCGCCGGCTGGCGCAGTCGACCCGTCCCGCCGACTGGCGCTCGGCCGCGGAGCTGTACCAGGGCGAGCTGCTGGCCGACTTCGTGGTCGACGAGGAGGCCTTCGAGGAGTGGCTGGCGGGCGAGCGGCGCGAGCTGCGCACGCTGGTCTGCTCGCTGTGGTCACGCCTGGCCGTCGCGCTGCGCCAGACGGGCGACGACGCGGGTGCGGAGGGCGCGCTGGTCTGCTGGCTGGCGCTCGACGGCGCGTCGGAGGAGGCCCATCGCGCGCTCATGCAGCTCTACCAGGACACCGGTCGACGGGCCAGGGCGCTGGCCCAGTTCGAGGTCTGCAAGCAGGCGCTCGCTCGTGCCTTCGGCGTCGAGCCCGACGCTGCCACGGTGCAGCTCCAGCACGCCATCGCCGAGGCGCCGCAGCCCCGGCCCAGCCTGCCCCTGCCGTCGCGGCCGTCCATCGCCGTGCTGCCCTTCGCGATCTCTGACCCCGAGGAGACCTGGCTCGGCGACGGCATCGCCGAGGACATCATCGTCGCGCTGTCCAAGTTCGAGCGCCTGCTGGTGATCGCGCGCCAGTCCTCCTTCGTGTTTCGCGACCGTGACGCCGACGTGCGCGAGATCGGGCGCGCCCTGGGCGTGCACTACGTGCTGTCGGGGACGGTGCGCCGCGACGGCGGTCGCATGCGGCTCGGGCTGCTGCTCGCCGACGCCGAGACCGGCCTGACCACATGGGCGCAGAGCTACGACGTGCCCGCCGAGGCGGTGCTCGCCGCCCAGCACGAGATCGTCCAGGTGCTGGTGGCCACGCTGGCCGGGCGCGTCGAGGCCGATCGGGTCGCGCGCTTGCGCCGGGGCCCGCTCGCCAGCCTGGAGGCCTACGACTGCCTCCTGCGCGCCAAGGCGCACCACCATCGCTTCACGCCCGAGGACAACGCGGTCGCGCGTGCCTGCCTCGAGCGCGCCATCTCGCTCGATCCCGAGCTGGCCCTGGCGCACGCCTGGATGGCCTGCGTGATCGCGCAGGGCTTCTCCTTCCGGCCGCCCGACCCGGTCTCGGCCGAGAAGCTCTACCGGCACGTGCAACGCGCGGTCGAGCTGCAGGAGGACGACAGCGAGTGCCATCGCCTGCTCTCCGCCTACTACCTGGTCTACAAGCGCCACGACGAGGCCGAGCGCCACCAGGCGCGCGCCCTGGCGCTCAACCCCAACGACGACCGCATCGTGTGCCAGCGCGGCGAGCTGCTCACGTTCCTCGGCCGGGCCGCCGAAGGCATCCCCTGGATCGAGCGCGCCATGCGCCTGAACCCGTACCACGCCGACGGTTTCTTCTGCGATCACGCGCGCGCCCTCTACCACGCTGGCGACGCCGCCGCGGCGCGCCGCCAGTGGACAGCCATCCGCGCCCCGCGCCCGGTGCACCACGCCTACCTGGCGGCCTGCTGCTCCCGCCTCGGCGACCGGCCGCTCGCGCAGGCGTACGTGGCGGAGGCGCTGGCCGCCGACGCGGCGTTGACCCCCGAGCGCTTCCTCGACGGGCTGCCCTACAAGACGGCGGAGGCGAGCACGACCTTGCTGGAGGATCTGAAGGCCGTGTGGAGCACTCGGCGCTGAGCGAGCGCGGCATTGCTGGCCTCGTGGACGATGAACAGGTCGACCTTGCGGTTCTTGCCGATGATGGTCTTGCCCAGCGTGATCTCGCGATAGACCTTGAGCCCGCGCTTGCCATAATTCGTGACGATGTACGAGGCGATCAGGTCGGCATACTGCTTGCCGGTCACGCACCGACTCCGAGCTCGAGCTGCCCTCCCGGCAACGCCGCCGGCGTCGCAAGCAAGTCGTTCGTCGCGCGCGCGCCCAGCTCCTGCAGGCGTCTTTCGGAGATGGTCACGGCCTCGGCGCACAGATCGTTACCCATGCAGCTGCGGCCCTCGCGCGCGGCGGCCACCAGGGCCGAGCCCGAGCCCATGAACGGATCGATGACGATCTGGTCTGGCAGCGTGCTCTGCCGCACCAGCACCTGGCTGACCTCGGGCGGCTTCTCCGCCGGGTAGCCGTCGCGCACGCGCGGCTGCTCGATGATGTCGGCGGTGCCGAGGTTGTTGAGCTTGCGCTTGCCCTTCTCGAAGAAGAGCACGAACTCGTAGCGCGCGCGGTAGTGGTAGCCCATGCCGATCTGGCGCTTGTCCCACACGAGCGGCTTCCAGAACTTGAACCCGACCTGCTCGCCGATGGGCTTGGCCACGAAGGCAGTCTCGGGATCGCAGTAGAGGTAGAAGTGCGTGTTGCGCTTGAGCACGCGGTGGACCTCGCGGAACAGCTCCTCGAAGCGGCGGTTGGGAAAGATCGCGAACCAGTCGTTGCTCGACGCCTTGCTGTGCTTGAGCCGCGTGGTGGTGCCGATGGCGCGGTGCTTCTCCAGCGACTCGTACGGCGGGTCGGTGACGACCAGGTCGACCGACTCGGTCGGCAGCGTGCGCAGCCACGCGACCGCGTCCATGTTGGCGAGCGCGTACCGTGGTCCGGTCGCGGCGGGCGGGGTGCTCAGATGTCCAGTCACCCGAACACCCTAGCGGCCCGGTGTGACATCGCGTCGGGAGCTCGACCTACCCGTCGCTGGACAGGTAGCGAGCGAACGCGCCCGCGGCCGGGATGCGCCGCCACCACCAGCCCTTGCTGATGCGGAAGTGCTGGCTCAACCGACCCTGGTCGTCGTCGACCGTGGCAGCGCGGAAGCGCTCGTCGGCGTCGTCGACGAAGCGCAGCAGCTTGCCTCGCAAGGGTTCCACGGCCTCGCGCAGGACGACCTCGATGACGTCGCGCATGGTCAGATCGTTGGTGTAGTCGTCGACGGTGGCCGTGTACTCCTTGGCTTCCTCGGGAAACTGGGCCCATCGTTCGAGTAGCTGCGCCGCGTCGACGTGCTCGTGCGTGGCGGCGAGCATGGCTTCTTCTTCAGGGGTGAGGCGGAGGAGCAACGGCACCCCCGCAGCATACGCGCGCGGTGACGCATTCGCCGCTCGCCGCTCGCCGAGTCGTCACGCGCGGCGCACAGGGGCGCTACGCGCGTGGCATGTCATGCGCGGGATGCCTGCATCCGGCCTGCCGCGCGTGAGCTGCCTCATGGTGACCCGCGATCGCGTGGCGCTGGCGCGCCGCGCCCTGCGCTGCCTGGCGGCGCAGACCTGGCCGCACCTCGAGCTGGTCGTCGTCGACGACGGCGAGCAGGACTACGCGCCCGCGCTCGCCGAGCTGCCGGCGCGCATCGGCGTGCGCTACCTCAAGCAGCGGCCCGAGCCCGGCCGCTACCTGGGCGCGCTGCGCAACCTGGCGCTCGGCCACGCGACCGCCGACCTGTGCGTGCAGTGGGACGACGACGAGTGGTACCACCCGGAGCGGATCGCGCGCCAGGCCGCCGCGCTGGCCGAGAGCGGCGCCGACGCGGCGGTGCTGAGCTGGACGCTCATGCACCTGGATCTGCCCGACTGGGTCGAGCACGCCTACCGCGCCGATTCGGGCGGCGGCACGCCCGGCACGGTCATGCACCGGCGTGGCGAGGTCCGCTACCCCAACCTGCGCAAGGCCGAGGACACGCGCTTCCTCGCCCGGCTGGCCGCGCGCGGCAAGGTCGTGCGGCTGGGCGCCGAGCACGCGCACCTGTTCATCCGCTGCTTCCACGGCAGCAACACCTGGCACGCCGGGCACTTCTTCGCTCGCCTCCGCCGCAGCCCACGCGGCGTGCTGTCCTGGGCCATGGCACGCCTGCGCGGCGATCTGCGCACGCACCGGCAGTTCCGCCTGAGCGCGCCCGAACGCGCGGCGGTGGCGGCGTTCCTGGCCGAGAGCCGCGAGCTCGGCCTGCTGGCGCGCCCGTCGCGATGAACGCGCGCACGCTGTGGACGCGCACCGCCCTGGTCACGCTGGGACGCGCCAGCGTCACCGGCGCCCAGGTGATCGCCGCGCTGCTGCTGGTGCGTCTGGTCTCCCCGGCCGGCTGGACGCAGCTCGCGCTGCTGCTGTCGGTCTACATGGCCGGCCTGGCCTTCGGACACCTGGGCCTGCCCAGCACGGCGGTCTTCTTCATCGCGCGCGCCGGCGCCGGCGAGCGTGACGCGGTCATCCGCCGCACCAGCGCGCTGCTCGTGGCTGCCGCCGCGGCGACCGCGCTGCTGGTGCTGGCGCTGCGCCCGTTCGTCTCGGCCGATCCGGTGGTCGCGACGGCCTGGCCGTGGCTGGCCGCCGCGCTCCTGCTCGAGCTTCCCACCCTCGGCCTGCCTGCGATGCTGGTGGCGCTGGATCGCCCCGGCCCGGCCGCCCTGGTCGAGGGGCTGTCGTCCGTCGCTCAGGTGGGCGCGCTGGTCACGCCCGTGCTGCTGGGCGGCGGCGTGGTCGCGGCGTGCCAGGGCCTGGCCGCGTACGCGCTCGGGCGCGCGCTCGCCAGCGCGGTGCTCACCTGGCGCCTCATGGACGCGCGCGCGCCGGCCGGCGCGTGGGCGACGCGCGCCGGGCTGCGCGCGCAGCTCGCCTACACCGCGCCGCTGGTGCTGGCGCTGGGTGCCAACGTGCTCAACCGCAGCATCGACAAGTGGCTGGTCTACGCGCTCGCCCCGGCCAGCTTCGGCCGCTACGCCGTCGCCGCCACCGAGGTGCCGCTTCTGTCGGTGGCGACCTACGCCATCGGCGCGGTCATGGCCGCGCGTCTGGCGCGCGCCTTTGCCGCCGGGCGCGTTGACGAGGTGCGCGCGCTCTGGCTGGCCCAGACCAGCCGCATGACGCTGCTGGTCGTGCCACTCTCCGCCGCGCTCGTCGTGGCCGCCGCGCCGCTCATGGAGCTGGCCTTCACGCCCGCCTACCGCGATGCCGCGCCCGCCTTCCAGCTGTTCGCCGGGGTCACCGCGCTGCGCGTGGCCGAGTACGGCCTCATCCTGCGCGCGGGTGGCGACACGCGCTCGCTCTGGTCGTCCAGCCTGGTGCTCCTGGCCGGCAACGCCGTGCTGGTGCCGCCGCTCGTGCTGGTCCTCGGCGCCGGCGGTGCGGCGCTCGGCATCTTGCTCGCCAACCTGGTGGCGTGGATCTTCATCCTGCGTCGCATCGCGCGCCTGCTGCGTACGCCGCTCGCCGAGGTCTTGCCCTGGCAGCTGTACGCCGGCACCGCCGTGCTGTGCGCGGCCTGGGTGCTCGTGGTCGATCGGTCCGCCCGCCGCGCGCTGCCACCGGGAACCTCGGCGGCGCTCGAGCTGGGCGTGCGTCTGGGCGGCTTCGCGGCCGGTTACCTGGCGGGCGCGACGCTGCTGCGGCTGCGGCGCCTGGTGACGCCGCTGCCGCAGTAGGACAGGACAGGAGGGGAGCTTGCGCTTACGTGCGCAGGGCGAGCCGGATGGCCGCTTCGACGGGCGAGGTGTCGTCGTCAGCCCGGGACAGGTCGATGGGCTGGCGGGCGAGCAGGGGCGGCTGGGCCAGGAATCGTGGCTGCGTGCCACGATGGATCTGCGCCGCATGCACCAGCAGCGGATGGCACAGGTAGACCGTGCCGGCTGCGCCCGTGGCGAGCACCTGCGGCCGAGCCGCCGACTCCCCGAACCCGCTCTTGATCATGTCGCGCACCGAGAGCCCCTCCTCACCGGCGGGAGCCAGCAGCCGCGCCATGTCCATGTGCGAGCCGACCCGGATGCGCGTGGGCGCGTCGTTCTCGTCCACATCCGAGAACAGGAACAGCATCAGCAGCAGGCGCCCCTTGGCGTTGACGTTGGCCCGCCAGGCCATGAAATCGGGGTTGTCGTAGCCGAAGAGCCCGTCGATGTGCCAGCCGGTGTCGCCGCCATCTTCCTGTGACGGGAAGCGCACCGGAAAGGTTCCCATGGCGCCACAGCGCGACCAGCGCCCGACGCCCACCAGCCGGTCGTACGCCGCGTGCAACACCCTGGTGTTGGCCGCCTCGACGAAGGGCTTCTGCATGTACATGTCCAGGCGCACGACCGGCTTCGTCCATGTCGTCGGATCGGCCGGGTCGCACGGCAGGTCGCGCCACAGGATGGCGCGCGCCTCGTCGGCGAGATGGCGCGGAAAGGCAGAATCGATCCTGACGAAACCGTCCTGCACGAACTGCTCAACCTGCGCGTCGCTCAGGACGCGCGTCACTTCACAATCGTTCGACACGATGAGCTCCTATGTATCAGGCCAGCGAAGCTCCCCTGGGGAGTCGCTGACGTCGATCTTCCGGCGCGCGCGAGCACGCGCCGCCTTCACTTGCGGACGAGCGAACCCGTCAGGCGAGGAAGAAGACCGAAGCGATGCAGAAGCAGCTCTTCATTGCGGGCCAATCTCTAGCACTCTAGCTTTGACACATGCAACCCCTCCGAGATCGGATTGCCATCGTCACCGGGGCGAGCCGCGGAGCTGGCCGCGGCATCGCCGTCGAGCTGGGCGCCGCCGGCGCCACCGTCTATGTCACCGGGCGCAGCACGCGCCAGGCGCCGGCACCGGGCTACGCCGGCTTCCTCGAACGCACCGGCATGTCGGCCATGCCCGGCACGATCGACGACACGGCCGACGCGGTGAACGCCGCCGGCGGCCGCGCGATCCCGGTGCGTTGCGACCACGGTGACCCGGCGCAGGTCGCCGAGCTGTTCGCGCGCGTGCAGCGCGACCACGGGCGCCTGGACCTGCTGGTCAACAATGCCTGGGGCGGCCACGAGTCATTCTCCCTCGCCGCGCTGAGCGCCCCCTTCTGGGAGCAGTCGCTCGCCCACTGGGAGTCGATGTTCGACCACGGCGTGCGCAACCACGTGATCGCGTGCCAGCTGTCCGCGCCCCTGTTCATCCGCCAGCGACGCGGCCTCATCGTCACCACGACGTTCTGGGACCGCGACCGCTACCTCGAGGGCAACCTGTTCTACGACCTGGCCAAGGCGACCATGAACCGTCTCGCCTTCGCGGTCGCCGAGGAGCTGCGCCCCCACGGCGTCACCTCGCTGGCGGTCGCGCCCGGCTGGATGCGCACCGAGCTGGTCATGGCCGGCCACCAGGCCGACGAGAGCAACTGGCAGGAACGGCCCGCCCTCGCCCGCACCGAGTCACCGCGCTACCTGGGCCGAGCCGTGGTGGCACTGGCGGCCGATCCGGAGGTGGGTCGCAAGACGGGCACGGTCCAGCTGGTCGGCGCGCTCGCGCGCGAGTACGGCTTCACCGACATCGACGGCCGCGTGGTCCCGCCGTTCGAGATGGAGCCGTGAGCACTTGCTCTGAGTCCTGGGTTGCGTCCCGGCTCAGCCGCGATGGGGCGGTCCGAACCAGGTGGTCAGGGCGTCGCGCAGGCCGTGGTCCGTGCCATCTCCGACCCACCCGACGTGGCCGTCGGGCCGGATCAACACGGCCGTGGGAGCGGCGACCGCGCCCAGCACCGGGAGCTCCCACACACCTGCGTATCGAGCGTCGACCCGTCGAACCCGATCCGCCCATGCAGCGATGTCGAGCGCGCCGGGCTGACCAAGATCGAGCAGCACGGGTCGGGCATCGTGCAGCAGGGTGAACACCCGCCGTGGGCCATCGGCGGTGACCACGTCGAGATCGGGCATGCGGCGCCCGAGCAGCGGGTGTCCCGTGCCGAGGTCGTAGCGAATGTCCAGACCCGACAGCATCCCGGCGTACCACTTGCGAGGCTCGTCCATCTTGAACAGCTCGGCCAGGGTCTCGCGCAAGGTCGTCGTCCGGTCGTCGCCGCGGGCGAGCGCCGTTTGCGTCATGGTGGTCTTGAGCACGCGCGCAGCGACCGGGTGCCGCTCGGCCTGATAGGTATCGAGCAGGCTCTCCGGCGATGTGCCGTTGACCACCTGGGCCAGCTTCCAGCCCAGGTTCACGGCATCCTGGACGCCGGTGTTGAGTCCTTGTCCGCCGACCGGGGAATGCACGTGCGCCGCGTCGCCGGCCAGGAGCACCCGTCGCTCCCGGTAGGACGCCGCCTGCCGGGTCGCATCGGTGAACCTCGAGAGCCACGTGACGTTGTGGACACCGTAGTCGGTCCCGTAGACGGCGATGAGCGCCTCGCGAAGCTCGGCGAGGGTCGGCTCGTCGCCTTGCCTGACTTGCTGCTCGATCAACACCATCCGCACGCGCTTCCCGTCCTCGATCTTGCCGATGCCATTGGTGCCTCTGTCACCACGGCGGATGCCCAGCTCCGGCTCCGCGCTCATCTCGGCCTCGGCAATCATGTAGCTGACGGACGGATCCCACCCCGGGAAGTCGATGCCGGCTTTCTTGCGGATGAGGCTGCGACCGCCGTCGCATCCGACGAGGTACTTTGCCCGCAACGATCGGCCGCCTCCCAGCTCGACGTCGACGCCGGTATCGTCCTGGGCAAAACCCGTCACCTCGAGTCCGCGATGGATCGGTACCGCCAGCTCATCGACCCAGGCGGCGAGGATGCGCTCGATGTCTTCCTGCCGCAGCGCGAGCCCGTAGCTGTGGCGCGTCGGAAAGTCGCTGATGTCGAGAGGGATCATCGCGAGGGAATTGGTCTGCATGGTCTTCCCTTGCGCGAGGAAGCGATCCGCGATTCCACGCTGATCGAGCACCTCGAGCGTGCGTGCATGCAGACCGCCTGCACGCGAGCCGGCGACGTCCTGGCTGGCGCGCCGCTCGACGATGACGACGTCGACCCGCGCCAACGCGAGCTCGGCCGCCAGCATCATCCCCGTCGGACCTCCACCAGCGATCACCACGGCATGGTTTGTCATGGCGATGACCGTGCAGCATGACCCGGGGCTTGCTGCAAGCCCCCCTGTCTGGCATAGGTTAATAGTGGAGAGGGACGCGAGTCGCGCGTCTCTGGCCACAGACTCAGCTGCTATGGCGGAAGCGCACGGGAATCGAACCCGCCGACCCGCTGCCTTCGCAGAGGCCCATCGGTTTTGAAGACCGAGCCCAGCACCAGTCCAGGATGCACTTCCGCGTCGGAAAATGGCACGGGCGACGTCGCTTCCGCAAGCCTGCGCGGCGCGGCGAGGGGGAAGTAGCTTAGTCGTCGTCGTCGTCGTCGTCGTCGCCGAGGACGTCGTCGTCGCCCAGGTCGTCGTCGTCGTCGTCGACCGCGACCTTGGCCTTAGATC
>Ga0209515_10003009_pt1 | contig 24713 bp, 29 predicted proteins | sample Subgroupgradi54m_FD_187454 | JGI IMG/M metagenome (GOLD analysis project Ga0209515, IMG submission 187454) | Subsurface groundwater microbial communities from S. Glens Falls, New York, USA - GMW60B uncontaminated upgradient, 5.4 m (SPAdes)... ... | reverse complement strand
ATGTGCAGTGATGGTTTTAAAATCAATGATTCAACCATTAAAAAAAGATTTAATTTACCTCAATTATTCAAAGAAAAAGCTGTTCCGGATGTTCTTGATTACCTTCTTGATACAATTATTAAAGAAAGACTTTCTCGCGATAATGTAACTTTTGCTGCAATGAGAATAAAGTAAGAAAATCATCCAAAAATAATCATCTCAAATTAATAACACATTCTCTTAAACTCATATTTTTTCTATTATGAGCGAAGCGAATAAAGAAAAAATATTCAAATAAAAAATAATTCTAAAAACTATCCAAATCCTGCAGTCCTTGCAAGTATCCTTTTTGTTTTAAATAATCAACTTGATTATGCCGATATTTGAAAATAATATCTCCTTTCTCATCGCCGCCATGTTCCCATGGTTCAACTAAAAGAATGTCACCATCACGTACCCATAATTTTCGTTTTAATCGTCCAGGAATTCTGCAGATTCTGGTCTTTCCATCCATACAGCGAACTCGATTTCTGCTGCCACCAAGTCGCTGTTCAAGTACGCCAAAAATTTGATTTCCTCTCGGGAGTACAGCTCGACGTATTTCAAGCTGCTGTTCTTCAATTCGTGATTCTTCTTCTTTCTTTTTACTAATAAAAAATGACCCCTTGCATGTTTGTTCTATAATTCTTTTCTATTATTCTTTAAATAAACAAAGAATTTATAAATCTTCTCATTAATGATAAATTAATGGCAAAAGAAAATATGTTTCAATCATCTGAATTAAATAGCACAACTGTAAAAGAAAAAAACAATATTGTAGAAGAGCAAAAATCTCAAAAAATAAAAAAAGAATCAAAACCAGCTTCTTCATACAAAATAAATAATTCAGAACGTAAATTAAATAATAATATTAATAATAATGGTGATAAAATGAGCGATACTAATAATCATAATCATCAGAATATTCATCAGAGCAATTGCAATGAAAATAACACAAATCCTCCTCGAAAAAGTAGACTCTGGCTTTTTTTATTAGTGCCTTTAGCATTTGTTGGTATTCTATTCCTTCTCTTAATTATATCAATCCCTTTTTTAATTTTCAGTGGTTCACATGGGGCTGATGATAGCAATGCAAATGTTGCTGTTATTCCAATAAAAGGAGTTCTTGTTACTGAAAGTTCGCAAGGTTTTTTCGGAAGTTCAGGTATGGTTTCTTCAACAGAAGTAATCGCAGATATTGAAAAAGCTGAGCAAGATCCAAAAATCAAAGCAATTATTTTTGAAATTGATTCGCCTGGCGGATCGGGTGTTGCATCAGACGAAATTGCAACAAAAATTAAATCATTAAACAAAACAACAGTTGCATGGGTTCGAGAACTTGGTGCATCAGGTGCATACTGGGTAGCATCTTCAACAAATCATATTGTTGTGCATAAAATGTCTTTTGTCGGCAGTATCGGGGTAATTGCATCGTATCTTGAATTTTCAGGATTGATGGAAAAGTACGGTGTAGGTTATGAACGTTTAACTGCAGGCAAATACAAAGACATGGGTACGCCTTATCGAAAATTAACACCAGCAGAAACTGAAATCTTCCAATCAGAACTCGATGCAATTCACGCCTACTTTATCGAAGAAGTTGCAGCAAATCGAAAATTAGATGTGAAAAAAGTAAAAGAGCTTGCAACAGGCCAAGTGTTTATTGGCAAAGAAGCAAAAGACTTAGGCTTAGTCGATGAATTAGGCGGAAAGCAAGAAGCATTACAATACATTCAAAAGCAAATCAATGCAACAGCAGTTCCCGTTGATTACAAAAAACAAGGTGGATTATTGGATTTATTCAGAACAAATGCTGATCGAACTGCATTCTACATTGGGCAAGGAATCGGCACAGCATTCACAACAGAAGCAATGAACAGCAATGTGAAGATAACTACATGAAAACAGCATAATAACCACACATATTTTTTCAATTATTTATTCTATCTTTCTATTGAGTTTCTGTATCATTAAATGATTCATTTTTAGATCATTTTTTTATTCTCCTTGCTCTTTTCTCCTTCTTCTCTTTATTTTTTTAAAATCAGTTTAACATACTTTAAAAAACAAAAGCTTTATATATTAATTAATATGGATAACATAATAATCATGGTAAATGAACAACTCTTGGCGCAGCTCGAAGGTCTCCATACAATAGAGACAGCGATGCAAATCACCGGCTTAACAAAACAATCAACCTTAAATTTGTTAAGCACATTAAAAAAAGAACAGTATCTTACCACAACAGGTGGTGGAAAGCAAAAGCGATTGTACAAAATAACGCAGCTCAAACAGCTTCCTCGTTCTCCAGGCATGTTTGATTTACTCAACAAATATTCACCACACATGAAATTAAATCCCTGGTATGATCATCAGGTGCATGGCAAATATAGTGTTGAAGATGCATTGATCGATGCAATTAAGACAAAAAGCTTTCGAGTTATCTTGGTAAGCCTTTGTCTTTTTAGTCACATCACTGACTGGAGAAAATTACATCGTTTGGCAAAGCAGCATGATTGTATTCAGCAGGTTGGTGCATTGTACGATGTTGCAAGACTGTATTTTCGAACAAAATATTTTCTGTTTAAATCAGAAAGAAAAAAAGATTGGATTAAATTAACGCAGCTTGAAAAAAAGAATTTCCCAAGTATTTCAGAAAAATGGCATGTTTACATTCCATTTAATGAACATGATATTAGAGGTGAAATAGTATGATAACAATGAACGATCAAATGACTTTATTTAATTTAATCAGTAAAGAAATTAAACGAGATATTGTTTGTTATGCATTTGGTGGAAATGCAATGATGTTTTACGGTTACAAAGATGAAACAAAAGATATTGACATTCTTTTTGAACATGAAGAAGAAAGAACTGAATTTATTCGAGTTATTAAACAGTTAGGATATTCAGAAACATCAGCTCTTAAAATCTACATTCCAGAAAAATTAAGAGATCCTTATAGGCCTTTAATGTTTAAGACAGAAGAATCAAGATTTGACCTTTTTGTCAAAAAAATATTCAAAACGCTTCTAAGTCCTAAAATGAAAGAGGATTTTTTTGCAATTCACGAATTTAAAAATAATAACACTTTGACAGTATTTGTCCTACGAAAAGAACATCTTGTATTGCTTAAAGCAATTACAGAGCGTGACAGAGATTTTGAAGATATAATTACCATTACAAAAAAAGACAAATCCTTCAACTGGCAGTACTTTATCGATGAAGTTATCTGGCAGTTTCAGCACGGAGATTCTTGGGTACTCTATGACACAGAAAAAATGCTGTTAGAATTAAAAAAATATATTTTTATTGAAGAAAAATATCAAAAGCAATTGTATGGTGCAGTAAAAATAGAGGAGAAAATAGAAAAGAAAAAAAGTAATAATCCTCACAATAATAAAAAGCTAAAATAATTTAGGATATTTCTTGTAGGTCTCTGGATTTGATTTTATTTTCAAATATTTTTTTTGAGTTGCTATAGTTGTAGTAAAAAAGTTAAATTCTGAATTATTTTCCATTTCTGCAGGAGAATCTCGCAATGTACAATACAACCTCAATTGATTTTTTTGATTGCCCGCTTCAATAAATAATCGATCAGTTGTTCCTTGAATCTGTTCTGTTGTACCATTCTTAAGCAGATATTCATATGCTTTTCTAAATGAAGGTTGTTTTATATTTTTATAGATGATCCTCTCTGCAACTATCTTTGTAGGAGTCGTATCGCCAATATAATCCTCAATATTGTTAGTTCTATGTTCAGAGAGTATCTCAATTGCGTTCATTCGTACTTTTTCGCTGTTATGAGACAAATATCCTCCAACAATTGTAACAATATCTTCTTTTTTAAGTCCACCCTCAACAATTGAATCTAATACTTGTAATGCGAATGTTTCTTCGTCTTTCAATTTACTCCAAGGTAGATAATCTACTGCTTTCCGAAATAATCCTTTTGATCTATAAGAAGCTAATCCTCCAACAATCCCTAAAACAATTGGAAGAAAAAGACTCTCTTCATTTGTTCTCACTTCTAATCCAATAATATTGCCAAGAACATTTCCGGTAAGAAAAGCAGTAGCATCTGCAAGGAGGTAATCTCTTTTAAAAATCTTTTTCGCATAATCAATTGCTTTTCCAAAATATTTTTTGTTCCAATCTACAATGTTAGAAAGATAATTTTGGTGATTAGAGTCACTTGCCATTGATTTAACTGTTTGAGCTGCTATACTTCTTTCAACTCCATCAACTGTAGATAAATCCATTGTTTCAACTTTTTTTTCTAATCCTTCATTTGTTTCAGCAAGAGCTTCTATTTTTTGATGTATTTTAAATTTAGTTTTGGTTATTGAATATTTTCCTAAATGCCAAACTCCACCATTCATAAATTGAAGGTAATCAAAGCCAGAAGTTTTATTTTTCGGAAAATGCTCTGCTGCCATGCTTGGTAATCTTTGATATAACTGTTCTCTAACATTATTATCTACTTTTGCAAATAAAACATCAAATAGAGTCACAATTTCACTTTCAGTTCCGCACTCAAGAATATAACTAATCCCTTTATAGAATGAAGGTTGGTCTATTCTATCAGTAATCATTTGTGTAACAATAGCTTTATGTTTAATACTCTCTTGAACTGATTCACGACAAACATCAAAAGCTTTTGCTCGAACTGCATCATTTTCATGTCTAAAATATTTTTGTATTTTGTGGATATGATTATCAGGAAGATTAGTGACATTATAAGTTGTTTGAAGATCTTTTAATTCATCAAACATTTTATATTGTTCTATTCTCTTTTTCACAGAATCAATTGCTTTTCCAAAATACCCTTTTACCGTCGCCATCCCAGCTCCAACCATCCCTAAAATTGCAGGACCAGCAATTGTTGCTCCTAAATGATTTGGTTCTTCAATTCCAAAATGTTTAGCTAGATAATAACCAATTGTTCCGCCAACAATTCCCCCAACTAAACTTGTAAAAAGTACTGTACTATCTTTACCATGAAGTTTATTATAAACATCTGAAAGCGTTTCTCTTTTACTTGATGCTGTCTCAATTCTTACCTCTGATAATCCATCAACTCCTTTCAACCCTCTTGCAAGTCCTAAATCACTTTGTCGAGCATTTTCAACTTTCTCAACAAGACCCTCTCTTCTTTTTGCTGGCTCAACATCAATCATTGCGCAAACAGATTTTCGAAATGATTCAGGTAAGTAAGCAGCTTTTTGATTAAAATAGGTACGGATGTTTTCAATCTGCAGTTTTGTATCAACTTCAATATTGACATCAATCCATGCAGCAGGTTGGCTACCTATCGCTGCAGCAATCAATGTCATTCCCAAACCAAAATAATCAGTCTCGGCAGTTGTCTTTTGCATTCTTTCTTGCTCAGGTGCCATGTAATAATTTGAACCCATATGATTCCATTTGCTTGCCGTCGATGTTCTATCGCCTTGAAATTTTGCAACACCAAAATCAATGAGTGATGCATTTCCTTTATCATCAAGAAGAATATTGCTTGGTTTTGTATCACGATGAATAATTCCTCTTTCATGTGCAGCAGTTAATCCTAACAAAAGCTGTTCTTTCAATGAACGCAATTGTTCAACAGTAAATCTTTCTTCTCGATAAATTCGTTGTGCAAGATTAGGCACTTGTTCTTTTCTTATATCATTTTCACTAACTCTTTCAAGTAGTTTTTTTGACAATTCTTTTTTATATCTTTTAGAAGCATTATCTTTCTGCTGCTCTTTATATTCAGTAACTAAATATAATTCTTCAACTCTATCTTGTGTTTCTGTAACATGGTAAAAGCCATATATTTTTACAACATGAGGATTATCAATATTTTGCAAAGCTCGTGCATCTTTTGCTAAACTTTCAATATCATGATCATACAATGGCTTTTTTCGAATTGCAACAAAACTGCCATTACTTTTTGCTTGAGCAAGCACAACTTTTGTTTCTCCACCAACACCAAGTACACCAGCAACTGTGTACATTTGATAGAATTCATCCTCAGTAATTTTTGTCGCACCAAATAAACCTGCAGCATCCAACTCATCTATTTGCTTACCTACTACAATAGTAGTTGATACTGGTTTCATTGCAGGAAGTGGTCCATTATCTGTTGGAGTTACTATTTCATCTACTTTAACATCATCTATCCCATTAACTAATGTTTCTAATGTAACGTCCCGTCTCATTTTATTATGGTGAGGAGTTATCGTTTTTAAATGTTTACATTAATTACACATAAGTAGTTACTCATCGTAGTTCTTGAAAATCTTTCAGTTTTTTCAAGCAAAACTTTATTAAGGAGTATAGTCTAATAAGAATATACAAAAGTTACAATTAATAATAAAAAAGCAAAAGAAACAAAACAAAGAATCGTATGATTCAGTTGAAGAAGTACGAAAGATACGAAAAGAATTATCAAAGCAACCTTTTGATTTAAAAGAACTAAATAGTTATGCTGATTAAATTTCTTCTGGTTTAAATACTTCTATATAATTTCGAGCTATTATTATAAGTTCTTTATCCCTTGTTATTAATATAGCATTTATCTTTTTGCAAAAAGAAATATGTAAACAATCATAAAAACTAATCAAGTAATCATTTTCTTTTTCTATTTTTCTTGCTGTTTCTATATTATTATAATCATTTTTAAGAATTGTAATAAACGGATATTTTCTAAGCATAAACTGTTTTATATTATCCTTCTTTAACTTATATAGCAAATGTGACAAATATTCGAATAATAATCAACACATTTGCTTATTAGTAATTGTGAACAATTGTTCGATGATTGTTCACAATTACTATAACTGAGTTCTTTAAGTACACTATCTGATACAATTATTTTTATATCCAAATTATTTTTAATTTGATTAAGGAAATCTTCAGCAATTTTCCAATAAGGAACTCCCTTACTTTCATCACCTTCCCTATTGATCAAATTCAACCAAATACAGGTATCAACATAATAGATTTTTTTATTCATCCTTTTTTTAATCAAACAATCTTCATATACTCTTGCTCGATTTTTTTGAAAATTCTTCAATAAATCTGAAAATATCTTGAGGAACAACTAAGTATTCTTCAAAAAATAGAACAAATTTAGAAATATTTTCAATCTAATTGAAAATATTTCAATAAAAAATCAATCATTTTTGAAACTTTGCTATATAATCATCAATTCCCTTAATTAAATAATTCACAATCATTTTTCCGCCCAAATCCATCTTTTTTTGCTTTAATCGATATATCAATTCTTTTCCTTCCTTCAATTCTTCTTGGACCCAAGCAATAATATTTGGATTTGATTGATAACTATTACACAATTCGTCAACAGTTATTCCATTGCTCAGAATTTCTTTTGGAATGAATACTATTCCTTTTGCTAATTCATCAACTAAATCTCTTACAGCATATAATCTTCCTTGAAGATCTGCTAATTCAGGAATGTTCTTGGAACGAACAGTAGAACCCATACAGATTAATGAAATATCCTGTGGTACCCCGAATGAAGATTGATATAAATCAAAAAGTTCAGCTCTTGTTGATATCGTCTTATTTATTCTTCTTTCGCGTTCATAATTCATGGTATTAAGAAATTGATAAATATCCTCTCTAATATCAACACCATGGTAGGTTTTCATATCTCTTACAGTTCCTCTAAGACAAATTTCAACAGCTGTATTTAAGTAAGTATTGTTATCCATAGCACTCTTCAATTTTTTGGTCATGTCAGAAAAAGAATTATATTGTGGAGGTAACATAGCATCACCATCAGCAATGTCATCAATTTTTCTACAAAAATGATATGCCATCCAAATTGCTGGAGCAATACCTGTTGGCCTTACAAGAAAAATTCTTGCAATAGGATTAAATGTTGAAGCAAAAAGAAGCGCAGTCGTAATTTTCTGATATTTTGAATTACGTTCTGTTAAAGCCATTTGTTCTCTAATTGCTACAAAGTATTCCTGCTGCCATTCAGGCATTAATTTCCAAATTAATCGAGTAATCTTATCTTCTTGCAATCGATCTAATGTTTGCATAAGAAACTAGAATTGTATTGAAGATTATAAATTATTTGTTTCAATTATATTAAAAATCTTCTTGTCAAAAATAATCTCATCACAACAACGCAATTTTCCCGTGCTGCCAATCGTACAATATTTGTTTTGATGCAGATTGAACATCAAGAACATTTCCTTTTAATCTTTTATTCATTTTTTCTGCAACTTTTTCAAGAGCAAGTTCTGCATCTTTTTGTTTTTCAAGACCATAAAATGCTTCAATTACGCCAGGGAATTTTTCAATTAATTTCATAACAACTAGGTCAGCATCTTTTACTGTCTGTGGATTTTTGCTTCCTAAAATTGATAATTGCGCAGGATCATGTTCATCATACGGAATTACTCCAGGTGTGTCAAGCAAATGGATTCTGCTGTTTGCTCTAATCCATTGAATCCCTTTTGTATGACCTGCTTGCGGTGAAGTTGATGCTTTGCTTGCGCCAGCTAATGCATTGATAAGCGAACTTTTACCAGTGTTTGGGTAGCCAACAACACCAACAAAGATTTTATCTTTTTTTCCAAGGGAAAGAATCTTATTTTTCAGAATTGTTGTTCCTGCTCTATCTTTACAATTCACATAAACTGCATTTTCAAGCTCTTTTTTTTTCTGATCAAGCATTTCTCGTTTGACAAGATCGCATTTATTAAAAACATAAATAATCGGCTTATTCATTTTTTCAATTCTTTGCTCAATAATTCTATTTCTTGACTCATCAATTATTCTTGAGTCTAATACTTCAAGAATAACATCTGCTTTGGTAATCACTTCGTATACAATATCCCAGTAGTTTCGTCCCATTTATTTCACATTATTTTATTTATCAATTATGATTGCATTCTTTAGTCCTCTAAAATCATTATCTCCTGTTATAAGAATTGAATTATTAAGGATTGCTGTTGTATAAATTATTGCATCAGCTGTATGTAATTTATGATTTATTGAAATTTCAGCTGCTTTTTCTGCAATGATCTCTTCTACAGGGATAGTTATTGCCCTTTTTTTAATAAATGTGATTATTTCTGAAATAACGGATTGATTTATTTTTTCTTTTAATAATTTTTTTTTAATTTCAAATAGTGATAACGTTGAAACATAAAGTAATTCTTTACTTTCTATTACTTCACTATATTTTTTATTAGAAAAATATTCTATCCAAATTGAAGAATCTATAATTTTAGAATCTGTCACTTTTGTCCCTCAAATCTTTCATGATCCATTCTTTTGTTTTTTTACCAAGTATACCTGCCATTGACTTTTTTGGAAGATTATTCTGTATTAATTTATTTATTGCATCATCATAAGATTCTGCATTTGTTTCTTGTTTTATTTTTTTTAACCAATGCAATGTTTTTTCTTGAATTTGTATTGTTGTTACCATATAATTATATAGTTATAACTTATATATATAACTTATGGAAATTATAAAATTCATAAATAATTATCAATAAAAAAGTTATAAACTACAAATTAATCAAAGAAGACACTAAAATGTTTACTTCTTCCCATTGCTGCCCCAAACTTTATTAAGATTGAGTCGGGATAAATTATACAATTGTTTCATTTCTTTAGGGTCAGCTAATTTTAATACATCAAGTTCAGGTGCAAACATTTCTGAATAACGGTCTCTTCGCCGAATTAATTTTACAGCGCCAGATTCTTTGATCATAACCATTGGTGGTCTTTTAAGATTATTAAAGTTGGATGCCATTGCATTGCTGTAAGCTCCAGAATCCATGATTGCAAGATAATCATTTTCTTTAAGGATTGGTAATTTTCTATTTGAACCTAAAATATCAATGCAGTCGCACGTGCAACCTGCAATATCATATTTTCGTACACGAGGTAATGTCATTTGCGTTGCTGGCAAAATCTCATAATATGTCTTGTAAATAATTGGATCAGGAAGCATTGAATAGGTTGAACCATCAGTCACCAAAATTCTTTTTGTTTTCGTAGGTTTCTTGCTAATGACTTTTACTAAAGCAATTCCAGCATTTGCAACCATAAACTTTCCAGGTTCAAACACAAGATTTGGCCATTGCAAATCATAATTGACAAGCGTCTTTTTAAAATAACGGATGAATTTTTTCCCCATTTCTTCTGGAGTAAATATTGTTTCATCTTGATACTGTACCGGAAAACCTCCTCCTAAATCAATATCATAAATTGTGTGGTTATAAGTATCTTTGCAGTATTTTGCAAGCTTGAGCAATTTATTTGCTGCTTGAAAATATACTTTATAATTTGGCATATAACCACCGTGAAAATGAAATCCAACTAAATCAATATATTCGTAGCTCTTTGCCAAATCAATTGCTTTTTTTGCATACGCAATTGGAATGCCATATTTTGCTGCAAGAAGAGGGGTACCATAATGATTAATTTTCTGAAGTTTATTTCCGTAACGGATATTTGGATTCACACGAATAAAAATCCTAATTTTGGTCTGCATTTTTTGTGCAACAGTTCCAATTCTTCGAATCTCTTCAAGAGAATCTGCAGTAATCGCTCGCACACCAATTTTCGCTGCAAATAAAATATCTTGTTCAGTTTTATACAAATTCGTAAAAGTAATTTGTTCAGGGGAAAAATCAGCCAGTAAACCAAGAATAATTTCTCCAACACTGCTGACATCTAATTCAAAACCTTCTTCACGAACAATTCTTAAAATTTCAAGATTAGAATTACATTTGCAGGCATATTGGGGGCGAAGTTTTTCATAAGGGAAAGCAGCTTTAAATCGCCGCAATCGATCACGAATTTCACTTTCAACCATCACATAAAGTGGCGTTCCATATTTTTGAGTAAGATCAGTTATTGGAATTCCTTCAACAGTCATAATACCTTTTCTATCATGACCCAAAAATTTCCATCTCGGCTTCAAATAACGTTTTGAAACCGTTTTTTTCTTTTTCTTCAAAGCAACTTCTTTTTCCATTTTTAATACTGAGATTTTTTCTGTAAGAACTTATATTTAAATGTTTTTTATTTGGATAATATTTGTTATTTTTTAGACGTTCCAGTCAAAAATAAAGAAAATAAAAGATCTCCAACACCAAACTCATTTGAACTTTTATAAGGTGATTGTACAATTTGATTAATAGCATTATCATAAATTCTTTGATTAAATCTGCAAGCTGCCCATAATTCATTAAGCCATGGTGTATCAACAACATTTCCTTTTGTTTGTCTTCTCAAAAAATCATTTTTGTCTCCATAATAAGTATTAACAAGTTCAGCAGCTTCATTATAATTACTCATCGAAGCATAAATTGCAATTGCTTTTGGGATGTAACGCTTTTGTGTTAAATCATATGCATATTGATTTGCTTTACCTCTAAATTGATTCCACATATCCCAATCAACATTTTGCTCAGCAAGTTGCCCAATGTTCATCCCTTGTGTAGAAAATAAAACTTCAGCGTATCTGCTAATCGTTCTAATAACATATGTATCACCCTTAATCTCTTAAGTAGACCATATATATAACAATTATGTAATTTTTTTTCTTAGCCAGCAATTTTTTGGATCAGCTTTCGCAGTACAGCACTCTTTTGCATGCTCAACTAGCAAAGCATGATATTCTTGAAATAATTGGTAATCTCCTGTTAAATTATTCATAAACAATTGCTGCAATTCATCATAAGAAACATCTTCATTGTAAAATCCTAGACGAGAAAAGATTCGTTTGGTATAGGTATCAATCACAAAGATAGGACGATTAAATGCATACAGCAGAATAGAATCAGCAGTTTCAGGACCAATTCCATTGACGGATAAAAGTTTTATTCGCAATTCTTGTAAATCAAGCATTTCCAATTCTTGAAATGTATTTTTCTTCAAAAGCAAACAAACATTCTTTAATTTTTGCGCTTTCTGATTGTGATAACCAGAACTTTTTATTAACGCTGCTAATTCATTCTTATCAATTGCAAGAATCCTCCTAATATCAATTAAATGATTGTTATGCAATTCACTTATCGCTTTCTCAACATTTTTCCAAGAAGTATTCTGTGTCAAAAGCGCTCCAAAAATTATCTCAAGCTTTTGTTTGTCAGTTTTAGGATAGCTGTAATCTGCTGGATGGTATTCTGCTTTGGTTTTGCCATCGAGAGTTATTGGCCACCAGCCTTGATTTTTATATTCATTAAATAATATTTTGTAGATTATTTCTAATTTTTCTTTATGATTTATTTTAAGCATTTTTCTTCTTTTGTTCTTTTAAAAATTCTTTTATCTCTTTTTTAAATTCAAGAAAATCATAATGTTCTTTTAAATTTTCAAACACAAGTTGATCATCAATTTTTGAGTAAAGATGGACTAATAAATTTCGAAACTTTTTCATCTCTTTTAATTTATCAGCTAAGTCTTCAGAAATGACTTCTTTTTCTGCAAGAATATCAAAGATCATTTCTTCTTCTGAGGGAAGTCCAAATTTCATCTCTTTAATGATAATATTAGAAATATCAATGCATTGTTCAATTAATAATTGTAGAACTCGTTCACACGCTCTTCTTTTTTCAACACTTTTTTTATATGCATCAACAGTATTGGGCATAATAAGCATTAATTCCTTATAATTTCTCTCATAATTCTCAAGCATCATCACTATTCTTTTTTCATCAATCATTCAAAACACTCTCCAAATATTGTTCATAATGATATTTATAATCATTAAATTGTTTAAGGGTTAAGAAATATAAATCGTATAAAGCATCTTCATCTTTACAATAAATAATCTTTGCTTCTTTTAAAATTCTTTTTTTAATATACATTGGAAGCTGTTGAAATACTTGTACATCATATTTTTCCGAAGAATGCATAAACGAAAGCCGTAATCGAGAGAGTTGCAATTGTTCATATTTTTGAATCTTCAAAAATATGCAAATATCAATATCATTATACTTTTCTCCTCGTGCATAACTGCCAAATATGCCTACAGCTATTACATCCTTATTCATTTTCACTTTTTGAATAATTTTTCGAATAGTAGTATCAAGTGGCAAACTTTTGGTCACGCATTTGATAATTGTTTTCATAAATCATTATAAGACAAATCAAGTATAAATATTTTGGTAATTTACTCCTCTTTTTGCTCAGTTTCAATCTTATAGTATTTCCTGAACGTAAATTAATTTATCGCAATATATTTATAGTACAGCAATTCAAGTCAACAAATGAAAGAATCAACAATCACAAAAATTGCGTTAGTTATTTTTTTTATTGGCATTATACTCCTTTTCGCATTCCTCAAAACTGCAAAGCTCGATGAAAAGAGCATAACAACAATTTCCGACAAAGATGTTGACAAATCAATTGCAGTAAAAGGAACTATCAAGCAAATAAATAAAGCAGGCAACAATTATTTTATAACTATTGCTCAGCAATGCTTGATCAATGCATCACTCTTCTCATCCGGAAACATCAATCTCACAGAAGGCCAGCAGATAACAATCACTGGGAAAGTGATGAAGACAGCTGATGGCTATTCAATTATTGCTGAGGAAGTAAAATAAAAAATAAAGAAAACTTTATAAATAACTCCTTTTTCTAAGAGAACTAATAGGATATTATATATAATAATCTCAAAATAATCAAAGTGATAAACATGAAAGGCGTAATTTCAAATTTTCGAACAGGAAGACACACCCAAACATGCAACCATATGATTGTCCATGTTGAAGGTGTAACAAACAAAGAACAAGCAACAGCTTTGCTCAATAAATCAGTTGTTTACAAAACATCTGCTGGTAAAGAGATCAAAGGCAAAGTAGCTTCAGCGCATGGAAGAAATGGCGCAGTTCGAGTTATTTTCGAAACAGGAATGCCTGGTCAATCATTATCACAGCAAGTAATGTTGCATTAATTGATTTATCCTTCCAAAGTAGTTAAATTCTAATAACCTTTATATACAGGATGTTATTATACAAAGTTTGTGGGTAATTAATGGTATCATCTAATTTTGAAACAAAAGTAACATTAGAAGATTTAACACTTGGTTCAGCAATAGTAAAAGTGGTTTCTAATTCAACACAGTATTTTCAACTCTCATATGAGAATCCTAAATCTGAACTCTCAGAAGCTGAAGCTCTTCGTATAATTAATTTAAGGAGAGTAAACGACATAATCAAATTATACGGTCAAGTAATGATTACTCAATTCGATGATTTGTCAACTGCTGAAAAATATGTAAAAGCATACCTTGGTTTTATGAAATTATTTTCACCATTAATTTGCGCATCTGGTTTAACGACTGTTGCAAAAGATAAGTTTGGGGAATACAAAGCAATGTATGATCAAACAAAACAAGAGATGCAAGCAGCTGGTTCCATTGAATTATTAAATTCTATTCCTGCATTTGCAAGTTCAAATTTTAGTCGAATGATAGATCGAGCAATTGATTTTGACAAACAAATAGAACTGTATATACGCTCTCATCAAAGAAGGGAGTAAACCTTTTTATTAAACAAATTAAAATAATTCAATTAAAAAAAATTCAATAAAACAATTTATTTCTGAACAAAATCAACAATCTGCCGAATACTTACAACACAAAGTCCCATTTTCTCCGCAAATTGAAATACAGCGTCATTCCCCATCATTGTTCCATCATCGTGCATAAGTTCGCAAATTACTGCAACTTTCTGTAATCCAGCTAATTCGCACAATGCAAGAGAAGATTCAGTATGTCCTTGTCTTTCAAGAAGAGAATCGCGTGCAATCAGTGGAAAAATATGTCCAGGTCTTGCTAACTCTTTTGCTGTACCAGAAACTATTGTTAAAATTGTTCTTGCTCGATCTTTTGCACTAACGCCAGTTTTCATTTCAGAATTATTCGAATCAACAGAAACAGTAAAATTAGTGCAATGCTTGTCAGAATTATTTTCTACCATTAGCGATAATTCCAATTCTTGAGCTCTTTTACGAGTCAAAGGCACAGTTATAATCCCGCAGCTATAGCGAAGAATAAATGCAATCTTCTCCTCACTCACAAATTCACCAGCAAGCATTAGATCAGCTTCTTTCTCTCGAGTCTCATCAATAATAATAATGAGATTTCCTTTTTTTAGTTCTTCGATTGCTTTTGGTATTGATGAGTACATATAAAGATAGAAGCAAGAGTTATTTTTTAAAGTTGATTGAAATTGATTGATTTAGGAACCATTAAATAATTGTGGTGACTAAATTACATAAAAACGCCATTTTCGGTGATTTGTGGTGACTAAAATGTTTGTACGAAAAAAGAAGATTTCAGGGAGAGATTATTATTATCTTGTTAAATCTACTCGTATTGCTGATAATAGTTGGAAAAAGATTGAACGATATATTGGATTAAATCCACCAACCAAAAAAGAGATTCAATTATTTGAGAAAGAATTAAGTTCTATTGCACATTTCATAGAATTCAAAGAAAAAATACTGAGTTCTATTATTAATAATTATAATCAGAAAATAAAACGTTCCACAAAAGATGAGTTATACTCTTTTGAAGAAGAACTGTTAATCAAATTTACTTACGACACGAATAGAATCGAAGGTTCAACTCTTTCTTATAAAGATACAAAATTATTACTCCAAGAAGGTATAAGTCCTCCTGAAAAACCATTGCGAGATATTAAAGAAACTGAGAATCACAAAAAAGCATATCTCTTTATGAAGAAAAATCTTTCAAAAGATATTACGGCAGAATTTATTTTAGAGTTGCATCGGTTATTAAAAGAAAATGTTACGGAAGATGCAGGGAAATGGAGGGATGGCCAAGTACGAGTTGGAAATTTAATCCCTATCAATGCTGCAATGATTGAAACAGAAGTTAATAATATTATTAAATGGTGTACAGAAAATAAACACCTCTATCCTTTGGAATTTGCAGCAATATTTCATTGTCTTTTTGAACGTCTTCATTCTTTTTTTGATGGCAATGGGCGGATAGGGAGATTACTCATGAATTTTATACTCTTAAACAATAATTTTCCATTAGTCATAATTCAAAACAAAAATAAAAGGCGCTATTACACAGCTTTACAAAGAGCTGATAATGGTAATTATTTGTATATGGTTAAATATCTTGTAAGTGAATTAGAACAGCAATATGGTTATTTAATATAATGAAGTTATAAAAAAGAATACTAAAGCCTCAGGAGAACTACGATACTGAATTACGAATCTCTATGAATTGATTCTCCTTCATGATTAATTATTATGATGTAAACTTATATAAAAAAGTTTCGAAGATTCAAACTTAATATTTGTATATCGCTTTCTAATACAAACTATTTAACTTATCTTATTCTATAATTCTACCAGAAGTGCGCATTTCAAAAATATTTGGAGGGAAAATATGATGAAGTGTAAACTATGCAAAAAGGAAACAAAAGTAACATTGTGTAATACATGCAAAGATTTTCTGCAATGGATGTATCCAAAAGATAATCCAGATGAAGTCTTGGAAAGATACAGGAAAGCTGATCAGAAAAATGGACATAAGAGGAAAAGAAAATGAAACTAACTAAAGAATCTTGGATTACATTGCTGGTATGCTTGATATTGCTCAGTGTAAGCATTTTATTTTGGCTTATTTTAGGAGGCACAACTCTTGATTTGTTAATATTCATGGGAATTGATTTCTCCATAATCTTTGTTTATTTGTTAGCTAATATTGTTTTTATTAAAAAGAGTAAGGAGGCTGATATTATGAAAAGAAAAAAACAAAATGATTACGAAGTTGTGCGTGATGCAGACGATGAAGAAGTAGTTGAATTCAACGGAATTGAAGAACCAATTCAAGAGAAAGAGGATAAAAAACTGAATGATGAAAATATCATTCAAGAAGATAAAGAAGAAGATGAACTGAACTAAACGGAGGCTGATACAATGATTAAAAAAACACTAGTATTGTTGATGTTGGTTGGCTTTTTTGCATATCCTTTTGTAATGGCAGATACATCTGCGATAAACCAATCAATTGCTCCTGCTGACAAAGCAAAGTTTGATGACATTCTGAAACCAGTAATGAAAATCTATAATTTTGTAAAATACATCTCTTCTGTTATTGCTGGAGTCTTCTTGTTATACGCAGGAATTGCTTACATGAGTTCAGGGAATGATCCTCGAAAAAGAGATGAAGCAAAAAACATTGCAATGTATGTAATTATTGGAATGATTATCATCTGGGGAGCACCATTTATTGTTGGATTGCTTGTCTAAGGAGGCAAAACAATGAAAAAACTCTTTTTTATTTTATTTTTTATTGCAGTCATCCCAGTAGCGATAGCTGACAAATGTGAAGTTACATCTCATAAAGAAATATGTTCTGAGATAATCAATGCTGGATTATCAGAGTCAGAAGAGGATTATTTAATCTCAGATATTATTAGCGACAGCAAATATTATCCTGATTTTCAATTTGTAAACAATTGGAATAAACAATCACCCCAAAACACACCACCAGATGGCATTCAAAAGTACAGCAAGGGTTTTATAGAAGAAGCTTGGATTAAAATCCTTGCTGTAATGCCTTCTGTTTTATTGAATAATACTTTGTTGATTAATAATTCAGGAGAGTTATTGATTGGCTCAGATTACACTGTTAATATCCCTTCTTACACTGAAGCAGGAGATTGTAAAACAATAAGAAATTTAGAGAAAAAATCAGAGCAAGTTAATGTTTATTTTAATCAAATGTATAAAGGTACTGGCAAAACTGTTCAATATTCTGTAAGTTATGATGACAAAACAAATGTTGCAATAAAAGCTGATTATATTATAACTGTAAAAACAATAATAAGTCATTACAAAAAGAAAGAATTCTGTACAAAAAAGAATTGTGTTACAAAATGTGTTTATCATAGCACTGAAAATAAAATTGATGAGCTTATTATTGATGATGTTGTTATTGCTAAGATTGATAATCCTATTCTAGATTCAACATTCAAGATAAAAGATAAATATTTGAACACAACAAAAGCAAATCTCACATTTAGTGAGTTTGCTAGCTTGAGACTAACATTTGATAATTCTTCATTTCAAGAGGATAAATATTTATTCTCAGTGATTCAAAATCTAAGTCCATTAACTATTTTTACAATAAAAGCAGAAGAATATAATACTAAAGAAGCAAAGAACTTAGCTATTTCAGGTAATAATAGTTATGAAGTAATTATCAAGGATATGGATAATTGTAAAATAATCATTTCAAGTTTCTTTGCAAATAAAAATTTTGATTGTGATTTAACTTTTGTCTCAAATAAAATCAATATCTCAACTGATAAGTTAGTTTATAACGAAGATGAAATAGTTAATCTTAATATAGAACCAAAACAAGATTATATTGTTAAATATGCTGAGCAAGAATTCAAAACAGGTGGAAATCTTAATTTGCAGGCTCAAAAGAACTATAACAAAATAATAGTTTTTCACAATGACAAAGAAATTGACAAATTAATTCATGTAAAAAATGATGAACCACTAGATATATTATTTTCAGTTGGAGTTTTTGCTGGCACAAATGCAATATTCTTAGGACTAGTAAAAAAGTATTGGGGTGCTATTTTATGAGCGAATGCGGACTAACGAATCTGGCAGTATGCCTTCCTGAGAAATTTTTTGAATTTATTGCAAATCTCCTAAATGCTCCAATTCAACCATTGCTTTCGTTTATTAAGTCATTATTAACTCAACCAACAGATGTAACTGTATTTTATCCTTTGTGGAGTATTATTGTATATATAATCTCATTATTTTATGGATTATTCTTTTTATTTGCAGGTTTTAATTTCATGATTTCAGGATATGATGCAGCAAAGCGAGAGAAAGCAAAATATTGGCTTCAAAATGTTGTACTGATGGTTTTATTTGTGCAGGCAAGCTTTGTTATTTATGAATTAATTATTGAATTATCAAGCTTGTTGACAACAGGAGTTTTAGAGATGATTGATCAAAATTTCTTTTTGATGACAGCAGATAACATCACTAATTTTGGCTTGCAATTATTATTGTTGATTCCTTATGTTATCATTTTAATATTTACAGTTCTTACGTTAGCATTAAGGTATTTCTTTGTTGTTATTGGAGTTGTATTCTTTCCTTTTGCGATGTTTTTTTATTTCATTCCACCACTGCAGCAATACGGCAAAATGATTCTCAATACTTTACTCATAATAATCTTTATTCCATTCTTTTGTGCAATTGTTTTGCTTGGAGGCTCTGCATTATTGCAGATTCCATTATTTGAGAATTATAAAATTGTTTTAGTTACTGTTGCATTTTTAGCGGTTAATTTATTGATTATGTTTTTGTTGATCTTTGCTCTGATAAAAGCAGCATTTGGAGCAGCAGACTCAACATTTGGCAAAGAATTGAAAGCAGCTGCAAAATATTTAATCTAAATCATTAGGCGAAAACTAGTGGTTGAATTACAATGGAGGTGACGGGCTCTCGATGACTTTATTTTTTTAGATAATTGTCTAATAAAGAATTAGTATTCAAAATAGTATTAGATAAATCAATTAAATTTTTCCCTAGTTCCGTCCTTTCAAAGATATAACCTATAAAAAAGCTAATAACGACTATAATTATTAAAGAAATAAGTATAATAATAACGCTTTTTGAAAGTTTTTCTTTATAATACCACTTTTTTATACATAACCCTATAGTTAACAATACTGCTGATATAGTAGATAACCAAAATAATAATTTAGACACTATTATTAAAAAGATTATTAAGAAAGAAATAATCACAAATAATGTCCATATAAACTGATTTTTATTAGTTTTATATTTTTTAATGTTTATCACCAAAACTTATAAATTCAGCAATTAATGGCGGTTCAAAAATATCTAAAATTTTATCTATATTCTGAAGACAATAATCAACGAATTGAGTTTCATTTAGGTGCCATAAATTAAAACTTACTATTTTATCTTTTTGAAGTAAAACTGGACATGTAAAATATGGATAAAATTCGTTTATTAAATCATGAGCTCTCTTACTTATTTTTTCAGAAGGTTTTCCTTTTTCAATTAATTTATTATTTATCAATATTAGAGAAATCATACATGAGAACATGGCACTTATAAGCCAGTCATCTCTAATCATTCTTTCCTTCTTATTCTTTGATTCTTCAAGTTTTATAACATTTTCAAAGCAAAGTACTGCTTTTTCGTAATCTCCTTCACCAAAAAAACGCCATCCTTTCCTATACCAAGCTTTAATATAATGTGTATCAAGAAATAAGCATTCGTCATAACATTTAATTGCTTCTTTGATTCTTTTAAGATTTGTAAAAATATTTCCTTTTGTATACCAATCTGCAGGATTTCTTTCGTCAAAATATCTTTCTAATTCATTTAATGCTTCTTTAAATTTTTTCTCTATTGAAAAAATTACAACTTTTGTCTTACCTTCTTCATGATTATTCTTTAACGGATAAAGATTATCAAGAGCTTCCTTACTAATTATTTGCTCATCTGTGATCTCCATTGATCCTTTAATCTTACCTGGATAAATATAATATTTCTTATGATAAAATCTTAAGATTTTGCCAGTTTTTGCACATTTAATCATTTTTAACCCTTCTTAACTCTTTTTTGATTAATTACATTAATTCTATTTAAATTTTATCTAGTTATCCTAGTCAGCAATATTTTAAGTAGTAGTAAAATATTTAATTTAAATCATTAGACAAAAATTAATGGTTGAATTACTTATGGAGGTAACGGGTTCTCGATGACTAAAAATTTAAGAAGAATATATTTCTATTGCTAAGAATATTGAATTAATAATTCTTTGAAATAATTCTTTGAAATTTTCGACAATAAATCTATTAGTTAATATTGTATGTGCTCCTAAATTTCTAAATCCAAATGAAAGTAAAATATCGGTTTCTAAACATATATTGAAAACGTAACCATCTATACTGAATTGTATATTTTCAATATTCTTAAGGAAATCCAGTTGAAATGTATGTTGCTTTTTTAGATTTAACTTATCAATAGTACTATTTGGATTGTACTTCATAATAAATGATTTTATTGAATCATCAAACCCATTTCCATACTTATTAATTAATAAATCAAGAACTTTGCCTAATTGAAAAAAAAGATCTAAATAAATATTTGTTGTAACTGTATTTTCCCCACTAAAAAAAGATTTTTTAATTAATTTTTTATATTTAAAAATACACAAATTAAAATTAAACTTAATCTCTGTGTCAATTGAGTTATTTCTAAGAAATTTATTTTCAAAATCTTCATATTTAAAATTTCGGTTTCTTTGACTAGAATAGTTATTTATCAATTCTCCTATAAACTTTTTTATCTCATCAAGTTTATATTTAAAAAATTGGTTATCACTTTTGTCGTTAAAGAATAAGAATAAACCTGCGGGTAATTCGTTGATAGGTTCTAGTCTATTAAGTTTGTCTCTTGTCTTTAAATCTTCTATATAAGCTTGATTCATTAACATAAATGCTTTTTCAATATCATCTTTAAAAAAACAAGTTACTGCCCAAAAATAGAAAAGGGTTCCTTTATGAATATAATGACCTTTATTTTCAGATTCCCATTCTTCTGAAATATTTAATGCATCTTCCCAAACTTTTTCAGCATCACCATAATTGTTCTCAGAACAATATTCCTGCCATCGATTTGTATATCTCATGCTAAAATGAAAATCATGTTTCTCCCATAATTCTGATTTATCTTTAACACTTGTAAAAAAAAGTTTAGACTCTTCCTTAAGAGATTTATTCCCAAAAGAAGTGGGTAAGCTACAAACAGGTAATGATTTATTACTATTAGCTGACTCTGCTGAATAATCCTTATAATTTAAATGTAATCTGTATTCATCTTGTGTTGAAGTTCCATCTTTTAAAGTAGTTTCATTAATCATACTTTTCGTACTACTTCCTATTACTCGAAATCCTTCATTATCTACCATTGAATTAGGTGTTAGTCAATAATTAATAAACTTTCCTCTCATGACCTACGAAATACCACAACAATTAGAATACCAAGAGAAGATTATCTTTGGCTTGACATTCAGCCAATTATTCTATGCGATAATCTTCTTTCCGATAGCGATAGCTGTTCTTCTGAAATTACCTCTTGAATTACCTTATAGAGTAGCAATTGCATTAATCCCCTCAGGAATTGGATTGCTTTTTATGTTCACAAAGATTCCTACCTTAATCAAGAACATTATAAAATGGTTGCAATGGCGTGAGTTTTCTATCAAAGATAAAAAGATGAAGAAGTACCTCAATCTTGATAAGATTGAAACAGATATTGTTTATCTAAAAAATAAGCAAAGATTATCAATCATAAAGATTGAGCCGATTAATTTTAGTTTAAGAAATAATTTAGAAAAACAAATTGTAATCAGTATGTTTCAGAAATTTCTCAATAGCTTAGATTTTCCAATCCAGATTACAATTGCAACTGACTCATTAAATCTCGATACTTATTTGGCACGATTAGGAGAAAAAGTTGAAGAAGTAAACAAAAAGTCAACAAAAGATTACACGAGTTTATTCAATGATTTCAAAATACACATGGCAAATGTAATTGCAGCAAAAGGCTTATTGAATCGTTCATTCTATTTAATTATCCCAGAAAAAAATGACAATAATCTTGGCGTGCAAATAGCTGTCTGCGAAGAACTGCTAAAGAATATGAATTTAAAGTTCACACGACTTAAAGATGAAGATTTGCTATTTACAATTGCAAGCTTCTTTAATGATGTTTATAATGATAAAAAAGATACAATAACAAATGATTATTTTTTTACAACAGTTGCTCCACAAATATTCAAGACATTTCTCAATGAAGTAAGATACGATGAAACATTTGCAAGAACAATTGCTGTAAGAGGATATCCAAGAACAGTAGAAGAAGGATTTCTGGATAAAATAATCACAATAAATGGCAATTTTGACATTGCTATTCATATCGAACCATATAACATTGAATTTATGATGATAATGCTCAATAAAGAGCTGCAAAAACAACGAGCTGATTTATGGTCACTACAAAACAAAGGAATGATTAACCCAACATTAGAAATAAAATACAATGATACAAAAATGGTCTTAGAAAATGTGCAAAAAGGCAATGAAAAATTATTCAATGTTTCATTATACATTACGTGCAAAGCAATATCATTGGAAGAATTAAATATTCTTACAAAGAAAATTGAATCTGATCTCAATGCTTTGTTAATGATTCCTCATGCACCAACTTATGAAATGCACAATGCATTATTATCAACAATTCCTTTAGGTATGAATAAACTTAATATTAAACAAAATGTGACAACAAAAGCTTTGTCTGCATTCTTTCCATTTACATCTCAATTCTTGCAATTGGATGAATCAGGAATATTGCTTGGATTGAATAAAAACAATATTCCAATTATCAAGGATATTTTCAAGTTGTATAATGCAAATGGAATTGTTCTTGCAAGTTCAGGTGGCGGAAAATCATACTTCACTAAGCTAATGATTTCTCGTCTTCTTTTGAATGGCACAAAAGTGATAGTGATTGATCCGCAAGCTGAGTATGTTGATTTAGTTGAGCGATTTAATGGAGAGTTAATCACAATCTCCAGAGATTCTGCAACAATTATTAATCCCTTAGATTTAATGGGACATGATTTTGATGAAAAGAAATTGATGCTCTTAGATTTATTTCCTGTAATGCTTGGACAAACTTCTGAAATTCAAAAAGCTGTGCTTGATAGAGCCTTATCATTAGTTTATGCACAAAAAGGCATAACCAATGATAAAACAACCTGGAAAAAAGAGCCGCCATTAATGCAAGATTTGCTTAACCAATTAAAGTCAATGTCAAAGAATGCTACCAAAATTGAATCAGAAACATACAGAAGTCTCATTAATAGAATTGAAATGTATGTTTCTGGTGTTTTTAGTTTTATGAATAAACAAACAAATTTAAATTTTAATAATAGATTTGTTTGCTTTAACATAGGTGATATGCCAAATCAAGTAAAGCCAACAATTATGTTTCTCATTTTGGATTATGTTTATATGAAAATGAAAAAGGACATTGAAAGAAAAATCCTTGTAGTAGATGAAGCTTGGAGCTTATTACAAAGAACTGAAGATGAGGGTTACATATTCAAAATTGTCAAAACATGCAGAAAATTCAACTTAGGATTATTGCTAATTACACAGGATGTTGCAGATTTGCTAAGAAGTGATGCTGGCAAAGCTTTGCTGAACAATTCTGAATATACTTTACTACTCCGTCAAAAGCCTTCCATAATTGATCAAGTTGAGAAAACTTTTAAGTTATCCCAGCAAGAACGTGAAAGGCTTTTGACTGCTTTAACTGGAGAAGGTATTCTTATCATTGCGAATGAGCATACAGAAATTAAGATTATTGCTTCTCCAGAAGAGCATAGCGTTATAACAACAAATGCAGATGAACGACTTAAGAAAGAAATGGAAAAATCTGGAGAAATAGTAACAGAGTTCCAAAAGCCAACTGTAGATTATTCCAAGGGATATTATAGAAAAAAAGATTTAACAAAAAATGAAATAGATGACTTAGTAAAAAATGGATACATTGTTTCTGCGCACATTGGCTTGTAT
>Ga0209515_10003008_pt1 | contig 24717 bp, 20 predicted proteins | sample Subgroupgradi54m_FD_187454 | JGI IMG/M metagenome (GOLD analysis project Ga0209515, IMG submission 187454) | Subsurface groundwater microbial communities from S. Glens Falls, New York, USA - GMW60B uncontaminated upgradient, 5.4 m (SPAdes)... ... | reverse complement strand
AAGAGTTCATATCGACGGCGGTGTTTGGCACCTCGATGTCGGCTCATCTCATCCTGGGGCTGTAGCCGGTCCCAAGGGTATGGCTGTTCGCCATTTAAAGAGGTACGTGAGCTGGGTTCAAAACGTCGTGAGACAGTTTGGTCCCTATCTGCCGTGGGCGCTGGAAATTTGAGGGGGCCTGCTCCTAGTACGAGAGGACCGGAGTGGACACACCTCTGGTGTACCTGTTGTCACGCCAGTGGCATCGCAGGGTAGCTATGTGTTGAAGAGATAACCGCTGAAAGCATCTAAGCGGGAAACTCGCCTCAAGATTAGATTTCCCGGAGGTTTAACCTCCCTAAAGGGTCGTTCGAGACCAGGACGTTGATAGGTCGGGTGTGGAAGCGTGGTAACACGTTAAGCTAACCGATACTAATTGCCCGTGCGGCTTGATCCTATAACCTTGCTGTTATAGACAAGCACGCTAAATATTTAATGTGATTACGATCACAATCAATTTACTTCTTTCCAGATTGGATTTCTTGTTATGGCGTTTGCCAGAACAGGAAGTCAACAAGTTATGCCTGATGACCATAGCGAGTTGGTACCACCCCTTCCCATCCCGAACAGGACCGTGAAACGACTCAGCGCCGATGATAGTGCTCAATTGCCGAGTGTGAAAGTAGGACATCGTCAGGCAAGTATTCCCAAAAGCCCAAGCTGGATCAGCTTGGGCTTTTGCTTTTGCAGAAAGATATGCTTGCGTCACGCAACCATTGGGAAATCATTGCCAGAAAAGTCGGATAAAAAAAGCCCACCGGATATCGGTGGGCTTTTTTTTTGGTGCAATCGCTCCCGATCAGGAGGAGGTTGACAGGAATTGAATCCCTTCGGATTTTCCGGCCAGCCAGTCACGCATTTTTTCGTAGGCTTTTTCTGAAATCCCAAGGTTGCCGAGCAGATCCTCAACGTCGGCTTCGTGCGGCTGCACGATCAAGTCTTTGGGCGGGAAAACCTCTATCGTCAGGGTGTGGGCCAGAGAGATGGCGCACAGCACGCCTTGCTGAGGGATATCAACATCGAGTGGTGAGCCTGCATTGTGATGGCGCACCAAGTGACTGATTTCCTCTGGCAGCCCCCATAGCTCGCAGAGTTGCGCGCCGATCAATTCATGCGGGGGTAAGCCAAAATGTGTTTCCATCCCGTGCTGATACCCTTGGACTGGGTTCTGTGATTCGGACAGCATGGCGTGTGCTTTTTTCGACTCCAGCGCGAGGATGGCCAGAAAACCGATGTCGTGTACAAAGCCGCCGAGGAAGGCCATGTCCGAGTCACAATTGGGCACGTCACTCAAGCTGGCAATCTCTCGCGCAGTCAAGCCAACGGCATAGGAATGTGCCCAGAGCGCTTGTTTAGCGCCGCGTAAGACAGGGTCGATCGTCACGCTGCTACCCAGGATGAAGCTGAGAGAGAGTTGCCAGGCTTGCTGATAACCCAAACGCATCAAGGCTTCGTAGATATTGTAGGCGCCGCGCCCTGTGGCGCCGTAATAGACCGAATTGGCCATGCCGATTATGCGTGCCGAAAGACCAGGGTCCGACTCAATGATCTTCTGCAAGACATCCAGGTCGGCGGCGTCGTTCGCTTTCAGCCGCATCAGTTTGGGTGCCAGGGGAGAAATCGGCGGTAATTTTCGCAATGAGGCCGACAACCATAGGCCAATCTCGACTTCATTGACGGCTGCTGTATTCGCAGTTTCGGTAAGTTGATCGATGACGCTCATGATTTCCTCGGTTGGCAATGCGCTGGCAACTTCCCTACAGCTGAATTAACGACAGTGACCGGCAAAAATTGAATGAAAAGCTGGCGCGGAGGGGGAACGCCACCGGGCAAGAATGGCATAATGGCGGCTCTCGAAATTCCCTTTAAAACTAGGTGCTTAAGCAGATTTGAGCACCAAAAACGGGCAAACCCGAAAGACGCTGCTGCCGCATGACCAATCTACTGGATCAACTCAAGCACTACACCACGGTGGTCGCGGATACCGGGGATTTCAAGCAGTTGGCACAGTATCGTCCTCAAGATGCGACGACCAATCCTTCTCTGATTCTGAAGGCGGTGCAAAAGGACGATTACCGGGCTTTGCTGGCGGAGGAGGTTGCGCGTCAACCTCGGGCGAGCACAGCCGCGCTGATGGATCGCTTGCTGGTGCGTTTCGGCTGCGAAATTCTGCAACTAGTGCCGGGCCGGGTTTCGACCGAGGTCGATGCACGTCTCTCTTTTGATGTCGAAGCTACGCTCAGTAAGGCGCGCCAGTTGGTTGCCTTGTATGAGCAGGCCGGTATCGAACGTGAGCGCATACTGATCAAACTGGCCAGCACCTGGGAGGGGATGTGCGCCGCTCAGCAACTGCAACGTGAAGGGATCCGTTGCAATATGACGTTGCTGTTTTCGCTGGTGCAGGCGGTGGCGAGTGCTGAAGCCGGGGCCCAATTGATTTCACCTTTTGTCGGGCGCATTACCGATTGGTACAAGAAGCGCGATGGCGTAGATTGCGCACCGGAAGTAGATCCCGGTGTCGTGTCCGTGCGGAAGATTTATTGCTATTACAAGAAATTCGGCCATGCCACAGAGGTGATGGGCGCAAGTTTTCGCAACATCGGTCAGATTCAGGCATTGGCAGGGTGTGACTTGCTCACCATCAGCCCCGAGCTCCTGCAACATCTCAAGGAATCGGAGGGCGTACTGGAATGTCGCCTGAGTCCTACGTTGGCGGCCGACAGCGATGCAGAAAAAATATCCTTGAATGAAAAAACTTTCCGCTTTCAGCTGAATCAGGATGCCATGGCGACTGAGAAGCTGGCTGAGGGCATACGTACATTTGTGCACGATACGATCAAGCTGGAGCAGCTGATCGACACCGTGCGCGCACCCGGTTAAATTATTCGACTCAGGAGTTCGATTGTGGAAGTATCAACCGTAGTAACGCCCAGCCGCATGGCCAATGCCATTCGAGCACTGGCGATGGATGCGGTGCAAGCCGCCAATTCCGGCCACCCCGGTATGCCGATGGGGATGGCCGAGATTGCCGTGGCACTCTATCAAAAGCATATGCGGCATAACCCGACCAATCCGCACTGGTTCAACCGCGACCGGCTGGTGGTGTCCAATGGCCATGGCTCGATGCTGCTGTATGCGTTGCTGCATTTGACTGGCTACGACTTGCCGATCGAAGAGTTGCGCAATTTCCGCCAACTGCATTCAAAAACGCCGGGCCATCCTGAGCATGGCCTCACCCCCGGTGTGGAAACGACCACCGGGCCGTTGGGGCAAGGGATTGCCAATGCCGTCGGCATGGCGCTGGCGGAGAAATTGCTGGCGGCGCAATTCAACCAGCCCGGCCATGCCATCGTCGATCATCACACCTATGTCTTCCTCGGCGACGGTTGCATGATGGAGGGGATCTCGCACGAAGTGTGCTCGTTGGCCGGCACCTACAAACTGTCCAAGCTGATCGCGTTGTACGACGACAACGGCATCTCGATTGATGGCAAGGTGGAGAACTGGTTTACCGACGATACCCCGAAGCGTTTTGCTGCCTATGGCTGGAACGTGATTGCCAATGTCGATGGCCATGATGTTGCCGCCGTCGATGCGGCGCTTGCGCAAGCGAAGGCGAACGCCGCTGCCGATTTAGGCCCGACGCTGATTTGTTGCAAGACACAGATTGGCAAGGGTTCTCCCAATCGTGTGGGCACGGCCAAGGCGCATGGTGAAGCATTGGGCAATGAAGAGATTGCCTTGACGCGCGCTGCGCTTGGCTGGAATGACGCACCGTTTGAAATCCCGGCCGATATCTATGCTGCCTGGGATGCACGCCCGGCCGGGGCTGTCAGCGAAGCACTATGGAATACGACGTTGGCAAACTATCGCGCGCAGTTTCCGGCGCAGGCAGTGGAATTCGAACGCCGCACCAAGGGCAAGTTGCCGGACAATTTCAGCGACATCGCCAGGGAATTGCTGACGCAGACCAACGCCAAGGCAGAAACCATCGCCAGCCGCAAGGCCAGCCAATTGGCACTCGACGTGCTCGGCCCTGCGCTGCCGGAAATGCTTGGCGGTTCGGCCGACTTGACCGCTTCGAACCTGACTAATTACAAAGGTTCGATCACGCTCAAAGCCGGTGGTACCTTTGTGCCGGGCAATCACATCAGCTATGGCGTGCGTGAGTTTGGTATGTGCGCGATGATGAGCGGCATGGCGCTGCATGGTGGCTACATTCCCTATGGTGGCACCTTCCTGGTGTTTTCCGATTACGCGCGCAATGCGTTGCGGGTGGCGGCGTTGATGAAGCAGCGTGTCATTTATGTGTTCACGCATGATTCCATCGGCCTCGGTGAAGATGGGCCGACCCATCAACCGATCGAGCATGCCGCCAGTCTGCGCTTGATTCCCAATCACGATGTGTGGCGTCCGTGCGATTCCGTCGAAACGGCGGTGGCGTGGTTGGTGGCACTCGAACGCAGCAATGGGCCGACCAGTTTGCTGCTGTCGCGGCAGAATCTGCCATTCATGCAACGTGATACGACGCAGATCGAAGCGGTCAAGCGTGGCGGCTATGTCTTGAAAGATACAGAAGATGCGCGTGCCGTCATCATCGCCACCGGTTCGGAAGTGCAACTTGCCATGCAGGCAGCAGCGCAGCTTGCCGCGCAAGGTACGCCGGTGCGGGTGGTGTCGATGCCCAGTACCAGCGTCTTTGACCGTCAGGATGCCGCCTATCAGGCCAGCGTCTTGCCCAAAGGCTTGCCACGGATTGCAGTGGAAGCCGGCGTGAGCGATTACTGGCGCAAGTATGTCGGGCTGGAAGGCACCGTGGTCGGCATCGACAGCTTTGGCGAGTCGGCGCCTGCGGGTGCCTTGTTCAAATATTTTGGCATGACGACCGATCACGTGATGGCGGCGGTGCAGAAAGTGCTGGCTTGAAAAAGCCCGAGCAAAAGGCTGGCGCGCTGATTTCTGCGCACCCTGTGTGGCGCAGTCTGCAACAGCGTGCGCGCAAGATGCCCACTCTGCGAGCCTTGTTCGGGCGTGATGGCGGTGAGCAGGGATTGGAGCGTTTTGCGGCGTTATCGGTTTCTGCCTGCAATATGTTGCTCGATTTTTCCAAGCAACAGATCGACGCAGCGGCAGTGCAGGAATTGCTGCAACTCGCACGCCTGTGCGAGGTCGAGAAAAAGCGCGATGCGATGTTGATCGGGCGCCACATCAACACCACCGAGCAACGTCCGGCGTTGCACACCGTTTTGCGTGCTCCGGCCAATCTCAGCATTCAGGTGAAAGGTGAAAATGTAGTGCCGCCGGTACAGGCGGTATTGCAGCGCATGGGCGACCTGTGTGGCCAAATTCATCGCCTGCAATGGCAGGGATATAACTGGCGGCCGATTCGCCACATCGTCAATATCGGCATCGGCGGTTCCGATCTCGGCCCCCGGATGGCAGTGCAGGCACTTAAACCGTATGCGCAGGCCGAGCTGGAATTCCATTTCGTCTCCAATGTCGATGGCCGCCATCTGGTCGATGTATTGCGCAAGGTCGAAGCCGATCGCACGTTGTTCATCATTGCTTCCAAGACCTTCACCACCCAGGAAACCATGATGAATGCGCAGCGCGCACGCAGCTGGTTACTGGCGCAAGGCTGTCCGGAAACAGACTTGCACAAGCATTTCGTGGCGGCTTCCAGCAATGTTGCCGCTGCGCAGGCGTTCGGGATTGCGGCGGAGAATGTGTTCCCCTTCTGGGACTGGGTCGGCGGGCGTTACTCGTTGTGGGGCTCGATTGGTTTGGCGCTGATGATGTGCATTGGCCCGGATCATTTCAAGGAATTTCTTGCCGGTGCGCACGCTATGGATCGGCACTTCGCTGCCGCCCCGCTGGAACGCAACATGCCCGTGCTGTTCGCCCTGACGGGACTGTGGAACATCAACTTCCTTGGCTATCCGGCGTTGACGATTGCACCCTACTACCAACGCCTGATGGGCTTTCCCGCGTATCTGCAACAGCTGGAAATGGAAAGCAACGGCAAGCGTGTGACCACCGAAGGTCGCCCGGTCGATTACGCCACCTGTCCGGTATTGTTCGGCGAACCGGGCACGAATGGGCAACATGCATTCTTTCAGTTGCTGCATCAGGGCACGCAAGCGGTTCCGGTGGATTTCATCGCCGTGGTGCAGGACGACAGCGGCATGACGGGCCATCATCATGCCCTGCTCGCCAATTGCCTGGCGCAATCGCAGGCACTCGCGTTTGGCAAAACCACTGAAGAAGTGCTGGAGGAAATGCCGGAGGAACTGTCCCGATTGGCATCGCATCGCACCTTTCCCGGCAATCGCCCGAGTAATACATTGCTGCTGGACAAACTCGACCCCGCTGGATTCGGCACCCTGGTCGCGCTCTATGAGCATAAAACCTTTGTGCAGGCAGCAATCTGGAACATCAACCCATTCGACCAGTGGGGCGTGGAGTTGGGCAAGGCGCTGGCGGTTGACCTGATTAAACATTTGACTTCAGAGGAAGAAATGCACGTGCACGACATCGACGGCTCTACCGCCGGCTTGCTCAGAAAAATGCGCCGGGAGGGTGAGGCATGAAGCCGACGCAGACCCTGATGGTGCTGGTGTTGGCATGCGCCCTGGCGGCGGGTTGTCACACCATCGCCCAACGCGATGCGGCCGTAGAGCCCAGCGACTCCGCTCGTAACGAAATTGACCGATTGGCCGCCAATCCTGAAGAGGGTTTGCTGTTTTCGCGTCATCTCCCCCTGGCCCCGCTGCCAGCATCCTGGCTAGCACTTTCCTTCCCGAACAAGGCGCAGACTGAATACAGTCTGGTGTGGGAACAAGACCGAACCGCCTTGCGCGCCCGGGCGAGCAACTCCGTCTCCTTGCTGCGCAAGACCGTCTCGATCCAGCCGCAGGAACGGCCCTGGCTCAGTTGGAGCTGGAAAGTCACCCACCTCCTCGCCGAAGCCGACAACACACAACGCAGCAAGGAAGACGCCCCCGTGCGCGTCGTCCTGGCGTTTGAGGGTGACCACAGCAAACTCTCCTTCCGCGACCAGATGCTTAACCAGCAATCGAAACTATTGACCGGCCGCGAAATGCCCTATGCCACGCTGATGTATATCTGGGAAAACCGGCAACCGGTGGGCAGCGTGATCGACAACCCACATACCGGCCGGATCAAGATGGTAGTCGCCGCCAGTGGTACCAGTGGGCTCGGTCGCTGGATGAAGCTCTCGCGCAATATTGAGGCCGACTACCGCCGCGCTTTTGGAGAAGCGCCGGGGAAATTGGTGAGCATCGGCTTGATGACCGATACCGACAACACCGGTGGTCAGGTGGTCAGCTATTACGGCGATGTCCGTGTCCACCGGTGAGGCGGTCGTGAGCACAAGGTGCGCAGATGGAAAAACCGTTCATGCCGGTTACACGCAAGCGTAGTTACAGAAGACTGATATTCGCACTGGGTGCTGCCTTTGCGCTTGCGGGTTGCGCCCAACCCCGCAGCACCCCGCAAACCTCGCCGCCACCGATCGGCAATGGCTATCCGGAGAAACTCAACATCACTGAGCCGGGGCCGCAGGAAGTGGTCGTGATCATCAATGACAACACGCAGATGGTGCATGCCGGCCTGTTTGCAGGCGCCAAACTGCTGGATCCCGCTGGCAGTTATGAAGGAACGCGCCGGCTTGATTCGCAGTGGCCGGGGCCCAGCCTGCAAGACTATGTCCGCTTCCAGCTCGAAGATGGTCCGGTCGTCAAACTCTATCGCGTCACCCTCAGCGCAGAACATTTTGCGCAAGTCAAAACCCGGATGGAAGCGGCTGGACGCGCCGTGCCGCTCTTTTGTGCGGCCAAGGTACAAAACATTCTCAGCGGGATCGGGCCCTTCGCGGCGGTACCAGACGCCTGGCTAGTTTCGCCAGCGGTGCTGGCAGGGCACCTCGATAAAATCGTCGCTGTTGCACCGGCCAGTGCTGCGTGTTACTGGCCTAATGGAGCCTCCTGCAACCCCGGGCCGCGCGTTGAGCGTTTCGAGGCAGCCAAACAGTGAAATGAATGCGGCGGGGCTGAAGCCTCAATGATCTCTAATAAAAAAGCCACCCCGAAGGGTGGCTTTGATTTTCCAGACACACACCGGCACAAGGCCGGGGGCTTAGAAGGTGTGGCGAACGCCAACAGCGACCAGAGTCTGGGCGCCAGCAGAACCGGCAGCGTTTGCGGCCATCAGCGCACCGGTCGAGCCAGCCAAGCCACCACTGTGTGCGGCCAGTACTGTAGCGGCCTGGTTCGAGTGACCATACACCGTGTACAGCGTGGTGCGTTTGGATAACAGGTAATCCACTTGTGCGCCCGTCAGTTTGCCAGTTTCCAGAATCGTGTTTTTGTCTTTCAAGCGATAGTAGCCAGCCGACAGAACGATCTGGTTGCTGACCGCGTATTTGGCGTTCAAGCCGTCAATGCGGTAGTTTTTGGTGCTGGTGAGCTGTGGGTTCTTGAAGGTGGTAGAAGAAATACGCACTTCGCCTGCGCCAATTTTGTAACCGAAGTTCAGGGTGTTGGCTTTGCCGTTTTTAAGTCCAGCTGCGTCGTAGCGACTAGCAGTACCTGCGTTGGCGGTGAAGGGGCCGATGGCGTAGTTGGCGGTCAAGCCGACTTGTTTGCTGCCAGAATTATTGCCCGCAACTTCTCCAAACGATTGATAGATGCTGGCTTTGAAGCCGGACATGGTCGGAGTCGTGTAGCTGATCGCGTTGTTAACCCACAGCAAGTTGAAGTTGGTTGCAGCACCGGCACGGAGGTACGGTTGCAGGCTGGAACCGGTCAGGATGCTGGCACGAACGTCACCACCGGAGTAAGCAATGTAGAACGGGTCGGTAATGCGACCTGCGGATACAGTACCGAAATCGCCCGACAGCGACAGGTTGGAGCCGCGCTTGAACTGGGTGGTGGAGGTGTCAATCTCGCCGGTGTCAATGAAAAGACTCTGCTCCAGGAGGAAAGAGACTTTCAAGCCGTTGCCCAGATCTTCCGTACCTTTGAAACCCAGGCGTGGGCTATAGACCGCAGCACCAATGCCGCTCTGCTTTTGTCCTGCGACGGCTGCGCTGGCGTTCGAGGTTTGGTAGTAAGCCTGGTCAACCAGGCCATATATGGTAACGCTGCTTTGTGCTTGTGCCGCTACTGGGGCCAGAGCGCCAGCAACTGCCAATGCGATGAGTGATTTTTTCATTTAATGTGTTCTCCAGATGTTTGAAGGAGACAAAGCGTAGGTGAAGACGCCCTGCCCAGTTAACTCCCCTGTGGAAGAGTTAAACTGTATTTCAGCAAAAATCACACGGAGGGGCAAAAGGTATTTGTTTTTGTGTGGGGTATTTGCTGAATATATGAAGGTTGATCAAGAACGCCTGTAGCGGCCGGGCAACGCTGGTTTTGATGGGAAGCGTGGGGCTGAGGGCTTCTGGCTTCAAAAATATTTGAAGATGCATTAATTATGCGTTTTGTCTGTCATTCGCCGCCTTTGGCGGCGCTTGTTTTTCTGGGAGGTTTTGGCATTGCTGCGCTGTTCTTGGGTTTCAAGTGCTTTCAAAACACGCGCGTGCAGCGGAGAGGGTGGTTTCGATAATCGTCGCGTCGTGTTGGATTGAAACGAATCCAGCCTCAAAGGCGGAGGGGGCGAGGTAGATGCCTTGCTCTAGCATGGCGTGGAAAAAGCGGTTGAAGGCGTCGCGGTTGGTTTGGTTGACTTCAGCGAAGCTGCTGGGCACGGTGTCGTGGAAATAAATACCGAACATCCCGCCCAGGGTGTCGGCACAGAAAGGTGTTTGTGTGGCTTGGGCGGCCTCTTGCAGGCCTTGCGCGAGCCGAGCGGTCTGCGCAGACAGGCGTTCGTAAAAGCCCGGCTGCTGGATCAGTTGCAGCGTTTTGAGACCGGCTGCGACGGCGACGGGATTGCCCGACAGGGTGCCGGCTTGATAGACGCCGCCGAGCGGGGCGATGTACTGCATGATGTCTTTGCGGCCGCCGAAGGCCCCGACCGGCATGCCGCCGCCGATGATCTTGCCGAGCGTAGTGAGGTCGGGGCTGATGTTATAGAGCCCTTGTGCGCCGCGTGGGCCGACGCGAAAACCGGTCATCACTTCATCAAAAATCAACACAGCGCCATGCTGTGTACATTGTTCGCGCAAGGTTTCGAGAAAGCCTGCGACGGGTTTGATCAAGTTCATGTTGCCGGCAACGGGCTCGACGATGATGCAGGCGATTTGATCCGGGTATTGGCGGAACGCATCGATCACTTGTTGCGTTTGGTTGTAATCCAGCACCAGCGTGTGCGCGGCGAATTCCGGCGGCACGCCAGCGGAAGTGGGTTGCCCGCCTTTTTGTAAATTCGTCAGCAAGCCGGAGCCCGCCTTCACCAACAGGCTGTCGGCATGGCCGTGATAGCAGCCTTCAAACTTGATGATTTTGCTGCGGCCGGTAAAGCCGCGTGCGAGGCGGATCGCGCTCATCGTCGCTTCGGTGCCGGAGCTTACCAGGCGTACCTGTTCCAGCGACGGCAGCATGGCGCACAGGGTTTCCGCCATTTCAATTTCGCCTTCGGTCGGTGCGCCGAAGGACAGTCCGCGTGCGGCGGCTTCGATCACCGCCTTGACCACTTCCGGGTGCGAATGCCCCAGCACCATCGGCCCCCAGGAGCCGATGTAGTCGATGTAGCGTTTGCCATCGGCATCCCAGAAATACGGCCCCTCGGCGTGGGTGATGAAACGCGGCGTGCCGCCGACCGAGCGGAAGGCGCGTACGGGAGAGTTGACGCCGCCGGGGATGCGGAGCTGGGCGCGAGTGAATAGTTCTTCGTTGCGTGACATGACGGTTTCCTGAAGGCGGGTTTACCACGGAGTTCTGGGAACACGGGGAGCACGGGGAAAGGCAACAGCCGCCGCCAAGGCCGCCAAGAACGCCAAGAAAAAACCTCGGGGGTTTTGGCGTTCTTGGCGCCTTGGCGGTTAGGCCTTTTGTTTTGCCCTTCTCCGTGTCTTCGTGCCCTCCGTGCTGAAAGAAATTTTGCAGTGATTTATTGCCGGGCAACCAGCGCGCACAAAGCCGCCGCACGCGTCTGAATATCTTCCTGTTCAAACAAGTCGCTGATGATTGCTACAGCATCTGCGCCAGCGTCGAACACCTGTTGTGCATTGTCCAGCGTGATCCCGCCGATCGCAACGCAAGGCAGATTCAACGCGCGGGCTTGTGCAAGCAAATCCAGCGACGCGCGTCGGGCCTCGGGTTTGGTCGTGGAGGCAAACACGCTGCCAAAGGCAACGTAATCGGCACCGGCGGCCATTGCGCTGTGTGCAAGATCGAGCCGATTGTAGCAAGAGGCGCCGAGCCATTGGTCTGGGTGGAGACGCGCGCGTGCCTGTGCCAGATTGCCGTCCTGCTGACCTAGGTGTACCCCGTGCGCGTGAATGGCGCAGGCGAGATCAAGATCGTCGTTGATGATCAGTGCGGCGTTCTGGGCGGCGCACGCGGCCTGCAGATGAAGCGCCAGTTTGTGGCGGGTAGCGGCCGCGCCTTTGTAGCGTAGTTGCAGCAGTTTGATGCCGCCTGCCAGTGCCGCCAGCGCGGCGGCGTAAACGCGCTCGGCGTCGGGCCAGTCGGGTGTGATCGCGTAGATGCCGCTGAGTGGCGGGCGCGTCATGCGCCCTCCGGACTACGCACGACCGCCGTCATTCGTTGCGGGATGAATTGCCCCATGCCCGGCCGGAACGCCTGTTGCAGCGTGTCCCAGGTGTAGCGTTGCGCCGCCAGCGCGGCTTCGGTAAGTGGGACGCCGTGCGCCAGTTGTGCGGCCAACGCACTGGCGAGGGTGCAGCCGGAACCATGGTAGGAGCCTGGCAGACGCGGCCAGCGTACGCTCTGGATTTCACCCCGTTCGCCATACAGGGTGTTGCAGACCTCGGGCGTATTTTCGTGGCTGCCGGTGAGCAGGACATATTCGCAGCCGTGCCCAATCAGGGTGTGTGCGCAGGCGGGCAGATCACTGATTTCCCGGTCTTCCAGGAGATGCGCCAAGTGGCGCGCCTCGATGCTGTTGGGCGTAAGAAGCGTGGTGCGTGGTAACAATAATTCACACAGCGCCGTGCACTGCTCCTCGGTGGTGAAGGGGTCGCCACGCCCGGAGGCGAGAATCGGATCCAGCACGAGCGGCACGTCGGGGTAGTCGGCCAGAATCTCGGCGATGGCGACGATATTTTCAGTACTGCCCAGCACACCGAGCTTGAATGCATCCACGCGCATCTCTTCCAGCAACAGGCGCGCTTGATCCTCGACCCAGTCGGCTTCCACGGCTTGTACTGCGTGGACGCCGGAGGTGTCCTGAATCGTCAGCCCGGTCACCACCGTGAGGGCATGGCAGCCCAGGTGGGCAAGGGTGAGGAGATCGGCTTGCAAGCCGGCACCGCCGGAGGGGTCGCTGGCGGAGAACGTCATCACCAGCGGTGGGCGTGAGGGTGTCGGCATGGGTCAAGTGGCTTCGAGAAGCGTATAAAAAACAAACAGGGGGCAGCATTCGTCAGCCCTTTCCAATACAGTATGACGTCATACCGTGTGGCGCATGGGTTAGACTCTCGCTATTTTAATGTGAGCCGCTGCCGATAAGGCAGTGAGTAGGACGAAATGAAAACCTGGATGTGCCTGATTTGCGGCTGGATTTACGATGAGGAACAAGGATGCCCTGACGAAGGGATTGCAGCCGGTACGCGCTGGGAAGATGTGCCAGTGAACTGGACCTGCCCCGAATGCGGGGCGCGCAAGGAAGATTTTGAGATGATCGAAATTTGAGGCAGGCAATGGTGCAAAGGCAGGCAATGGTGCAAAGTGTGACGAAAGCCGCAAAGTGCTTTACCCGGCGCGGGGCGCTCGCTACAATGGGCGCGCGCACGAATCACCGGCGCGTGGCCGCCTGGCTTGGCGGCGCCGATCGTGCACTTGGTAAACAGTAAGGAACTTCCCAGCATGTCCGATATTGCGGGTTTGAAGGTAATGGTGATTGATGACAGCAATACCATCCGGCGCAGCGCAGAAATTTTTCTGACGCAGGCGGGGTGTCAGGTCATTCTGGCCGAGGATGGTTTCGATGCGCTGGCAAAGATCAATGACCACCATCCGAATCTGATTTTTTGCGACATTCTGATGCCGCGTCTGGATGGCTACCAGACCTGTGCGCTGATCAAGAAGAGCCCGCGTTTTCACGATACGCCGGTCGTGATGTTGTCCTCCAAGGACGGTTTGTTTGATCGCGCGCGCGGACGCCTGGTGGGTTCGAACGAATATTTGACCAAGCCTTTTACCAAAGACAGTTTATTGAAAACCGTGAGTATTCACGCTCGGCAAGCCGCCTGAGTGTGAATGCGCGCAGTGCATTTGGGAGATAGATAAATGCCAGTACGTAAAGTATTAGTAGTGGACGATTCGCCGACGGAACGCTATTTTCTGGTCGATTTGCTGACCAAAAAAGGTTACAGCGTGGTGACGGCGGAAAACGGCGAGGAGGCGATTGAGAAATCGAAATCCGAAAAGCCCGATCTGATTTTGATGGACGTGGTGATGCCGGGGCAGAATGGTTTTCAGACCACCCGCGCGATCGCCAAGGAGCCGGTGACCGAGCATATTCCCATCATCATGTGCACCAGCAAGAATCAGGAAACCGATCGGATCTGGGGCTTGCGTCAAGGCGCGTGCGATTACCTGATCAAGCCGATCAACCCGGCCGAGTTGCTGAAAAAAATCGAGGCGCTGGGCTAAATGGCCGATAACCGCAAGCAAACCCGGCTACGCGAATTCCAGGCGAATCTGGCGGAGCGGCTGCGCATTGCGGCGGCGACCGCGCAGGATAGCAGCAGCAAACTGGGCGTGCGCATCGGTGAGCGACGCTGGTTGATTGATTTGGCCGAGGCGGGTGAGATTTTGTCGGTGCCCGAGCTGGCGCGTGTGCCGTTGACGGTGGAGTGGTATCGCGGTCTGGCCAACGTGCGCGGCAATTTGCTGAGTGTGGTCGATTTGCAGCAGTTTACCGGGCTGGCCGCGACGCCTCTCGACAAGGATAGCCGCTTGCTGGCGTTCAACGTGCGCCTGCAGTTCAATGGCGCAATCTTGGTGAGCCGTATGATGGGCTTGCGCAATGTGCAGCAAATGGACTTGCAAGAAGCGGCGCTGCCCAACCTGGCCTGGGTGGGGCAAAGTTATCAGGACAACGAGGGTGAATTCTGGACCGAGCTGAGGCTCGGGGAGTTGATCGTCGATGAGGGATTTTTGCGTGTAGGGCGGCATTTGGCCGCATAAAAAAGTAGCGGTACTGTCGCAGGGGCCGCGCAAGAGGAGAATATCTTATGGCATCGAATTTGCCACCTAACGGTAAACTGCCTGGCTGGCTGGCTGGATTGTTTGGCGGCCGTAAAGGCCCGGAGATGACGCGCCGCACGCATCAGTCAATTGAGGCGAGCGACGAAACCACCATCATGCGCGTGATGGACAAGGCGGCCAGCGTGCGCCTGCCGATGATTGGCGATTGGTCCTTGCAGAAACAGTTGACGCTGTTGGTGGCGGTGTTTTTCGGCGCCATTGTGGTGTTCCTGTTGTCGGCTGGCTGGTATGTGTACCGTTCCTCCAATCTGGCCAACCTGACCGAGATTACCGGCGCCACGCTGATGCACTCGCAGCGTCTGGCCAAAGCAGTGCCGACCGCTGTGCAGGGTAACGTGGACGCGTTTCAACAGCTGAACGACAGCTTGCAGCGCATCAACAACAACGTCAAAGTGCTGGCAGCCGGGGGTAACTATGAGGGCCGTAGCGTGCGTCCCAGCAGCGCGGCGATCCAGCCCTTCCTCGATACGCTGGCCAAGCATTGGCAAACCACCGACAAAGGGGCGAAGGTGGTGGTGGAGCAGGAAAAAATTCTCACAAGTTTCGGCGCCACGCTGAGCAAGCTGAACGATGCCAACCCCTTGTTGCTGGAACTGACCGAACAGATCCTTGCCTTGAAAGTGGATGGCAAGGCCCCGGCCCCGGAAATTTCCGCTGCTGGCAAGATGGTGATGTTGACCCAGCGTCTGGCGAAAAACGCCAACGAACTGCTGGCCGGTGAAAGCGTGCGCCCGGAAACGGCGTTCCTGCTGGGCAAGGATGCCAATGCCTTCAAGGATTGGATCGACGGCCTGCGCGACGGTAGCGAGGCGCAGAACCTGCGCCCAGCACATGATCCCGAGCTGAAAGAACGCCTGGCAACGCTGGAAAAGGTGTTTGCCGACATGCAAGGGTCGGTGCGCTTGATTCTGGGGAATTTGTCGCGTTTTGCCGAAGCGAAAAAGGCGCAGCAAGCGGTGTTCAAGGACAGCGAAGAGCTGCGCCAGAAGCTGACCGATTTGCAGGAGGCCTACACGACCGAGCAGAGTGGTCTGGATCTGTACAAGGGTTTCATGGGCGTCAGTGCAGTGATTGCGCTGGTCTTTCTGACCATGTTGGCGATGGTGTATCTGGCCGACCAGAAGGCGCGCAGTGAAGAATCCGATCGTCAGCGCCGCGAAGCCGAGCGTCTGGAGGGCGAAGCCAAGCGGCAGAACGATTCCAACCAGGCCGCCATTTTGCGACTGATGAACGAATTGCAGGAAGTGGCCGATGGTGACTTGACGATTCACGCGACGGTGTCGGAAGACATTACCGGCGCGATCGCCGACTCGGTGAACTACACGGTGGAAGAACTGCGCGGGCTGGTGGCGCGGATCAACTCGACCGCCGAGGAAGTGACCAACGCGACCACGCAGGCGCAGGAAACTTCGGCGCGTCTGCTGCAGTCCACCGATGCGCAATCGCGCGAGATTCGCGAGACCGGTCAGGCGGTGCTGAAAATGGCACAACAGATCAACGAAGTGTCGAACAGCGCGGCCGAATCGGCCAACGTGGCGCGCCAATCGCTGCAAGCTGCTGAACAGGGCGCGCAGGCGGTGCAGAACGCAATCTCCGGCATGAACGAGATTCGCGATCAGATTCAGGAAACTTCCAAGCGGATCAAACGTCTGGGCGAATCGTCACAGGAGATCGGCGAGATCATTGAACTGATTTCCGACATTACCGAACAGACCAACGTGCTGGCGCTGAACGCCGCCATTCAGGCGGCTTCTGCGGGTGAGGCCGGGCGCGGCTTCTCGGTGGTGGCCGAAGAGGTGCAGCGACTGGCCGAACGTTCCGGCGAGGCGACCAAGCAGATCGCGGCGCTGGTGCGCACGATTCAGACCGACACCCAGGATGCGGTGTCCGCCATGGAGAAAAGCACGCAGGGTGTGGTGGACGGAGCCCGACTCTCCGATGCGGCGGGTCAGTCGCTCGGCGATATCGGTCGCGTGTCGCGTCAGTTGTCCGAACTGATTGAGGGCATCTCGCAAGCGACCTCGCAACAGGCGGTGTCGGCCAGCGGCGTGGCGCAAAACATCGAGCGGATTCTGATGGTGACCGAACAAACCACCGAAGGCACGCAATTGACCGCCAACGCCATTCGTCAGTTGGCGGATCTGGCGCTGGAATTGAAAAACTCGGTGGCACGGTTCCGCGTGTCGTAAATGCAGAGCGTCTCTCCCTGATCGGGGAGAGATCAACGAAGGGTCTGCCGCATGACTACCAGTAGTCCACAATCACAGCAACCAGCCCCCGTCGATACGGGTCCTCTGTCCTGGGTGCTGGGAGAAATTCGTGAATCCCTGTCGCGTTCCGAACAGGCGATCGACGCGTTCTGTAAATCCGATGGTATGGATGGCACGCAGCTGAAATTTGCGCGCAGCCATTTGCATCAGGCGCATGGCGCGCTGCAAGTGGTGGATATCGACGGGGTGGCGCTGGTCACGGAAGAAGTCGAACATCTGTACGAACAGTTTGAAAACGAACCGCAACTGTGCAATGACGCGGCGGTTGATGCGATTCGCCGTGGCTTTCGTGCGGTGGTTGAGTACCTGCAAGACTTGATGGGCGGGCACCCGCATCAGCCGGTGCGTCTGTTCCCTTACTACCGCGCGCTGCTGGCGGTGCGTAGCGCCGACCGGATTCATCCGGCCGATCTGTTTTTTCCCGATTTGAGCGTGCGCCCGCCCAAGGGCGATGCCCCCGCGCAGGCACTGACCGCAGAACAACTGGGCCGTGCACGCGCGCGGTTTGAGCGCGGTTTGTTGAAGTATCTGCGCGACCCGCAGGATCGCGGCGCGATCGACGCCCTGTACGATGCCATCGAGACGATTGAAGTAACCCAGCGCGCCGGTAACCAGCGCGCCTTCTGGTGGGTCACGCTGGCGTTTCTGGAAGCCCTCAAAAACAATGCGGTACCGACCGATCTGAACGTCAAGCGTCTGTGCGCGCGCATCAATCTGCAAATGCGTCGCATCCTCGACGGCACCGCCACGGTCGCTGAACGCTTGCTCAAAGACACCCTGTTTTTTGTTGCGCGCTCGGGTGACGTCAGTCCGCGCATCGCGCACGTCAAGCAGTTTTACCGGCTTGAAAATGCAATTCCCCGGGACTTTGAAGAAGCCCGTTACGGTGTGGTCGATAGTCAGACCCTGATGCGCCTGCGCGAGAAACTCGACGGCGCCAAGGCCGCCTGGTCACGCGTAGTGGGCGGCGCTTCCAACGAGCTCAAGCTGTTTGCGGTGGAAGCCGTCGGTTTGCGCGACACCGTGCAACAGATTGCGCAGCCGGATCTGGCGCGGCTGACGCAAGGGATTGCCAATCTGGCGCTGGCGTTGCAGAAATCGGGCCAGGCTTCTTCGGACTCACTCGGGCTGGAAATGGCCACGGCGCTGCTGATGGTCGAAATGGCGCTGGAAAACCTGCATGGTCTGGAAGCCGGCTTTGGTGAGCGCGTCGGGGTGATGCTGGCGCGTTTGCAGGCTGCGGCCGGGGGGCAGGTGCTGGAAGACAATCTGCCCTGGTTGCGCGAAATGTCGCAACAGGCGCAGCAACGATTGCTGATGGCGTCGCTGGTACAGGAAATCCAAACCAGTCTGTCGAATGTCGAGAAAGCGATGGATGGTTTCTTCCGCGATCCGACTCAGAAGGAAGAGTTACCTGGCACGGTAGCTGTGCTGAATCAGGTCGCGGGTGCGCTCGGTATGCTCGGTCATGCCGATGCGGTGTCCGCCGTGCGGGTTGTGCAGCAGGCGGTGGAAGAATTTGTGCAGCCGGATTATCAGCCGGATCAGCAGCGTTTCGATTTCATTGCCGGCAATTGCGGCGCCCTTGGGTTTTTTGCCGAGGCCTTGCAGCATCCGGCCCAGGCCGCTACGCATGAGTTTCAGTTTGATCCGGCCAGCGGCGAATTCAGTGCACAGCTGACCGAGCCCAAGTCGCGTAGCGCCCCGCCGGGTGCCGGTGAAGAGACCGATAGTGCGTTTTACCGTGAAGGTCAGGCGCCTGAAATTGCGCGCGATGCGCTGGAGGATGTGCTCCCAAAGTTCCCGGCGCATCCTGAGCCCTTGGCGTTTGATGCCGGGGTGCGCGAAGTTGTGGTGCAGCCGGAATTGGCTGCACTGCCGCCGCTCGATCTGAGTGACAGCCTGATCCTGGATCAACCCCTGGAATTCGAAGCGCCGGGCCTGACGCTGCCCGCCCTGGATCTTGAGGGTGAGGTGCCGTCCGAAGATATTTCTCTGGCCCATCTGGCGACCCTGTCCACCAACCCTGCCGCAACGCCGCTGCTTGACCCGGCACGCTCTGCCACGCCGTCGCCCTTCGGTAGTCCCTTGTTGCAAATGTCGGAAGAACAGATTGATGCGGAGCTGCTGGAAATCTTTCTCGGCGAAGCGGACGAAGTGACGCAGGCGATTCGTGAAGCTGGCCAGGGCTGCGCAGAGTATCCGGACAATCAGGAATTGCTAACCACGATCCGGCGCGGCTTTCATACGCTCAAGGGCAGCAGCCGCATGGTCGGGCTGAGCAGCTTTGGCGAAGCCGCCTGGGCCCTCGAACAAACGCTCAATCTGTGGCTCGCAGAGCGCCGGGTTGCGACACCTGAACTGCTGCACATGGTGCAATCCGGTGTCGCCGAATTGAATGCCTGGGTGGCGGAGATCCGCGCCAATGGTGTGACCTTGCGCAACCAGGACGCCATGATTGCATTGGCGAAAAGCCTGCGTGAAGAGCCGGTGGCCGAAATGCCGCAACCGGCACAGGACCCTGCGCCGGAAATCCCGCAGAGCCACGAGGAAGAAATTATTCTGGCACCGCTGGCGGACGAAATGGATGAGATGGATGAAATGGGCGACGATTTCCCCGAGATCGAACCGGTCTCCCTGACGCCCGCAGATTTTTCCCAGCCTGCGCTCACCTTGCCCGATGACGTGGTGCGGATAGCCGATCTGGAACTCAGTGTGCCGCTGTACAACATCTTTCTGTCGGAAGCCGATGATTTGCTGCGCGCCCTGGCGCTGGATATTTCCGAATGGCAGCATGAAATGGAACGGCCGGTTTCGACGCTGGCGTTGCGCAGCGTGCATTCGCTGGCCGGCTCTTCGGCCACGGTGGGATTGAGCGCGGTCAACCAACTGGCCGGCGCGCTCGAAAGCCTGTTCCATGGCATGACCCGGCAGCCTTTGCCGCTGATGTTGCACGAGTATGAGGCGATCGAGTTGACGGCCCATGTATTGCGCGACATGGTGCAGAAATTTGCCGCCGGACAATTGCCGGAGGCGGCGCCGGGCTTGTGCGAGACCTTGAACACCTTGAAAGAACGCTATGCGCCGGCGGAAACGACGGAGCCCTCGTCCGCAGCGGCGGCTGAATTGAGTGCATTCGATCTGCACGTTGAAGATATGAACATCGAAGGGATGAGCATAGTAGGGATGAGCAGCGAAGGGTTGAGCATCGAAGAGATGGACAGCGAGGAGTGGAGCGCCGCCGACCCAACCCCGGCGGCTTCATTCGTTGCAGAAAGCGAAGCGCCGATGGAAGCAACACCGACTGCTGCGCAACCGCCAGACGTACCAGCGATGCGCGCGCCAGAGACCACCCAGAAAATTCGTCACATCCATGTGCAAGGGGGGTTGCGCGACGATATCGACGCTGACTTGCTGCCGATTTTCATCGAGGAAGCGCAGGATTTCCTGCCGCAGATTGCCGCTGATTTGCGGCGCTGGAAAGAGACGCCGGTGGATCGGGACATTCCCCAGCAATTGTTGCGCAATCTGCATACCGTCAAGGGCAGTGCGCGCATGGCCGGTGCGATGCGCATGGGGCAGGTGGTGCACGAAATGGAAGCGCGCGTCGAATCGGCGATGGCGCTGGCCTTCACCCCCACTAGCCTGATGGAAGATTTGCAGGCCGATCAGGATCGCCTGCATCTCTTGCTGGATGAGTTGGTCAACCCCGGCGCTTTCGTGACGGTGGCCGCAGAGACAGACGCCGACGCCGAAGCAGACGTCAACGCGAGTGCCCCGGCGCTACCCGCCGACGCTGCGCAAGACGCTGAGGATGTGGACGCGTTGGGTGCGTCCGCCGTAACGGCGATTACCGTACTGGACCCACTCGATGCGCTGGAAACGGGTGCGCCAGTGGTGCCGGTAGCGGTGCCCGCAGGTGCCGCGCCCCGGGCGGCTGCACCTGCCGCTGCACAAGCGGCAGCGATGGTGCGGGTGCGTGCCGACGTGCTGGATCGACTGGTCAACCAGGCCGGTGAAGTGTCGATCACGCGTTCACGCGTGGATACCGAAGTGGCGGCGATGCGTTCCGCGCTGTCGGATTTGACCGATAACATGCAGCGTCTGCGCAGCCAGTTGCGCGAGATTGAAATTCAGGCCGAAGCGCAGATGTCCACGCGGGTGGACAGCGACCATCTGCGTGAATTCGACCCGCTCGAATTCGACCGCTTTACCCGCTTCCAGGAAATTACCCGCATGATGGCGGAATCGGTCAGCGACGTCGGCACCGTGCAGCAAAACCTGGCGCGTTCGCTGGAAGGTGCGGAAGAGGATTTGATCGGTCAGCTGCGCCTGACGCGTGAATTGCAACAGGACTTGATGCGCGTGCGCATGGTGCAGTTTGGCAGCGTGTCCGAACGGCTCTACCGCGTGGTGCGGCTAGCGGCCAAGGAAATGGACAAGCGCGTCAACCTCGATATCCGTGGCTTGCAGGTCGAACTGGATCGCGGCGTGCTGGAAAAAATGGTGGGCCCGTTTGAACATCTGCTGCGCAATGCGGTGGCGCATGGTGTTGAAACACGTGCTGCGCGCGCTGCTGCCGACAAGGCGGATGTCGGCGAACTGTTGATCGAAGTGCGCCAGGAAGGTAACGAGGTCGTGATCACCTTTTCTGACGATGGCGGCGGTTTGAATCTCCCACGCATTCGCGAGCGGGCGCTAGAGCTGGGCATGCTGACCCACGATACGGACGCTTCGGAACAGGCGATTGCCGAAATGATTTTCGAGCCCGGTTTCTCGACCGTCACCGAAGTCACCGAGCTGGCCGGACGGGGTGTCGGAATGGATGTGGTGCGCTCCGAAGCGGCTGCCTTGGGTGGGCGGATTGACCTCGAATTCACGCCGGGCGCAGGATCGCGCTTCACGATTCATCTGCCATTGACGCTGGCGATTACCCAGGTGGTGCTGATTCGTGTGGGTGAACAGAAATATTCGCTACCAGCGGTGCTGGTTGAACAGGTACAGCAACTCAAACCGCAGGCGCTGGCCAATGCTTATAACGAACGCGGCATCGTTTGGCAAAACACCCGTGTCGAGATGCATTACCTCGCTACCCTGATGGGTGAGAGTAGCCATGCGCCGATGGCGCAACGGTATTCGCCGGTGATGATTTTGCGTTCCGGTATCCATCGGATTGCCGTACACGTCGATGAAATCGTCGGCAACATCGAAGCGGTGGTCAAGAATATCGGCCCGCAACTGGCGCGGGTGCCCGGCATTGCCGGCGCGACGGTGCTCGGTACTGGCGAGATCGTGATGATTCTGAACCCGGTGCAACTGGCGCTGTCGCAGGCGGTGGAAGCGCGCAGCCACATGGCGCTGGCGGGCAGTACGCAGGCCGAAGTGATGGGTGCAGTGGCGGAGATTTTGCCGCCCGATGTCGAACGCACAGTGCCGGTCAGTGGGCTGGATACCACGCCAACCATCATGGTGGTGGACGATTCGCTCACCGTGCGCAAGGTCACCCAGCGTTTCCTGCTGCGCGAGGGTTATCAAGTCGTGCTCGCCAAGGATGGTGTCGATGCTCTGCGTCAGATGCAGGATTACACCCCGGATGTGATGCTGGTCGATATCGAAATGCCACGCATGGATGGTTTTGACTTGACCCGTAACGTGCGCGGCGACGACCGCTTCAAGGGTATCCCGATCATCATGATTACTTCGCGTACCGCAGACAAACATCGCAACTACGCGATGAGCCTGGGCGTGAACGAATATCTCGGCAAGCCGTTCCAGGAAGATCAGTTGCTGGCGTATATCAAACGCTTCCTCAACGAACGCGGGGTGCGGGCTTCTGCGTAAACGGTGACGAGTGACGGGTGACACACCTGACCACGAAGTGCGGCGGTTCCCTGCTTTTGTCACCCGTCACTTGTCACTGCTTCAAGCTTGTCACTGGCTTCGCGTAGATTAGAATACAGCCATGCCCGCAGCCTCTGCCACCCCTCCCGCCACTTTCCCCAGCCTGGCCAGCCAGTTTCTGGTGGCGATGCCAAATATGGTGGATCCGAATTTCTCTGGGGCGGTGGTGCTGTTGTGTGAGCATACCGAGAACGGCGCCCTGGGCATGATCATCAACAAGCCGACTGATTTGACGCTGAGCACCCTGTTCGAGCGTATCGAGATTCCCTTGCACAATCCAAAATTGCATCACCTGCCGCTCTATTACGGCGGGCCGGTGCAGGTCGAGCGCGGTTTTGTGTTGCACAGCCCGGTCGGGAAATGGAGTTCCAGTTTGCAAATCGACCCCTCGCTGGGAATGACCACCTCCAAGGATGTGCTGCAGGCGGCAGCACAAGCCGAGGGGCCGGAACAGATTTTGATCACGCTCGGATATTCCGGTTGGGGAGCCGGCCAACTGGAGCAAGAAATCGCCCAGAATGCCTGGCTCAATCTGCCGATCCGCCATGATCTGATTTTCGATGTCGCGCCGGAATTGCGTTTTGTTACCGCGTATCAGATTCTGGGCATCGACCCGCTGCAAATTTCCACGCAGGCAGGGCATGCCTGAGCAGGTTCTCCTGGGCTTTGATTGGGGTGAAAAGCGCATCGGCGTGGCAATCGGTAATACAATTACGCGCAGCGCGCGGGCGCTCGAAGTGATTGCGCTGGAACAGCGTGATGCCCGGTTTGCGCGGATCGCCCATTTGCTGGAAGAGTGGCAGCCGAACGCGTTGGTGGTCGGCATCCCGCTGCATCCCGATGGGGTCGCCCATGCAATCACGGCGCGATGTGAACGTTTTGCCAATCAGTTGCACGGCCGTTTCAGTTTGCCGGTGCTGCGCGTGGATGAACGCTATAGCTCGGCGGCGGCCGGAGCAGGTGCCGGAGACGAACAGAACATCGATGCAATCGCCGCACAAATCATTCTGCAACAGTATCTCGATCAACTGTAGCTCGATCAACATTACGCATTTCACAAAAAATAACCATGCGCTCTGATTTTGAACCCGACTCAGGAAAACTGCTCGACGCAGAATTTTTCTACAGTCGCCTGTTGCAGAGCCTGCGTACGCGGCTCGAATCGGCGCCCGATTTTCAGGCGCAGGTCGGCATGATCGGCATCCACAGTGGGGGTGCCTGGATCGCGCAGCGCCTGCATGCCGATCTGCAATTGCAGCAACCCCTGGGTAGCCTGGACAGCGCGCTGTATCGCGACGATTTGTCCGAACGTGGTTTTCGCGCCGACGTGCAGCCTGCGCACATTCCCTTTGAGGTCGCCGGTCGCCACATCCTCCTGATTGATGACGTGCTCTACACCGGCCGCACCGTGCGTGGCGCGCTCAACGAGCTGTTCGATTTTGGTCGCCCAGCGCGGGTTGAGCTGGCCGTGCTGGTCGATCGCGGTGGACGCGAACTGCCGGTCGCCGCGCAGTACGTTGGCGAAACGCTGGCGCTGTGGCCGACCCAGAGTCTGGTGCTGACCCATAACGACGATAACTTTTTTTCACTGACGCTGGAGAACGAATGAGCCGGCACCCGCAATTGCATGAAGACGGCGCGCTGCGCCACCTGCTCACCCTCGAAGGCCTGCCCGCCAGTTTGATGACCCGCATTCTCGATACCGCGACCAGCTTTGTTTCGGTCGCGGATCGCGAAGTGAAGAAGGTGCCGCTACTGCGCGGTAAATCGGTATTCAACTTGTTCTTCGAAAATTCCACGCGCACGCGCACGACTTTTGAAATCGCTGCCAAGCGGCTGTCGGCCGACGTGGTCAATCTGAACATCAACGCTTCCAGCACCAGCAAGGGCGAGTCCCTGCTCGATACAATCGACAATCTGGCGGCGATGCAAGCCGACATGTTCGTCGTGCGCCATGCGCAAAGCGGCGCGCCCTACCAGATCGCCGAACATCTGAACAAGACGGGCAGCAATGCGCGCGTGATCAACGCCGGCGACGGTCAGCATGCCCACCCGACGCAGGGTCTGCTGGACATGTACACGATCCG
>Ga0209515_10003007_pt1 | contig 24717 bp, 22 predicted proteins | sample Subgroupgradi54m_FD_187454 | JGI IMG/M metagenome (GOLD analysis project Ga0209515, IMG submission 187454) | Subsurface groundwater microbial communities from S. Glens Falls, New York, USA - GMW60B uncontaminated upgradient, 5.4 m (SPAdes)... ... | reverse complement strand
CGCCTCCGGCTCCTCGGAATGAAAATATGAAAGCGCGACTCCTGCCGCCAGCGTAGGCTGGCGGTGGAAATCCCTTCTACAGGAAGGAAAGGAGTCGCGCATGGAAGAATATATCGCATTCGACAGCCATAAGCGTTACACCTGGGTGGAGCACGAACAGGTGACTACAGGGAGGGTTCGGCAGTATCGTCTGGAGCACAAGCCGGGGGCCATTGGCCATGCATTGGCCGGCTGCGAGCCGGGCACAGCGGTGGCCATCGAAGCCACGGCGAACTGGTATTGGATCATCGACGAAATCGAGCAGGCTGGCTTGCGGCCGCAGCTGGTGCATCCGCGCAAAGCGAAGCTGATGATGGGCCAGATCAACAAGACGGACAAGCTCGATGCGCACGGGTTGAACCGACTGCAGCGGAACGGGACGCTGCCGACGGTGTGGATTCCGCCGGGGCGGTTGCGCGAGTTGCGCGAGCTGACGCGCACGCGGGTGGTGTTGGTGGCGCAGCGGACGCGCTGGAAGAATCGCATCACGGCGACGCTGGCGAAGTGGGGCGTGCCGCCGAGCGAGTACAGCGACGCGTACGGGAAGGGCGCGCGGGCGGAGAGGGAGACGCGCCTGGAGGGATTGCCGGAGCAGACGCGCTGGGTGACGCAGCACATGTTGGCGCAACTGGATGGGCTGAGCGAACAGATTCAGGAGTTCGAGCAGCGGCTGGAGGAACTGGTCGAGATCACCCCGGAGATGCAGTGGCTGATGAGCCTGCCGGGAGTGGGGGTGATTCTGGCGGCCACGATCGCGCTGGAGATCGGCGAGGTTGGCCGGTTTCCCGATGCGGCGCACCTGGCCAGCTACGCGGGAACCACGCCGCGGGTGCACGCCAGCGGGGGTCGGGTACGCTACGGTCGGACGCGGCCGGACGTGAACCGCTATCTGAAGTGGGCGTTTGCCGAAGCGGGCAACTCGGTGGCGGTGAATTACAAGCGCTGGCCGGAGCGGCATGTCAGTCAGCTCTACTTCCGGCTGCGGGTGCGCAAAGGGCACAGCAAGGCGGTGGGAGCGGTGGCGCGGCATCTGGCCGAAGCCGCCTTCCACGTGCTGAGCCGGAAGCAGGAGTATCGAGATCCGACGGCAGCACCGGGTCGGACCACGGGGGTGGAAGCGCGGTGACGTCATGAGCCCTGGGCTGGTAGAACGGGCTCGCGGAATGAATGCGACCCACCTCCGAGAGATGTTCATGCCCCCCTGAGGGCGAAGAGATGACTGGGGACGACCCCACTCGACCCGAGCTGCGGATGGATTGACAGTCGCGCTTTCAGAGATGACGGGTGGGAGCGTTTTTCAACAAGCTGCTAGATGGCGGCCTGGGTTTGCGGCGTCGCGGTGTGAGGTGGCCAATGAAATCGAAAGGCGCAATCTTTGGCGCGGAGACGTTTCGTTTCTTCCGCGAGCTGGGGCGTAACAACCGAAAAGCGTGGATGGATGAGAACCGCGAAAGGTATCGCGCGCACGTAGTCGAGCCGTTGCGCGCGCTGCTCGCTGCGCTCACCCCCGCGGCGCAGAAACTCAATCCCGAGTTCGACGTCAGCGGCCGCACCGGCCGTAACTTCTCTCGCATCAATCGCGATATCCGCTTCGCCGCGGACAAGTCGCCCTACCGCACGCAGATGTACCTGACCTTTTCCGACCAGCGCGCCGCCGATGGCGACGACGCGCAACTCTACGTGGGCGTGTCGCCCGAGGCGGTGACCTCGGGCTTCCGCATCTACGGGCAGGGGCGCGACTCGCGCTTGGCGCGCACCGCCATCCCCCGCGCCACGGCGCACGCCGCCTGGCTCGCCCAGCAGGCGCGGCGACTCGGTAAGAAGTACGACAGCTACTGGTATTCGGTGCAAAAAGGCGAATGGACCAAGCATGACGGCTGGCCGACCCACCCCGATAACTGGAAGCGGCTGAAGGGCTGGATCGTGCGCCGCAAGATGAAGCCCGCTGCGGCGACGCGCGCCGGCTTTCCCATCCAAGTCAGCAAGATCTTCAGGGAAGTGTTCCCCCTCTACCAGTTCGCCTCGTCGCCGAAATGGAAGGGCTAGAGACGCAGGCTTCTGCTGGCTTTCCATGCGCGACGCCCACCAGAATTACTAGTGGCGGGCGACTCGGGCGCCGGGCGTCCCCCCGGCGCGCGGGCAGGGCTTGCACAGGGGGAGCGAATCGCCTGCCCCAGTCGTCAAGCCCGAGGCCTTCCATCAGGAGGGGCTCAGCCGGAAGTGTCCCCGCGTAACCTGCTCCTGCTGATTGCTTTAGGTTGAGAACCGGCGCGGAAATTTGCCATAGACGCTCGCGGCTGTGGCACCCTATAATTGTGTTTTACGCTGTCGGGCCGTTGCCGCGGCTGTACTGGCCGGGCAGGGGGGCCCGACAACCGGGAGCTCAGGGGAATGAGCACTGCGCCAGCGAAAATGCCGCGTCTGACGCCCGAGGTCCGGCCCACGGCCGCCCTTCAGCTCTACCTCGAGACGCTGATTTACAAGACCCGGGGGCGCCTGGAGCTGATCAACATCACCCGCGACCTCAACGAAGTCGTGCGCAAGCACGGCCTGAAGGCCGGGTTTGTGATTGTGCAATCGCTGCACACCACCACCGCCGTCTTCATCAACGAGTTCCAGCAGGCCTTGCTGGACGACATCAAGGCTTTCCTGGAAAAGCTGGTCGGCCGCCTCGAGTACTGGCGGCACAACGACCCCAAGCTCTCCGAGTGCGACCGCAAGAACGCCGATTCCCACCTGCGCGCCATGCTGCTCGGGCATACCCTCTCCGTGCCGGTGCGCGACGGCGCGCTGGCGCTCGGCAATTGGCAGTCCATCATCCTGGCCGAGTTCGACGGCCCTCGCGAGCGCGCCGTGCAGATCCAGGTGCTGGGCGTGCCGGACAGCGCCGCCGCGCCTGAAAAGTAGCCCCACGCTGTTTTTCGGCTGGAGCATTCTCGACACACTCCTTCGACCGGCGGAAATGCTTGTCGCATTCCCTTGAACCGTTCCTCTGGGATCTCCATGCTAGAATTTTGAATGGATTTTACTCATGAGCCGCACACGTCGCATCGGAGTCCTGACGGGCGGGGGAGACGTCCCCGGCCTCAATTCTGTGATCAAGAGCGTCGTCTATAAGTCCACCGAGCTGGGCTACCAAGTGATCGGCATCCGCCGCGGCTGGGAGGGGCTGACGCATCTGCGTCCCGAGCCCGACCTCGACCCGGAGTATCTGCGCGCGCTGGACCGCGTCAATACGCGCGGAATTGATCGCACCGGCGGAACCATGCTGCACACCTCGCGCGTAAATCCGCAACGCATCAAGCGCGGGAAGCTCCCGCCACACATCCCGGCCGGACGTCTGGCCGGACTCGAACGCGGCCCGGATGTCTTTGATCTGACCCCGGTGGTGCTTGAAAACATCGCTCGTCTGGGACTGGGTTATCTGATCGTCATCGGGGGCGACGACACGCTCAGCTTCGCCAAAGTCCTGGATGCAAAAGGTATAAACGTCCTCGGTGTTCCCAAGACGATGGACAACGACGTGCGCGGTACGGAGTACTGCATCGGTTTTTCCACCGCCATCACGCGCGCCAAGGAGCTGATCACGCGCCAGCGCACGACACTTGGGTCGCACGAGCGCATCGGCGTGTTCCGCATCTTCGGGCGCGACTCGGGATTCACTGCCCTCTACACCGCCTACGTCACCTCGGCGCGCTGTGTGCTTCCGGAGATCGAGTTTGATCTCCAGCGGCTCACCCAGATCCTGGTGGAAGACAAGCGCAATAACCCGAGCCGGTATTCGTTCGTGATCGCCTCCGAGGGCGCCGTCTGGAAGGGGCAGAAGATCGCCGAGTTCGGCGAGGCAGACGCCTACGGGCACAAGAAGAAGGAGGACATCGGCCATGCTTTGGCCGAGGAGATTCGAGCGCGCACCGGCGAGGACACCATGTCGAGCGACCTCACCTACGACCTCCGCAGCGGCGAGGCGGACGCGCTCGACCAGATGATCGCCATCACCTTCGCCAACCTGGCCATGGACCTGGTGCGCGATGGCATCCACGGCCGGCTCGTCGCCATCCAGGACGGCAAGTACACCCATGCGTCGCTGCCCGACCCCGAACTGGGCCCCCGCACTGTGAATGTGGCGCAAATGTACAACCTCGAGCGCTTCCGGCCGCACTATTCGGATAAGTTGGGGGTCCCACTGCTGCTCAGCGCCGAGCGCCCCTAGCCTGGGCCCGGCGCTACCGGCGCGACGTCGTGCCCCTTGTCAACCTGCCGTGCCCAGCATAAAATCCAGTCGTCAAACTCGGAAACTCCAGGTTGAACGAGCACACTGAGGGAGGGAACATGCGACCACAATATTGGCTCATGATCTGTTTGTGTCTTGTGGCCGGGATTGGGCTGGCCCAGTACAACACCGCGTCGCCGCAGAAGCCGGCGGCGCCCGCCGCGGCGAAGCCCGATTTTGAAATCACCGCGTCGTACATCGAGGCGTGCAGTTGCGACATGTTCTGCCCGTGCTACTTCAACACTCGCTCCACGATGCACGGCGACGCGCAGTTCTGCAGAGCCAACCTGGTTTTGCGCGTGGATAAAGGCTACTACAAGGATACCAAGCTCGACGGCGCCAAGGTCTGGCTCTCGGCGGACCTGGGCAGCGACTGGAGCACCGGCAGAGACGCCTGGCTGGTGATCACCTTCGATACCGGCGTCTCCAAAGAGCAGCAGACCGCCCTGGCTGATATCCTTCCCCAGCTTTATCCCTTTAAGTGGACGGTGCTGGGGATCGACCGCGCCGCCTTCACGTGGAAAATTGACACCAAGACCGGAGTGGCGCAGGCGCGCATGGGCAACGGCAAGGGCGAAGTTGTCCTCGAGCGCGTGGCCGGCGCCAATCCGAACAAGGAGATCGTCATCCAGAATTTGAAGTACTGGATGGCGCACTCCAACACGGGCTTCCGCATGTGGAAGACCAAGCACGAATACTACGAGGGCCACGGCAAGAAAGTGGATTACAGCGGCACGAACGGTTTCCTGATCACCATCAACTTTTCCGGCCAAGCCAAGCCGGCCACGGCCGACTAGGCACTGCTTTCACTGGCCGAACGCTTGTAGGGGCGTCCGCCGCGGGCTCAAGACCATAGCGACCGCGGTTTCTCGGGGCGCCCCTACCACTCTCCTTCGTCTTCGGTTTTCTTCAGACGGGTCACTTTCAGCGTGATGCGGAAATCGCGGGCCCGGGCGTCGGCCAGGATGGCTTGGCGCGTCTCGGCCGGCAGCGCTTCCGGCGGATAAACGCCGGCCAGGTCGCGAGGGAAATGTTTGACGAAAAGAGCGGCCATGTGCGCGGAGGCGTAGGCAATGGGCGAAGTCAACATGCCTCGCATGCGGATCTGGTAGAGCGTGGGGAAGCTGGCGTCCCAGCGAATCAGCATGGGCTGGTTGTCCTTGACCCCGCGCACCAGCACCGCCGCGGCAAAGCGCGCGTTCTGCAGCACGCCGCGGCGGATGAGCCGGGCCACCTGCCGCGGCGTCGGCGTTTTCGGAAACCGCGCGGCCACCAGGCCCCGCGAGCGGCTGAGTTTCCCTTGCCGGTACCAGCGCCGCAGCCGTTCGATCTCGTTCCCGCCGATCTTGGCATCCATCTCGCGTAGCCGCAGGAAGTGCGGCAAGGTGGCCACCTCGTCCTGCGCCGCCAGCACCACGCTGGTTTCGCCGATGGGCGCAGGGAAGCGGAAGCGCTCGCGCTCGCTGAACCGCTTCGCCAGACGAAACCGGCCGCTGCGATAGACGCGGGGTCGCGAGACAGCCGCGTCAAACGTTCCTTCGGCGGACCACGAGGAAATGGGGTCCTCGCTCTCGGTGCCCTCGTACAGGCGGATGTGCACCGCTTCCATCGCCCCGCGACCCCCCGGCGCCGCCTCCAGGATTTCCGCGGCGCGCTTGGCCAGCAGGTTGGTCAGGCCCGGCGCCACGCCCGCGGTGATCACCGCGGTGCGGTTCTTCTGCTGGAAGCGCTTGTGAAAGCGAAGCTGCTCGGCCTTGAACGGATGGCGCGTGAGGTGCGCGCTCAGGTCCAGGTAGTGCGCCCGCAGGCGCAGCGCCGCGCGCAAGACGATCTCGTTGAACACGGCCGGCGAGGCGTTGACCAGCAGATGGCACCCGCGGGCCGCCCGGACGATGCCCCAGAGGTTCCGGGCGTTGACCTGCCGGATCGCGAGCGGGCTGCGCTTGCCCAGGAAGTGGCGGGCCCGCTCGGGGTCCTTGTCGCCGCAGGTGACCCGATGGCCTTGGCGCGCGAGGAGTTGAGCGAGCAGCGAGCCGGTGGCTCCGGCCCCGAGGACGAAGATGCGCATCGGCCCGCTAATCTAGCATAACTCGCGCCGGGCAGGATTTTTGTTCCGCACCGCCGGTTGCGTTGTCCGCATCTGAGGATGTAGGCTAGATACATTCGGGGCAAGCCGGGAGGATTCCGGGAAAGCCATGGGCGACGAAGAACTGGAACCGAAACTCTTCACCCTGACCGAGGCCGAGCGCACGCGGCGTGAACTCGAGCCCGTGCTGATCGAAGCCATCGACTGCCGGCGGAAGATCGGGGAGCTCGACGAAAAGCTGGCCCAGGTGGCCCACCGCATCATGATGATGGGCGGGATCATTGTCCCCTACGAGAAGACCGCTCGGCTGCGCATGGAGCGCGAAGATTTTGCCGCCGCCATCAAGGCGGCGCTCGAGCGCATCCAGGCCACCGGCTGCGTGGTCAAGGATCTCGATGTCGGCTTGCTCGATTTCCCGGCGATGATCGATAACGAGGAAGTTTATCTCTGCTGGCGGCTGGGCGAGGACCGCATCCGCTTCTGGCACCGCCAGGACGAGGGCTTTGCCGGACGCAAGCCGCTCAACCCACGCGACACCGGCCCCGGGGAACCCGTTCAATAGCGTCGCCGTCGTCCCTGCGGCAGCGCGCCGCCCCGTCGAACGAAAGGAAGCCTTGTGAGCGAGCACACCGAAAGCCGGCTCAAGAACTCCGCCAGCCCCTACCTGCGCTCGGCCGCGCACCAGCCGGTGGGTTGGTACGAGTGGGGCGATGCGGCTTTCGCCCGCGCCCGCGCCGAAGACAAACCCATTCTGCTCGATATCGGCGCGGTGTGGTGCCACTGGTGCCACGTCATCGACCGCGAAAGCTACGAGAACCCGGAAATCGCTGCGCTCATCAATCAGCTCTTTGTGCCCGTAAAGGTGGACCGCGACGAACGGCCCGACGTGGACGCCCGTTACCAGGCCGCGGTCAGCGCCATCTCCGGCCAGGGCGGTTGGCCGCTCACCGGCTTCCTCACGCCGGACGGCAAACCCTTCTTCGGCGGCACCTACTTCCCGCCCGACGACGCCATGGGCCGCCCGGGCTTCAAGCGCATCCTGCTCAGCATCGCCGAGGCCTTCAAGAACCGCCGCACCGAAGTGGATCGGGCCGCCAACGCTCTGGCCGAGGCCGTGGCCAAGGCGGAGAGCTTTATCGGAGCCCGCGCTCGCTTTGACGCCTCCGCCGTGGACGACTTGGTCGAATCCATCGTGGCCCTGCATGATTCGCGCAACGGCGGCTTCGGACAGGCGCCCAAGTTCCCTCACCCGGCGGCGCTCGAGCTGCTCCTCGAGCGCTATCAGACCAGCCGCGAACAGCACCTGCTCACCGCGGTCGAGAGCACGCTTGAAAAGATGGGCCGCGGCGGCGTCTACGACCAGCTCGGCGGCGGCTTCCACCGCTACTCGGTGGACGAGCAGTGGCGCGTGCCGCACTTCGAGAAGATGTCCTACGACAATTCCGAGCTGCTGAAGAACTACCTGCACGGCTACCAGGTCACCGGGAAGCCTTTTCTGCGCGAAGTGGCCGAAGGAATCATCGGCTGGGTGAACGATACGCTCTCCGACCAGCAGCGCGGCGGCTTCTACGCCAGCCAGGACGCCGATTACTCTCTCGACGACGACGGCGATTACTTCACCTGGACGCTCGATGAGCTTCGCGCCGCGCTTGCCCCGGACCAGGCGCGGGTGATGGAACTCTACTACGACGTCGAAGCGCGCGGCGAGATGCACCACAACCCCGCAAAAAACGTTTTGTGGATCGCCCGCAGCCCGGAGGAGATTGCCGCGAGCCTGGGGATGGCCGAAGCCGACGTGCGCCTGATCATCGCCGGCGCCAAAGGCAAGCTGCTGGCCGCCCGGCGCCCGCGGCCCACGCCCTTCGTGGATACCACGCTCTATGTCTCTTGGAACGCGATGTTCGTTTCGGCCTACCTCGAGGCTGCTCGCGTGCTCGCCCGCGCCGATTGCCGCGCCTTTGCGCTGAAAACCCTGGAGCGCATCCTGGCTGAGGCCTGGAGCGCGGAGAAGGGTTTTGCCCACCGCCTCGGCGGGGCCAGACTGGATGGCACGCTGGACGATCAGGTGTTTACCGCCGGGGCGCTGCTCGATGCGTATGAGCTGACCCTCGACCCCCGCTACCTCCAGGTGGCCGAGCGGGCGGTGGAGCGCGCCATCGCCCAACACGGCGACGCCGAGGGCGGCGGATTTTTCGACCGCTCCGCCGACGCCGCGCCGATGGGCGGGCTCGATGTCCGCCGCAAGCCGCTCCAGGATTCCCCCACGCCGGGCGCGAACTCGGTCGCGGCGATGGTTCTCGACCGCCTCTACGCCTACACCGGCAAGGCGCTCTATCGCCAGCGCGCCGAGCAGACCCTGGAAGCATTTGCCGGGATCGCGCCGCAGTACGGCCTGTTCGCCGCCTCCTATGGCTTGGCGGCGGTCCTGCACGCTCGCCGCCCGCTCCAGGTGGTCATCACCGGCCGCGCTGGCGACGCCGAGGCCGCCCGGCTCGAGCAGGCGGCGCAGAGCATCTATCGCTTCGGCAAGGCGGTGCTGCGCGTCACGCCGGAGTTTCTCGCCGGCGATGGTCTCGCTCCGGCGCTGAAGGAAACCCTGCCGCACCTCCGCGCCGACACGCCTCAGGCACTGGTCTGCGTCGAGACCACCTGCCAGCCGCCCGTCAGCGATCCCGACAGGCTCAAAGCGCTGCTCGTCGAAGTCGCCGCCGGCGCCGTGGCCCGCTAATCCATACAGGTAAAGTAGAGATTATTTCAGGGAAGCTGTCATTCTGATTACATTCGATCAGGATGCGCGAAGAATCTCTGCCACCCTGGCAGCGGCGACACGCGGTTCTTGTAGCCCGCGTCTTCAGACGCGGGGCTTTTTCCGATGAATCTGCTGCCCGGGTCTTTAGACCCGAGACGCTTTGTCAGGCAACCATTCGTGGGCGAATCCGCTGTGTGCCTATTCTGCCCTGCGTCATCCTGTTTATTGCTTGTCATTCTGAGGGCCGATGCTTTTGGTCGGCCCGAAGAATCTCAACGTGCCTCGCTGGCAGGGCGCTGAAACAGACGTCCCGACTTGTCATCTCTGAGTGCATCCGACCAGGATGCGAGAAAAATCCCCCCGGTCCCTTCAAGCACCGCGTGGCGATTGCGAATCCACAGCGTGCCTATGTCACCCCGCGTCATTCTGCTCTTTGCTTGTCATTCTGAGGGCCGATGCTCTTAATCGGCCCGATGAATCTCAACGTGCCTCGCTGGCAGGGTGCTGAAAAACTCATCTCGAGTTGTCATTCTGAGCGCATCCGACCAGGATGCGAGAAGAATCCCCCCGCACCCTTCAAGCACCGCGTGGCGATTGCGAATCCGCAGGATCCTCCGCCACCGTCCGGGTCGGGGACTTAGGATGACAGTAGGGACGTAACAATCCGTCGGCGCGGCTACTGCTGGCGCGAGGCCGGTGGCACGAGCCCATTCAACCGGTAATAGACCACCAACTGGCCGTAATGCTCGCCGGAGTGCTCCGCCGCATCCATGATGCAGTAGGAAACGCTCACCATCCGGTTGCCGTAGGGAAATTTCACCGGCTGTGCCATCCCCGCGTCGCCCTTTTCTTTGATCAGCGCCGCGCCATCCTCCACGGATTTCTTTAGCAGGGCCACCACATCGGCTTTGGTCTTGTAATTCTGTCGCGGCGGCTCTTCCGTCCCCGGGCCGATCTGCGAACCCTTCACCGCGCTCAGCAGTACGTAGTTCGTACCGCCAACGTGCAGCAGTTGCTCGGCAAACGTGCGCACCTCGGGCTTGGGCTTGAAGTCGTACTTCTCTTCGGGAAAGTCCTCGGCCATGGCGATGAGCTTGCGGCCGATGGCATTCCACGCCGCCAGGGCCTCTTGCGCCGGCCCGCCCGCGGGCTTGGGCGCCGGGGGCTGCGGTTTCTGCTGGGGGATGGCCGGACCCGCGACCAGGGCGAGCAGGGCCACGAGAGTCAGCCAGAAAGAAGTCTTGCGCATGGGTTGCTCCTCCGAAAGAACTCAGCCGTGCCGCCTCGCCTGGCATGGACAGCCGCGGCAAACGAGCCGGTCATAGGCCGGTGCGAGGCGGTTCATTCGAGCCGAGCAGCCTACCACGGCGCCGCACAGTCGTCCACGCCCGCCCGCGGCTCGTCTGCTGACAACTCCCGCCGCTCCAGAATGTGCGGTAGCTTGCGTCCCGGCTTGGTCGGGGACGCACAAAACGCGCTTCAGACGCGGGGCTTTTTCCGATCAATGCTGCATCCCAGGTCCATACACCCGAGGCGTCTTGTCAGGCGACCATCCTTCGGCGATTCTTCCGCGCGCCTAATCCGCCCTCGCGTCATCCTGTTTCTTGCTTGTCATTCTGAGGGCCGATGCTTTGGATCGGCCCGAAGAATCTCAACGTGCCTCATTGGCAGGGTGCTGAAACACTCGTCCCGAGTTGTCTTTCTGAGCGCATCCGACCAGGATGCTCGAAGAATCTCTATCACCCCGGCAGCGGCGACGCGCGGTTCTTGTAGCTTGCGTCCCCGACCAAGCCGGGACGCGTAGAACGCGCTTCAGACGCGGGGGTTTATCTGTCCGCGAGCCTGCCGAGGTTGCCATGCTCCGACCGCGGTGCGATAATCCCCTCTTGCACGCCGGTGCGCGCCGCGTTGTGCGGGGAAGCAGGCGCGGGCCGTGCCTGCGCGGGGGAAACCATGGCGCTTCGAGACGCGTGGATTGAAAAACGCTTAGCGGCCCCAGCCAACCAGGGAGAGCAAGCAATCGACCGCAACGTGTCGCAGATGCATTATGCCCGCCGCGGCGAGGTCACCGCAGAGATGGAGTTCGTTGCCAAGCGCGAGCGGCTCGACGCGGAGCTGGTGCGCAGCGAAGTGGCCCGCGGCCGCGCCATCATCCCCGCCAATATCCACCACCGCAATCTCGAACCCATGGGCATCGGCGTCGCCTTCCACTGCAAGATCAACGCGAACATCGGCAACTCCGCGGTCACCTCCGAGGTGCAGGAAGAGCTGAAGAAGCTCCATCACGCCGTCCACTACGGCTCCGACACGGTGATGGACCTTTCCACCGGCGGCGACATCCCTGCCATCCGCAAGGCCATCATTGACGCTTCGCCCGTGCCCGTGGGCACGGTGCCCATCTATGAGGCCATCACCCGCGTGAAGCGCACCGAAGACCTCACCGCAGCGCTGATGCTCGAGGTCATCGAGGAGCAGGCCGAGCAGGGCGTGGACTACATGACCATCCATGCCGGAGTGCTGCGCGAGTTTGTGCCGCTGGTGCGCCAGCGCATTACCGGCATCGTCAGCCGCGGCGGCGCGCTGATGGCCCAGTGGATGAGCGCCCACAAGAAACAGAACTTCCTCTACGAGCGCTTCGACGACATCTGCAAAATCTTTCAGCGGCACGATGTCAGCTTCTCGCTCGGCGACGGCCTGCGCCCCGGCTCGATCGCCGACGCCAGCGACGCGGCCCAGTTTGCCGAGCTCGAAGTCCTGGGCCAACTCACCCAGAAGGCCTGGGAATACGACGTTCAGGTGATGATCGAAGGCCCCGGCCACATCCCCATGGACCAGATCGAGCTCCAGGTGCGCAAGGAAGTGGAGCTGTGCCACGAGGCGCCGTTCTATACCCTCGGCCCGCTGGTGATTGATATCGCGCCCGGCTACGACCACATCACCAGCGCCATCGGCGCGGCGATGATCGGCTGGCACGGCGCTTCCATGCTCTGCTACGTCACCCCCAAGGAGCACCTGGGCCTGCCCAACGCCGACGACGTCAAGCAGGGAGTGATCGCCTACAAGATCGCGGCGCATGCCGCCGACGTCGCTCGTCACCGCCCCGGCGCGCGCGACCGCGACGATGCCCTCAGCTATGCCCGCTTCCTGTTCGACTGGAACAAGCAGTTCGAGCTTTCCCTCGACCCCGCCACCGCTCGGGCCATGCACGACGAGACCCTGCCCGACGACTTCTACAAGGAAGCCAAGTTCTGCTCCATGTGTGGGCCGAAGTTCTGCTCCATGAACGTCACCCAGCTCGCCGAGGCGTACGCCGGGCAAACGCAGGAGGAGCGCCAGCAGAAGTTCGTCGAGCTCCTTGCCAAGATCGAGAAGTAGCGGCAGGGTTTTGTCGCCCGCCTCTTTCGCGTTCTTTGCGTCCCGACGGTTTGAGTCGGGAAGAGGCGGGCTTCTTAGCGGTCGGCGTTCCCCTTACAAATGCCCCGTGTCTGAAGCGCGTTCTGTGCGTCCCGACCTGGTCGGGGACGCGGGCTGCATCTTTTCTTCTCCGATGCCCGACCTGACAGACAGCGACTCATTGCGCGAGGAGTTCAACCGCTGGGCCGCAGCCGGCCGCGGCGAGGAGATGGCGCGCGAGCACTTGCCCATCGTCCTGCCCATGCTCGACCTGATGGCGCTCCAGCCCGATGAAAACGTGCTCGACGTGGGCTGCGGCGCCGGCTGGCTTTCGCGGCTGTTGGCCGAGCGCGTGCCCCAGGGGCGCGTCATCGGCCTGGATGTCTCCGACGAGATGGTGCGCCGCGCGCGCCGCGCTCACGTTCAGCTCCCCAATCTCCTGTTTATCGTCGGCGGCGTGGAGGATATCCCCTGGGAGGCCCAATTCTTCTCCCGGGTAATTTCCGTCGAGTCGGCTTATTACTGGCCTGACCCGGCGCGTGGCCTGCGCGAAATTTTTCGCGTGCTTCACGAGGGCGGCTCGGCGTGGCTGCTGATCAACTACTACCGCGATAATCCCCACTGCCACCAGTGGGGTGCGGTGTTCGCCGTGCCCGCGCACTTGCTGGCAGCCGAGGAGTGGGCGGCGATGTTTCGCGAAGCCGGCTTCACCGGCGTGGCGCACCGCCGCATCCCCGACCCCACGCCTGCGCCCGAGGTTTATACGGGAAGATGGTTCCGCGACGCCGAGCAGTTGCGCGCCTTCCGCGCCGAAGGCGCCCTGCTGGTGCACGGCACGAAGCCCGCCGGCGCCAGCCCACCTTTGCCCGTGCCGCGGATCCTCTAGCAGCTTGTTGAAAAATCCTCCCGCCCGTCATTCCGAGGAGCCGGAGGCGACGAGGAATCTGCTATTTAGTTGTCATTCTGAGTGCATCCGACCAGGATGCGCGAAGAATCCCCCCGCACCCTTCAAGCACAGCGTGGCAATGGCGCATCCGCCGCGCGCCTAATCCACCCTCGCGTCATCCTGTTTTTTGCCTGTCATTCTGAGTGCATCCGACCAGGATGCGCGAAGAATCCCCCCGCGCCCTTCAAGCACAGCGTGGCAATGGCGCATCCGCCGCGCGCCTACGCCGCCCTGCGTCATCCTGCTTTTCGATTGTCATTCTGAGTGCCGACCTTGTCAGGGCGAAGAATCTCAACGTGCCCCCCTGGCAGGTGCTGAAAAACTCATCCCGAATTGTCATTCTGAGTGCATCCGACCAGGATGCGCGAAGAATCCCCCAGCCCGCTTCAAGCACAGCGTCGCAATGGCGCATCCGCCGCGCGCCTATTCCGCGTTCCGTCATTCTGAGGGCCGATGCTTTTAATCGGCCCGAAGAATCTCAACATCCACTCCTTGCCTTACTTCCGCTCTCTACTTCGGCTGGAACTGCGCAGCGTCAAGCTGCCAGAGCAAAAACGACCACTCGTCGGCGAGTTGCTCCTGCCGCTGGACTTTCGTCGAGCCAAAGCCGTGCCCGGCTTCGTAGTCCACGCGCAACAGCACGGGCCTGCCGCTCGCGGTGGCGGCTTGCAGGCGCGCGGTCATTTTTGCCGGCTGCCACGGCGCCACCCGCGGGTCGTTGCTCCCGGTGACCAGCAGCACCGCCGGGTAGCGCGTGTTGTCCTTGACGTGCGCATACGCGCTCATCTCGTACAGACCCTTGAACCCGTCCCGTTCCTTCACTGTTCCAAACTCGGGGATATTGGCCGGCCCGCTCGCTTGAAACTCGGAGCGCAGCGTGTCGGTGTCGCCCACCTCGATCAGCGCCGCCGCGAACAGCTCGGGCCGCTCGGTGATGGCGCGGCCGATCAGGATGCCGCCCGCGCTGGTGCCTTCGCCTGCCAGGCGCGCCGCGGAGGTGTACTTCTTCTCGATCAAGTATTCGGCGCAGGCGAGGAAGTCTCGCCACGTATTTGCCTTGGTGAGTTTCCGGCCCGCCTGGTGCCAATCCTCGCCGTATTCGCCGCCGCCGCGCACGTGTGCGAAGGCCATCACGCCGCCGCGCTCGAGCCAGGCCAGTGATTTCACGTCAAAGAAAGGATCCATCGAGATGCCGTAGGCCCCGTAGCCCTCGAGCAGCGCGGCGTTCGAGCCGTCCAGCTTCAGCCCGCGCTTGTGAAGGATGGAGAGCGGCACCATCGTGCCGTCGTAGCTACGCACTTTCACTTCTACGGATTTGATCTCCTCGGGCGCGTCATACGGCCCCACCGGCCGCAGCTTCGTGTCCGCGACGCTTTTTGTCTTTGGGTCGTACGCATAAATCCGCGCCGCCCGCGTCCACGCCGTGAGGGCGAAGACCACGCCCGGCGCGCGCGGGTCAGGAGGGAACAGTCCGATCGAGCCATCGAGCGGCAGGGCCAGCGGCTCGGGTTTCGCGCCCGTCTCGTAAGGGACGCGCAGCAGGCGGCCGACCGCGCCGTCCCTCAGTTGGATGTAGAGCGCATCCTGCGCCGCGCCGAAATCGGTGATCACCGCTTCGCTCGCCGGCACCACTACGTCGGCCTTCGCCAAGTCGGGGTTCGAGGCGCGCGTGTGGATCACTTTGAAGCGCGACGCGCCCTTGTGCGTCAGCAGGTACAGGTCGTCCCCGCGGAGCGTGGCGTTGGTGATCTCGTCCTCCACGTCGCAGACCTTGCGCCAGGGTGTGTCGGGCTTGCCCACCGATTCGAGCGGCGCCACGTAGAGGGTGAGCTCGTTCTGGACGCCGTGGGCCACGATCCCGAAGGCGTAGTTGGAATCCGGCGTGGTGGCGACAAGGGGAAAATCGGGCGGCTCCACCTTCACCGAAGCGAAGACGCCGTAACCAAATACCACCGTGTCTTTCTCCGGGTCCGTGCCCAGAACGTGAAGGTACGCGCGACTCTTGAGGTACTTCTCGTAGGGAGCCGCGCCGGGGGCCAGATTTTGCAGCCGGTTGTAGAAGAACGAGCGCCCATCGGGACGCCACCCGATGGGCTCGCCGAATTGGGCGCGGTCAATCGTCTCGCCGGTGTCGCGCCCGGTGGTCGTGTCCAGGATATGCAGTACGGCGTCTTCCGAGCCGCCCGGGGAGACGCCGTAGGCGACGTAGCGGCCATCGTCGGACGGCGTGTAGTAGTTCAGGGCGTAGGGAGCGCCGCCGGGCGGCGCCAGCTTCTCCGGGTCCACCAGCAGGGTTTCTCGGCCGCTGGTGCCCTCGCGCATATAGAGCTTGAAAACAGGTTCCTTGCCGAGAGCCTTGAGGTAGAAATGGCGTCCATTCGGCAGCCGCCGCAGTCCGCCGACGCGCGCCGGCGCGGATTCGTCGAGCTGCTTGATACGCGTCAGAAGCTCCGCCCGGCTGGGGATGCGCGCCAGCGCCGCCCGCGTGAACTCGTTCTGCGCCTTCATCCACGCCGCCACTTCCGGATTTTTCAGGTCTTCCATGTAGCGGTAGGGGTCCGCCACCTTCGTGCCGAAGTAGTCGTCCACCACCGGCCGCACCGGCGCCACTGGCGGTGCCGGCGAGGGCGGCGACTGCTCCGCAAAGTTCGAGGGCAGCAGCCACGGCGTCGCGTCGAGCGCCAGAAAAAAAATAAAAACAATGGCGAGATGGTTCAGGCGGGATCGGCCCATCGATTCGCTCCTTGTCGAAAACTCGGAATCCGCTAGCCTACCCGCCGCCGTCCGAACCGTCAATCGCTCGGGCCTGCCTTCGCCGCCCTGCGTCATCCTGTTTCTTACTTGTCATTCTGAGCGCATCCGACCAGGATGCGCGAAGAATCCCCCCGCACCCTTCAAGCACAGCGTCGCAATGGCGCATCCGCCGCGCGCCTAGGCTGCCTTCCGTCATTCTGAGCGCAGCGAAGAGTCTCTCCGGACCCTTTAAGCCGCAGGGCATTTGCCGATACCACCCGGGGACGGTCGTCGCGCGCTACTTGTAGCCCGCGTCCCCGACCAGGCCGGGACACACAGAACGCGCTTTAGACGCGGGACTTTTCGGTTGAATCAGCAACCCAGGTCTTTAGACCCGAGACGCCTTGTCAGGCGACCATTCGGCGATGACTCCAGGGGGAAAAACCCCGCCCCTGCAGTCGAAGACCCCGGTCGGGGCTGCGGGGGGCGGGTCACTAATCCCCGGCATGGCCGAGCAATGGCTCAGACCAGTTGGAGCATGCGGTCGATGGCCCGTCTCGCCTTTCCAGCAATATCCTCGGGCACGTGCACTTGCGGGGTCAGCGTCTGGAGCGAAGTTAGGACGTTATCGAGCGTGATCGTTTTCATAAAGGCGCAGACAGCGTTGGGGTTGACCGCGTAGAAGGTCTTCTCCGGGTGCTGCTTGCGCAGGCGATGTAGGATGCCCACCTCGGTGCCCACCGCAAATTCGGTGGCCGAAGAATTCTGAACGTGCCGGAGCATACCTTCGGTGGAAAGAAACAGGGTGCGATCCCGCGGCAGGGTTCCATCGAAGACTCGAGCCATGCAGGAGCTGACACACCCGCACTCGGGGTGGAGCAACAGCTCGATGTCGGGATGCTCTTCCATCATGCCCGCCACGTCCTCGGGACGAATGCTCCGGTGCACATGGCAGTATCCCGGATAGGCGATGATGTTGGCGCGCTTTGTCTGCTGGGCCACCACCGCCGCCAAAAACTTATCCGGCAGGAAGAGGATGGGCCGGTCTTCCGGAATGGCGCGCACGACCTTCGCGGCGTTCGCTGACGTACAGCAGTAATCGCTTTCGGCCTTGATTTCGGCGGAGGTGTTGATGTAGGCGACGACCACCGCGTCGGGAAATTTTGCTTTCCAGGCGCGAAGCTCCTCCGGCGTGATCGAAGCAGCCAGCGAACATCCGGCTCGCAGGTCGGGCAGCAGGACAATCTTCTCCGGGCAGAGAATCGCGGCCGTTTCAGCCATAAAGTGCACGCCACAAAAAACAATCACTTCCGCATCCGTCCGCGCGGCCGCCTGCGAAAGCCCCAGGGAATCTCCGACAAAGTCGGCGACTTCCTGGACCTCGCTGCGCTGGTAGTTGTGGGCGAGGATGACCGCTTTGCGCGCAACTCTCAGCTCCCGGATGCGCACGTGTTTTTGCCAGATTTGCTCGACAGAGTCTTGCGTGGACTCGATCACCGGAAGGGTGTAACGCTCTTCAAAAGGGACTCGAGCCATCGGCGTGGTCATCGGCGTCATCCTGCTCTCGGTTTCATCCTCGCACGGAGGTCGAGCACGCGGCAAGAGTGGGTCAGCGCACCGACCGAGATGGCATCCACTCCGCAGGCGGCGTAAGCTTTCATCTCCGTCTCAGAGATTTTTCCGCTGACCTCAACCAGGACATGATCCCAAAGTTCCTCCGCCCGAAGCGCTGCAACGATCCTGGCGACTTCTTCGGGTTTTACGTTATCGAGCATGACGAGGCACGGACACGAGTCCGGGTCTGCTTGTTGGAGCTCTCGGAAGGTCCGGCCTGCGGCAAGAGCTCCCGCAAGTCCAGTTACCTCCACCTCCAGGAAGGCAGCCTCGCGGCGCAGCGGCCAGGCGCGCTTCAGGACCAGTGAAACGTCTTCGTCTTCTTTGTTCCCGAAGAACATGAGGTGGTTGTTCTTGATGAGAATGGCATCCCACAGACCCAGGCGATGTGTCCCGCCGCCACCGAGATGTACGGCACGCTTATCCAAAAGCCCCCACGTGGTTTTCCGGGTGGCAACGACAAACGTTTCTGGCGCGCGAGACTGCACCAACTCCTGTAGGCGTCGCGTCGCTGTGGCGATTCCGCTCATCCGTTGGACGAGATTCAGGCCCACCCGTTCGAGTCGCAGGAGATCCTTCGAGTCCCCTCGAATCCCGAGGACCGCTTCTTCAGGGCTCACGCGTTCGCCATCGGCCTTGAAGCGCTCGACGCTCAGGCCAACTCGCCCGTATAACCAGGCCGCTTCCTGGAGGCCTGCAACAATTCCCGGCTCCGCGGCGACGATCCTAACCTCGGCTGGGCGATCCGCCAAGCCAAGCGCCGCGACCGTCAGGTCAGCCGGTTCGACGTCTGACCGCAGGAGCTCGTCGGTCAGACTGCGAACAGCGCCGAGATAACGCGAGTTATCGAGGGTAAGCGACGCGCCACGGAACAACGCCGCCATGAGCCGTTCCCGCCGGCTTCGCGCCACCTGTAGCCCTGAGGAGTTCACCACGTTTCTGTGTCCTGTTCGAACAAATCTTGCTACCTCGTCCCTTGCTTCGCCGATTTCCATTCTACCTTTCGGCGAGCGTACCTGCCAACCAGGTGGCGATTTGCGGACAGGTTGCACCAGGATTCAGCAGTAGGTGCGCAGGGTGAGGTTCTGCGGATTGGGCAGCATCCCGAGCCAGCGCACGCCCTGCGACCAACCCCTTCGAATGCTCTATTTGGCAGATGAAAAAATGCGCCAAACGCGCCATCGCTCGCCGCAAATTGTGCTAGCCTGAATTTCGCAGGGCACTGGGTCATTCCGAGGGCCGATGCTTTCCATCGGCCCGAGGAATCTGCTTTTCGCTTGTCATTCTGAGTCCCGACCTTGTCGGGGCGAAGAATCTCAACGTGCCTCGCTGGCAGGATGCTGAAACACTCATCCCGAGTTGTCATTCTGAGTGCATCCGACCAGGATGCGCGAAGAATCCCCCAGCACCCTTCAAGCACCGAGTGGCAATGGCGCATCCACCGCGCGCCTATCACGCCCTCCGTCATTCTGAGTGCATCCGACCAGGATGCGCGAAGAATCCCCCAGCACCCTTCAAGCACCGAGTGGCAATGGCGAATCCGCGCGCGCTGCATCGGGAGTGCTGCGTGCGCGACCCGGATGGCTACATTGTCATGCTCGCCGGCGCTTATGGGGACATCGGCTAAGCAAACTAGAATTTCCAAGCAGCTCACTGCCGAGTCAGGTCGCCATTCGGAAAATTGCGACGCTCTCCCAGGCCGCGCTCGGCTTTGACTCGCTCGCAGCGCGGCGCTATACTCGGGTGTTTCGCAGGCAGAGAGGAGCGCATGGGAGTCCTCGACAACCGCTTCGAGAAGAACTTCATGATCTCGTCGGTGGACTACGTCTTCAACTGGGCGCGCAAGAGCGCCATCTGGCCGCTTACGTTTGGCCTGGCCTGCTGCGCTATCGAGATGATCGCCTCGACCACCTCGCGCTTCGATATTGCGCGGTTTGGCGCCGAGGTCTTTCGCCCCTCCCCGCGCCAGGCCGACCTGATGATTGTGGCCGGCACGGTGACGCTGAAGATGGCGCCGGTGCTGAAGCGCGTGTGGGAGCAGATGCCGGACCCCAAGTGGTGCATTTCCATGGGGGCATGCTCGAGCGTGGGCGGGCCGTTCAACGTCTATTCGGTCTTGCAGGGCGTGGACAAGGTGGTTCCCGTGGACGTGTACGTGATTGGCTGCCCGCCCCGGCCCGAGGGGCTGTTCTTCGCCCTGCTGAAGTTGCAGGACAAAATTGACCAGATGTCGTTGGCCAAGCGGCCCACCGAGGTCCGGCTCACTCCGGGCATGGTCGAAGAGTTCAAGCAGGGCGTGATGGTGGCGCAGACTCCCGCGCCGCGATGACGCCAAGTGTTCCCTTTGTTGTTTTGTAGCGGCGGCTTCACGCCGCCACCCCTGGCGGGCTGAACCCGCCGCCACACAGGAGCCCAGCCATGGCTTTTCTGCGCGCCGCTAAGAAGGACGAAATCCCGAACGGCTCCATCCGCGAGTTCCAGGTCAACGGCACGACGATTGCCGTCGCCAACGTGGCCGGCACGTTCTACGCCTTAGACAATACTTGCCTGCATCGCGGCGGCCCGCTGGGCCAGGGCGAGCTCGAAGAAAAAGTCGTCACCTGCCCGTGGCACGGCTGGCAGTACGACGTGACCTCCGGCAAGGTCACCGCGAACCCGTCGGTCGGCGTGAAGTCCTACCCGGTTGAAGTCCGCGGTGAAGACATCTTCGTGGACTGCGGTTAGCACCGCGCCAACCAAACGCGGCAGCCCCTCAGTTGTTGCCTCCGCGCAAAGGCTGCCCGCTTCGCGGTGCCTGGCTTTCCGATCCTGACTGCTGACCTCACACTTGGCCGGCCAGAGCGGAAACGGATTCATCCGTAAGTTTATCTGTAACAATCATTTACAGCAGATCCAAGTCTCGCTACTCTGGCGCACTGCTTCCTGAAATGTCGAGAACGCTGGCTGCGGCTTGCGCGTCCTTCCCGGCAGCGACCGAATGGAGCCGCTGAATTTTCCCCCTTGCGATTTTCTCGCGTGTATAGTGCGGCGCGGAAGGGCTGCCTATGACCCGCGCCGCGAACCAGCGCCATTACTGGCTCTTCTGCGTGGACCCGCACTACTACCACTGGGATACGCTGTTCGTGAAGGGCAAAGAGATGTGGCGCGGCGCCGGCTCGCGTGCCGATGCCCTGCGGCAGCTCAAGAAGGTGCGCCGCGGCGACCGCGTGTTGTGCTACCACGGCGCGCCTGAGCGCTCGCTCTATGCTCTGGCCGAAGTCACCCGCGATCCCTATCCCAACCCGCACGACCCCAAAGGAAAGAGTCTGGTGGCCGACCTGCGCGCCATCGAGCGCTTGCCGCGGCATGTGCCGCTAGCCGAGCTGCGCGCCAACCGCGCGCTGCGCAAGGTGAAGTTCCTCAAGAACGTCCGCCTGCTGATCTCACCCCTCGGCGACCAGGAGTATCAGGAAATTCTGCGCATGGCCGGGATCGTCGCCTCCCCCGGAATGCCTTTGCCCTGAACCGAACTGAGGATTTTCCGCGCGCCCGCCACGCCGGGCAAGGGATTTGCCCCCCAGCTTTGGCGCAGGGCCTGCCTGGAAAGCCAAAATTTGTCCGGCACAAATCGAAATTCGACTAACATAGGCGCACGTGAAAACAGGTTTTGCTTATGCAGCGGTGGTCCTCGCGGCGCTGGCTCTGAGCGGCGCCGCGCGAACGGCGCCACCGTTCGATCTGCTGATTACCGGCGGCCGGATTGTGGACGGCACGGGCAATCCCTGGTACGCCGCCGACCTGGGCATTCGCGACGGCCGCGTCGCCGCCACCGGCAAGTTGGCCGGGCTACCAGCCCCGGCGCTAGCGCCGAGCGCAGCACTCGACAACAGCGGAGAACACCGACCATGCACCAACGAATAGCCATTTGCTCGATGATGCTCCTGCTGACGGGGTGGACCATGGCGCAACAAAAACAGCCGGCAGAAACGCCGAACCCGCTGGCGGGAATCCCCTCGGGCCGCACGAAGGTGGTGGACCTCGCCTACGCCATTAACGATAAGCTGGTGGCTTGGCCGGGCGACACGCGCACGTTCGAGGCCCAGGCCAACGCGACGGTCAAGAAAGACGGCTACTTCACGCGCAGCTTCTGGATGCTGGAGCACTACGGCACGCACATGGACGCACCCATCCATTTCCCGCCGGGGAAAACGCCAGTGGACAAAATCCCGCCCGAGCGGCTGTTCGGCCCCGCGGTGGTGATAGACGTACGCGAGGAGGCGGAGAAGGACCCCGACTATCGGCTGACGTTGGGGCGCATCGCCCGGTGGGAAAAAGAACACGGGCGTATCCCCCCGGGCGCGATTGTGCTGCTGCGCACCGGCTGGGCCTCGCGCTGGCCCGACGCGGCGCGTTACCGCAACGCGGACGCCCAGGGAGTCATGCACTTTCCCGGGTACTCCACCGATGCGGTGGTGCGGCTGATCTATCGCAAGGTCAGCGGGCTCGGCATTGACACGCTCAGCGTGGACTACGGCGCGTCCAAGCAGTTCCACGCGCACAAGCTCTCCCACGGCGCCGGCCTCTATCACTTGGAAAACCTGGCCAACCTGGGCGCGCTGCCTGAGGCCGGGGCTTTCCTGGTGGTGGCGCCGATCAAGCTGGAAGGTGGCTCGGGCGGCCCCTGCCGCGTGTTTGCGATCCTGCCATCTCAATAAGACAGGCTCCGCCGTCTGTGCGCGTGTCGTCGCGATTGGACATCCTCGGAGTCGTGGGGTCTCGCCTCAGGCGATGCTGCCCGCGCACGAGGAGCCCGCGCCGGCGGTGCAACCGTAGCAGTGGCTGGCGGTGACGATGCGGCGGCGGTCGAGCGCGGCGGCATCGAAGTCGCGAATGTGCCGCGGCGCGCCATAGCTGAGGGGCAGCTCGAGCATCTGGTTGAAGTCGCAATCGTACAGCGTGCCGTCCCAACCCACCGAAAGCGTGTAGCGGCACATCACGCCCGCCGCGGCGGCGGGGTTGAAGGCGTTCACCAGCCGCTCGATGTAGCCCGCGTAGTTGCCCGTGGCCAGCAAGAACTCGAGGAAGCGGCTGATGGGCATATTCGTGAGGGTGTAGAGGCGGTTGAAGACCACGCCGTGCCGCCGGTGGAGTTCGCGCTTGAATTGCGCCTCGATGGCTTCCTGCTTCGGCGGCAGGTACGCGCCCACGGGGTTGTAAACGAGGTTGAGGGCGAGGCCAGTGGCGTCGCGGCCGTAGCCCAGCGCATTCAGCTTGCGCAGCGCTTCGATGGACTTGTCGAAGACGCCCGCGCCGCGCTGCGCATCGGTCTGCGAGGCGCGGTAGTACGGCAGCGAGGCGATGATCTCCACCTGGTGCCGGGCCAGAAAATCGGCCAGGTCGGCCTGCCCCGCCAACAGCAGCACGGTCAGGTTGCATCGGTCGATCACATGCCGGCCTAGCGCGCGAGCCTGCTCCACCAGCCAGCGGAAGTGCGGGTTGAGCTCCGGCGCGCCGCCGGTGATGTCCACGGTGGGAATGGATGTCCGCGCCAGCGCGCGGATGCATTCCTCGGCCGTCTCTCGCGTCATGATCTCCTTGCGGTCCGGCCCGGCGTCAACATGGCAGTGGTGGCAGGTCTGGTTGCAGAGTTTGCCGACATTGATCTGGAACACAGTAATGCCCGTGGCCGCCAGCGGAAATAGGCCAGCGCCGCGCATTTTTTCCTCAAACGGCGGAACCTTGCCGGGCTGGACAAGGATGCGCAACTGCTCGGAGGCGGAGGCAAGCGGGTTGCCTCGCGCTTGCAAGCTGAGGCCCACGACACTGAGCTTCTCTGTCATGCTGAGGTCCCGACGCTTTCAGGCTCGAAGCCTCTCGCCGATGATGTCCTTCGTCCGCCCTCGGCAGTCTCAGAAGGGCATCCTCCGGGTCGAGGCGATGCTTTCTCCCGCGAGGCTCTCCTGGATGGGTTGGCGCAAGGCATTCAGTCCGGCGTTTTACATGGAAAGTTTTTCCGCGACGTTGCGCATTTGCAGGCCGTGCACCAGCGACGAACCGCCGCGGATGGCGCAGGCGACGTGCACCGCTTCGGTCATCTCCTCGATGTTCGAGCCCTTTTCGAGGCACGCCTGCGTGTACGCGTCGATGCAGTAGGGGCACTGCAGGGCGTGCGCCACCGCCAGCGCCACCAGCGCCTTCTCGCGCTCGCTGAGCGCCCCTTTGGCGAACACCGCCGCATAGTAGGCCGAGAATTTTTCCCAGAGTTCTTTATTGCCCTGGCCGATTTCTGCGAACCGAGGCAGGTCGGCGGAATGGTAGTAGCCGTCCACGGCGTCCTCCTTCAGCAGCAGCCGCTGCCGGGCGAGCAGGCAGCCGCCGCCTTTTCGGTCTTGCGGTAGCGTTTGCCTTTGGTTTCCGCAGGCGCGCGCAGCGCGCCGGCCGCGCCGGGCCTGCAGGTGAACGGTCTGGCCCTGCGCAGCGGGACCTCCTTGATGGGGGGCACGGCGATGACTTGCTCGGCATAGGGCTGGCCGGTCAGGATGCGGTAGGTCTTGTCGCAGACGGCCATGCGCTGGCCGCGGAGAAGCATGTGCCCGTCGTCGTCCTCCACCTTTTTCCACGGGCCTTTGTAGATGACGGCCTGATGGCGCTCCCAGCACGGACCCTGCTTGCCCTTGCGGGCAGTGACGGTCACGCTGCGGAATTGGATCCCGCGGAGGGTCTTCCAGGGGCGCAGTTGGTAGTTGTCGAGCGCGATGGCGTGGAAGCCCGCGCGCTCGAATGCGGCGAGAAATGCCGCTTCCTGGAAAGCTCCCGCGATGCAGCCGCTCCACAATGCGGCGTCCTGCTTCATGGCCTCGGGCACCGGCTCGTCGGAGACGACATCGCTGATGGCCACCCGCCCG
>Ga0209515_10003004_pt1 | contig 24738 bp, 12 predicted proteins | sample Subgroupgradi54m_FD_187454 | JGI IMG/M metagenome (GOLD analysis project Ga0209515, IMG submission 187454) | Subsurface groundwater microbial communities from S. Glens Falls, New York, USA - GMW60B uncontaminated upgradient, 5.4 m (SPAdes)... ... | reverse complement strand
GTCGAAATGCGAATCGACCTGTTCGTCGCTCGAGACCACGGCGGGCAGCAGGGCCAGGTATTCCGGATTGTTGGGCTGGGCGCGCAGGGCCTTGGAAAGATAGGCGTAGGCCTTGTCCTTGTCGCCGTCGGCCAGGAAGCCCTTGGCCAATTGGAATTGGGCCTGGTGCGCGGTGGGATCGGCATCGTCCATCTTCATCAGCAAGGCGCGGATCTGCTCCTTGTCGCCCTTGGCCGTGTAGAGTTGAAAGAGCCTGGTCTGCACGGCCTTGTCCTTGGGGTCCGCTTCCAGGGCTGCGGCGTAGGTGGCCGTGGCCTTATCGGTCTGTTTCATGTCCTCGTAGATGGCGGCCAGGCGGACGGTCAGCTTCCTGTCGGCCGGATCCGCGGCATGCGCCTGTTCGAAGAACTTCAGGGCCTCGTCCTTCTGGCCTGAAACCCAGGTCAGTTCTCCGGCCTTGACGTTGAGGGCCTTGTCGGCGGGGGCGTCCTTGGCCAGCTTCTGGTAGATCTTGAGGGCGGCGGGCTGGTTGTTCTTGGCCTCGTAGATCTGGGCCAGGGCCAGGGCCTGCTTGGCGTCCTCGGGATTCTGCTGCAGGTAACGTTCGCGGTACTCGATGGACTTGGGGCCGGCCTTGTCCGTCAAAGTGATGAGTTCCGTGAGCAGGGGCGCGTCCTTGGGATTCTTCGCGAGCTGCATCTCCAGCTTGGGAATCAGCTTTTCCTTCTGCAAAGGCTGGCGGTAGTAGTCGACGAGAAAGGCCAGGGCGTCATCCGCATCGGGATATTTGGCCAGATAGGCTTCGTACTGGGAGGCCGCGACCGCGCGCTGCTTATTCTCCAACAGGGTCTTGATGTACTTGCCCCACTCCACGCGGTTGGACGCGATGTCCGGGACCTTCTGGAAATGCTTCAGGGCGGTGGCGTAATCCTGCAACTCGAACAGGGACAGGGCCATCATGCGGTTGGCCGAAGGCGAGAGCACCTTAAGATGGCGCAGATTCTCGACCGCGGGCTTGAAATTCCACTGCTTGAAATTGATGGTGGCTTCCGCCTCGTACAGACGCGGATCCGCGATCTTGGCCGTGGCCTTGCGATCCTGGATCTTGGTCAGCAACGCCGCCGTATCGATCTTGGCGGGCTGCTGCGCGATCAGGGCCGTGACCTGGGCTTGGAACTGGCGTTCCACCTCGGCCGCCGCCCGGCGATCCGCTTCGACCTGGGCCAGACTGTCCGCGCGGGCCTTGGCCCGGCGTTCTGCTTCTTCCTTGGCCAGACGGGCGGCCTCTTCCTTCGCAAGGCGTTCGGCTTCGGCCTTGGCCTTGCGCTCCGCTTCCACGCGGGCCAGGCTGTCCGCGCGCACCTTGGCCACGCGCTCGGCTTCGATCTTGGCGAGACGCGCCGCCTCTTCCGCCGCCGCCTTCCGTTCCGCCGTCACCCGGGCGATGCTGTCCGCGCGCACCTTCGCCACGCGGATGGCTTCTTCTTTGGCCAAGCGCGCGGCTTCCGCGTCCGCTTTGGCCTTGGCTTCCGCCGCCGCCTTCTTCTCCGCAGCCACCTGAACCAGACTATCGGCACGGGCCTTCGCACGGCGGTCCGCCTCTTCCTTCGCCAGGCGCGCGGCTTCCGCCTTCGCCTTGGCTTCCGCTTCCGCCGCAGCCTTCTTCTCCGCGGCCACCTGGATCAGGCTGTCCGCCCGGACCTTGGCCCGGCGCGCCGCCTCTTCCTTGGCCAGACGCACGGCTTCCGCCTTCGCCTTGGCTTCCGCTTCCGCCGCGGCTTTTTTCTCCGCGGCCACTTGCGCCAGACTGTCGGCACGGGCCTTCGCTACGCGCATGGCTTCTTCATGGGCGAGGCGCGCGGCTTCCGCCTTGGCTTTCTTTTCCGCTTCGGCCTGAGCGAGCGCGGCCGCCTTGGCTTCGGCCTTGGCCTTCTTGTCCGCTTCCGCCTGGACGATGCTGTCGGCCTTGGCCTTGGCTTTCGCTTCGGCAAGGACCTTACGGTCCGCTTCCGCTTGCGCAAGCGCGGCTGCTTTCGCCTCGGCCTTGGCTTTGGCTTCCGCTTCCGCCGCCGCCTTCTTCTCCGCGGCTACCTGCGCGAGGCTGTCCGCCCGGCTCTTCGCTATGCGCATGGCTTCTTCATGGGCAAGACGCGCGGCTTCCGCCTTGGCTTTCTTTTCCGCTTCGGCCTGAGCAAGCGCGGCGGCCTTGGCCTCCGCCTTCGCCTTCCTGTCCGCTTCCGCCTGGACGATGCTATCGGCCTTGGCCTTGGCTTTCGCTTCGGCAAGCGCCTTACGGTCCGCTTCCGCTTGCGCAAGCGCGGCGGCTTTGGCCTCCGCCTTCGCTTTAGCTTCCACTTCCGCCGCGGCCTTCTTCTCAGCCGCTACCTGGGCCAAGCTGTCGGCACGGAGCTTGGCCACGCGGGCGGCTTCCTCCTTCGCCAACTTCAGGGCGTCTTCCTTGGCCTTGCGTTCCACTTCCGCGCGGGCCTTGGCGTCAGCGGCGGCGGCCAGATCGGCTGCCTTCCTGGCGGCAACGGCGGTCGCTACGCTATCGGCATGTTCCTTGGCCTTGCGGGCCGCTTCTTCGCGGGCCAGACGCTGGGCTTCCGCCTTGGCTTGCGCTTCCGCGGCGGCGGCGGCCTTCTTCCCTGCGGCAACCTGCGCCAAGCTATCGGCGCGGGCCTTGGCGAGGCGGGCTGCTTCTTCCCTGGCAAGACGGGCGGCTTCAAGGCGCGCTGCCTTTTCGGCTTCGGCCTGGGCCAAGGCGGCGGCTTTCGCGTCGGCCTTGGCCTTCTTGTCTGCGGTAGCTTGCGTGATACTGTCGGCCTTGGCCTTGGCTTTCGTTTCAGCGAGCGCCTTCTTATCCGCTTCCGCTTGCGCGAGAGCTGCGGCCTTGGCTTCCGCCTTGGCCTTGGCTTCGACTTCCGCGGCGGCCTTCTTGGCTGCCAAGGCGGTCGCTACGCTGTCGGCATGTTCTTTCGCTTTGCGTGAGGCTTCTTCGCGAGTGAGCCGCGCGGCTTCCGCCTTGGACTGCTTTTCCGCTTCGGCTTGGGCCAGTGCTGCGGCCTTCGCGTCGGCTTTGGCCTTCTTGTCGGCGGTAGCTTGCGTGATACTGTCGGCTTTCGCGGCGGCCTTGGCGTCGGCGAGGGCTTTCTTATCCGCTGCGGCTTGGGCCAGCGCGGCGGCCTTGGCATCCGCCTTGGCCTTGGCTTCCGCTTCCGCAGAGGCTTTCTTCTCAGCCGCGGTCGCGGCTGCGGCATCCTGCTTGGCTTTCTTTTCGGCGGCGGCCTGGGCCAGACTGTCAGCATGGGCCTTGGCCTTCGTTTCGGCCATCGCCTTCTTATCCGCGGCGGCGGCGGCGGCATTGGCTTCCGCTTGCGCCTTGGCGGCGGCATCGGCCTGGGCCTTCGCGTCCGCGGCGGCCTTTTTGTCGGCGGCGGCTTGGGCGGCAACCTGGGCGGCGGCATCATCCTTGGCTTTTTTGTCGGCGGCGGCGGCTTGCGCGACGGCTTCGGCCTTGGCTTTCGCTTCCGCTGCGGCGAGGGCGGCGGCTTCCGCCTTGGCGGCCTTTTCAGCCTCGGCTTTGGCCTTGGCTTCGGCTTTCGCTTCGGCGGCGGCCTTCGCCTTGTCGACGGCGCTCGGAGCGGAGGGCACGGGAACGGAAGGAGCGGACGGGGCGACTGCAACAGGCGCTACGGGAGCGACCGGTGCGACGGCCACGGGCGCGGCGGCGACAGGGGCGGCCGTAGGGGCCGGCGCGGAGGCCGCGGCGGTCTTGGCGGGAGCAGACGCATTACCCAGGGCGGCCATGGCCTTTTCCAGGCGGGCGCGTTCATCGGCCTTATCGGAAAACAGGATGGCTTTCTTATAGGACTCCTTGGCGGAAGCGGGATCGGTTTTGGCTTGGGCGTTGGCGAGGCCGCTCCAGTACTCCCCGGACTCGGGCGAGGTCTTGACCAGTTCCTGGTAGACGCCGACGGCCTTGGCATAGTCGCCGGTCTTGTTATAGGCGCGCGCCAGCTTGGCGGTGTAGGTGGGATCGAAATTCGGGAGCTTGCGGAGATCTTCGAGCACGGCGATGTAGTCGGCGACATGCTTTTCGCGTCCCGCGGCTTCCATCAGGGTGAGGTATTTGATCCCCGTCACCATATCGTTCTTGTTCAAGTTGAACAGTTTCTTCAGGACGGGGAGTTCTTCTTCCTGCTTCCCGGCGCCTTCCAGGGCGTTGGAGTAGCCGAGCAGAACGGAATAATCGTTGGGCTTGAGTTCGCTGGCGGTCTTATACGGTTCCACGGCCTTGGCGAATTCTCCGGATTCCACGTACGCGGCGCCCAAAAGGGTCAAGGCATCCAGGTAATCCTTCTTCAACTTCAGCGCTTCCTGGAGGGAGCCGATGGCTTCGTCCACGGCGCCTTCCTGGTACATCTCGTTGGCGCGCTTGAACCACTCTTCCGCCGTCTTCGGGGCATCCGCCCGGACCGCGCCCGCCAGGGCGAGCATCAGGATCAAGGACACGAAAACGTTCGCGCCGCGACCGAGCAGGATGCTGATGGATGAAGGTTTGCGGTTAGAGGAAATGTTTGCCATGGTATCTCCAACAATGAGAAATCGGAATCGAACTGATGAAAAAAAGACCCCACATCACGAAGCGAAGGGACCCGCTTCTCCCCGGGGTGGGCCGCGCCTGGAAAACACGGCCTTAAAAACGCCCAAGTCACCGGCAAAAAAGGATTTCCGGAAACCCCAGCAAAGATAACTATTTTAGCCCGGCGGGGTTAAAATCGGGACCGGAGCGAATTGTTCCGATCCTCGTTTGATCCAGTCCGGTAAATGTTTCCGATCACACGCCGATAGGGTCCAACGAGACTTCCGCGGATGCGTCAGCAGAGGTCCCAGGGGAAGGTCAAAACCGTACGGATGTCCGTCCGTCCCAACCCCACCTGTACCAGACGGTCCAAGCCCATTGCGACCCCGGCGCAAGGCGGAAGACCGAGGCGCAAATCCTGCAGCAAAGTCCGGTCTTTGGGCAATTCGGGTTTTCCCCGTGCCCTCCGCTTCCCGTTCTCCAGGTCGAATCGGCGCTCGTATTCATCCGCATCGGCCAGCTCCAGATAGCCGTTCCCCAGTTCCATTCCTCCGCCGTAGACTTCAAAGCGATGGGCCAACCGGGGATCGTCGGCGTGGACCTGGGCCTGGGCCGCCTGCTCGGAGGGGAAGTCGTATACGAAGGTGAGCGACATTTTGGGAAAGGCCGGCTCGATAAGATGGGCCATGATGAAATCCAAGGCGTCGGTTTTCGCCGGAAACGCAGCGCGGGATGGGAGCCTACCGGCCAAGGACGGCAGAGCGAGGATTTGATCCAAGGTCAGCGCCAGGGGATCCGCATCGAGATATTCAAGGAATACGTTTTGATAGGTCCGGCGCACGATTGGCAACGGGCCCGCGGCGATGCGGCAGACTTTCTCCACATCCTCCATCAGGTCCGCAAGCGAGAAGCCTTTGCGGTACCACTCGAGCATGGTGAACTCGGGGTTGTGGTGCGCGCCGTATTCGCCGTTGCGGAACGCCTTGCCGATCTGGTAGATGTCGGGAAAGCCCCGGCAGAGCAGCCGTTTCATATGCGGCTCGGGAGAGGTCTGCAGATAGAAGGATTCCGGAGGAAAGGATGCGGGACCTGACGCCGAAGCGGCGGACGCCGAAGCGGCGGACGCCGAAGCGGCGGACGCCGAAGCGGAGTGCGTCGTCCGCGGATAACCCAGCGGATGGAAAGGCGTGGAGAACACGTCGATGTGGCAATCGAGGGAGATGCCGCGTGAGAGGACGGGGGTTTCCACTTCCAGCACGCCGGCGTGGTGGAAATGCTCGCGGAGGCCGCGGAGCACCTGCGCCCGGAAGCGGAGAGCTTCGAGATCCGGAGTCATGTGGGAGGAGCCCTGGGAAGACCCCGGGTGAAAATCGAACCCTCAATTCCCGATTTGGATAAAAGTCTGGAGTCTGGAGTCTGGGGTCTGGAGTCAAGAAAAAAGAAAGCCGAAATGGAATCAAGTGGTCCCGGTTCCTCGGCTTTCGCTCCAGACCCCAGACTCCAGACTCCAGACGTGAGGCTGCCACAGAACTCCACCGAATCAACTCCCGTGAAGCTCATTCAAGCAATCTTCGCAGGCTACTTCGCCCGCTCCACATACTCTCCGGTCCTGGTGTCGATCTTGACGCGATCACCCTGGCCGATGAACAAGGGGATTTGGATTTCCGCGCCGGTTTCCACCTTGGCGGCCTTGGTCACGTTGTTCGAGGTGTCGCCTTTGACGGCGGGCTCGGTGTAGGTGATGGTGAGGTCCATGAAAACCGGAGGCGTCACTGAGATGGGACGATCGCCCCAAAAGGAGATGTCGCACTCGGTGTTCTCGAGCAGCCACTTTTCCGCGCCGTCCATGTTCTCTTTCGAGATCTCCACCTGCTCATAGGACTTGGTGTCCATGAAGGTGTAGTTCTGTCCATCCGTATAGAGGAACTGCATGGTCGTGTTGGTGATGTCGGCTTCCTGGAAGGAGTCGCCGGACTTGAAGGTCTTTTCCAACTGACGGCCCGTGATCAGGTTCTTGAGGCGCACGCGGTTGAAGGCCTGGCCTTTGCCGGGTTTGACGAATTCGTTCTCCACGATCATGCAGGGCTGATCGTCCAACATGATTTTCAAGCGCTTCCTGAATTCGTTCGTGCTAACTGTGCCCATGGGGGCCCTCCGGGTCGATTCTGATTATATTCAGTAAAGTTTTCACACCAATTTCAAATCAAACAGGCGCGTTGGGTTTGCAGCGCAAACCGGGCGGCAAGCCTCGAATTGGGCCTAGAGATATAGAAAAATCATGTCACTCCCTCCAAAAATCGCGGCGATTCCCGGCGCTTTCCCCATCGGGGACGCTATGGGCGGAGGTGCCCCCCTGTGGCAAAAAGACATGCAGGAGGCCTTCCGCACCTTGGATTCCCTGCTCCGCTTTGTGGAATTGGACCCGGCAGGCAACCCGGAGGCGATGTCGTCCGATCCCGCCTTCCCCATCCTGATCCCGAAAAGCTTCGCCGCGCGCATGGCCAAGGGGAATCCCCGCGACCCGCTGCTGCTCCAGGTTTTGCCTCTGGCCCGGGAAAACCGCAACGAACCCGGTTTCAATCCCGATGCGGTCGGCGACCTGCCGGCGCAAATCGTGCCGGGACTGCTGCACAAATACGCTTCCCGGGCGCTGATGATGGTGTCGCATCAATGCGCGGTTCATTGCCGCTATTGTTTCCGGCGCGAGTTCCCATACGGCGACCTGCCCCGCGGCCAAGCCGGCTGGGACGAAGCCTGGGCCTATCTGGATAAAACCGTTGAGGTGGACGAAATCGTTCTGAGCGGCGGCGATCCGCTGTTCCTCGACAACCGGCGGTTGGAGCGCATCCTGGATCGCGCTTTGCAGATCCCGCACATCCATACCATCCGCTTCCATACCCGCCTGCCCATCGTGCTGCCTTCACGGGTGGAGCCGGGCCTGCTCGCGCTTTTGCAATCGGCGGCGGAACGGAAAACCGTGGTGGTGGTGGTGCATGCGAACCACGGCAACGAGATCGACGCGGAATGCGGACGCGCTTTGGACGCCCTGCGCGGATCGGGCGCGGTGCTGCTCAATCAGGCCGTGCTGCTCGCGGGCATCAATGACGATGCGGTGACGTTGGCGGAATTGTCCCGGGCGCTGTTACGCCATGGTACGCTTCCCTATTACCTGCATCAACTGGATCGCGTCACCGGCACCGCGCATTTTGAAGTCGCGGAAGACCGCGGTCGCGCCCTCATCGCGGAGCTCCGGGGGAAACTTCCGGGTTACGCGGTGCCGCGCTACGTGCGCGAGACGGCGGGAGAGCCCCACAAAACCCCCCTGTCGGGTTGAAGTCTTTGCGTCTTCATTCTGAATCCCCGGTATGGTCCCGGGAAATCCCGGGTACTCCCCTGAAAACCACGTAGGTCCGCGGGACAACGCTTTCCGGTTTCGGGGCGAAATTCCGCCTTTTCCAATCGTCCCCCCGCTATACTTTGAGGCCATGAAGGTCCCTTGCTTCGCCTCCGTCCTGCTCGCCGCGCTTTCAATTTGCCTGCCGCGAATGGGCCGGGCCGACGCGCAGGGTGCGCAGGATGAAACGGGCGGATCCCTGCAAGGTTGGAACTCCCGCGCGGGTAACCCGCAGGGAACCCTGCTGCTTCTGCATTACCGCTGGCGGCACGATTCGCTGACCTTGGTGGAGAGCAGCCGCATCAGCGCCGCCGTGAAACTTTCCCGGATCACGCCTGAGAAACGCGCCCGCGGTATCGGCTGGGCGGAAGAAGGACCGCGCTCGGGATTCAGTTTCGAAGTGCTGGGACCGGACGGCAAAAGGCTGGCTTCACGCTTTCTCCAGGATCCCGGCGAGCGCCGGGTGGAATACCAGGTGAAGGGCGAGCATGTACTGCGTAGCCAGGTGGAGCGCGTCGATTCCTCGGACATCTTCCTGCGCATACCGGAAGCCGAGGCTTCCACGATCCGGTTCTACCGGCATACTCCCGATGGGATTCCCGCCGGCAACACATCCGTCGGTTCCGCCGCAGGTAACGTGGCGGGGAACGCGGCAGGGAAAGCCGCCGAAAGCGTGTCCGGGAAGTCCGCAGGCCCCGTCGTACAAGGCCCCAAACCCATGGAAGCCAAAACCCTGATCGGGGAATTCGCCCTGCCATGAGTCGGAGCAAGCGCAACCATCTCGCAACCCCGTTCCGCATCCTGGCGGCGGCAATCCCTCTCGCATGCGCATGCCTGGGAGGAATGGCCGCGCGCGTTCAGGCACAAACGCCGGAACTGATGGTGATCAAGGAAACCGGACCGCGCGACAAGCGCGTCAACATCGTGATCCTCGGGGACGGATACATCGCAAGCGAAAAGTCGAAGTTCCTGACGCATATGAAAACCGTCGCCGATGCCGTGGTCAAGGATCTGCCGCTCACGGATTACGCGGACTATTTCAATATCTACGGGATTTTCGTCGCCTCGAACCAGTCCGGCGCGGACGATCCGTCCCAGGGTATCACGCGGGATACCTACTTCGGCGCCAGCTATTCCGGACGCCTGCTGACCATCACCAATTCCAAGGCCTTCGCCGTCATCAACAAATACCTGCCGGAAGCGGACATGCAGTTCATCGTGGTGAACTCCGATACCTACGGAGGATCCGGCGGCCAGGTGGCCGTAGCCAACTATACGTCTCCGGAAATCATCGCCCATGAATCCCAGCATTCCTTCTCCGGCCTGGGGGACGAGTACGATTATGCCGGAGTGACCCCGTGGGAATCGCCCAACACCACCAAGCAGACCAACCGCGCCTCGATCCGCTGGACCCATTGGATTGCCGAGTCCACGCCCGTCCCCACTCCGGAAACCCAGCCCTACGCCAAGCTTCCGGGACTTTTCGAGGGCGCGGCCTATAATCCCGTGGGCTGGTACCGTCCCAAGCAGAACTGCCGCATGCGCGAGAACGGGATCCCTTTCTGCGAAGTATGCTCCGAGACCATCATCCTCTCCATGTACGGCAAGGTGAGCCCCCTCGACTCCGTGTTCCCAAAGCCCGGCGTGGTGGCCGTAGCCGCCGGCGAAATCCCGCCCTTGCGCATCGTGCCTAAAAAGCCCCTCGCGCATGCGATGCAGATCGCGTGGCTCGTGGACGGCAAGGTTCTCCCCGGCGAGTCGGACGTGAAGCTCGTTGCGGCCCTGGCGCCGGGCGCCCACAAGGTGGTCGTGCGCGTCACCGACACCACCCATCTGGTTCGGAAGGATCCGAGCGGGTTGCTGAACGACACCGCCGCCTGGACCGTGAACGTCGCCAACACCTCCGCATTGGCCCGGACGCTTCCGAGTTCCGCGCCGGGACTGATCAACGCGGACGCGCGGCAAGGATGGTTCAGCATCCCGGATGGCCAAACCTTCGGCATCCGCCTTATGACCGCGGACGGCCGCCTGCTGGAGCGACGCAGGATCGCCGCTGAAGCCGACGGGCGGGCCCGCATCACCTGGTCCAAACCGTTGTCGCCGGGATTGTATATGGCGGAAACCGTTTGCAATGGAATGACTTTCCATTCCCGATTCTCCATTTCGCCTTGATTGGGTTTCCTCTTCCGCTCCGATCCCGCCTCGATCCCCCTTATCCCGCCCTCCGGACCGCTTTCTTCTTCTCCTTCGGGTAGCTACATTGCTTGGCTCCTGAGCCAGCATGTCCCAAGGAGATCCGATGCCCTTCCGGCACCTTAACGCCCCCGTCCGCCGCGCCTTTTATGATTATGGCAATAATGACCAACCCGACAAGCTTTGCCGGCATCGCGTGGTTTCCCCGACCGTCCCCATCCTGTCGGCGGCCCTGATCGTTCTGTCCTCGCTCGGCATCGGCAAGGCATGGGCCGGCTCGGCGGACAACGCGGCGACCGCCGGAAACAACCGGGCCGCATGGAACCTGTTCCTCGACAACAAGCCGCTGGAAGCGCTCGCCGCGTTCCAGAATGGGTGCGGCGACAAGGATGCCGCGGCCGCCGGCGATGCCTGCCGCGGCGCGGGAGTGGTCTCCCGTTTCCTGGGCCGCCATGTGGACGAGATCAAATGGACCTTGGACGGATACGCCCGGGACAAGGACACTCTGGCGCTGATGGCGGGCCAGTTGCGCCATCTCAACCACTCGGACATCTGGGGCGCGTACACGATTTCCAAGGCCTACGACATGGGCCTGGAAATGTCCAAGCATCCATCGCAGCTCACCACGCCCGCCGTGTTCGAAGTCGCGCGGCGCTATCTCCAGGACGGGGACGTTTCCAAAGCGGAAAAGATCACCGGGAGCCTGTCCCTGATCCGGCAATGGTGGGCCATCGGCCCCTTCTCCAACATTTCCGGCAGCGGCTTCGACAAGGCCTATCCGCCCGAGTCCGCCTTGGCGCTGGACCAGGCGCAGGACGGCAAGAACGGCGACAAGGTGCGCTGGTTCCCGCTCGACATTCCGTCGCCTGCCACCTGGATCTGGAGCAGCAACCATATCCCGGCCTTCAACTCCATCGTGTACTTCGCCACCCAGGTGGAAAGCCCCAAGGAGCGCGAGGTCTACCTTTCCTTCGGCGCGTCCGGCAGCTTCAAGGTATTCCTGAACGACAGGCTGGTTTTGGCCGAGCGCGTGTTCCGCAACACCGGAGCGGACGCCTTCGTGCAGAAGGTGACCTTGCGCAAGGGGGCCAACCGCGTGCTGGTCAAGCTGGGCAACGAGGATCGCTACGCGAACTTCCTGCTCCGTTTCGCGGAGGCGGATGGGCGCGGCGCGGCGGATCTGAAGGTGGTCAAGCCGGAGGGAGCGTACCCGAAGGAAACCGGGGAGGCGGCCAACCTCAAGAACATGCCGGCCTTCGATCGCGAGACCGCCTATCTGCGCGCGCGCCTGGCCAAGGACGCGGACGACGAGGACGCGGCCCTGTTGATGATGGATCTGTTCAACGTGCACGAGATGACCGACAGCGGCGAAGTCTGGGCCCTGCGCCGCCTGGAACGCCATCCGCAAAGTTCGCTCTGGCTCTCGCTGATGGCCGAAGCGCTGATGCGCAGCCGCCAGGCCACACGGTCGCAGGAATACTACAAGGCCGCCTACCGCATGAGCCCCTACTGCGCCTTGGGCTGGAACCAGGAACTGGGCCGCCTGCTCAATTCCGCCGGCCCGGAAGCGGTGCTGGAATTCCTTTCCAAGTCCCCGGACGAATTGAAGAACTCCAAGCGCGCCCTGCTGACCACCATGGGCAAGCTCGCCCAGCTCGGCCGCCGCGATGAGGCCTTCAAGATCTTCTCCAAGGTCGAAGAGGTGGACGCGGACTTCGACGATGAAACCGCCAACTTCCTGTCCCTCGTCTACATGAGCCAGGGACGCAAGAAGGAAGCCGTCAACGCCTGGACCAAGTTCCTCAAGCACGGCCACGCGTATTTCTCCGCCTACAACGCCCTCTCCGATCTGGATCTCAAGGCCGGGGATTTCTCCGGAGCCGTGGATGTGTTGCGCGAAGGCACCCGCTACCTTCCCGACAGCCCCAACCTGCTGATGATCCTGGCGAACATCCACATGCACCAGAAGCGGTATCCGGACGCGGACAAATACCTTTCTTCGGCGCTGGCACTGGCGCCCTACAACCCTTCCCTGCTGGGCCTCAAAGGCACCTTGCGTTCCCTGGCGGGAGACAAAGACGGCGCGAAGAAGACCCTGAAGCAGAGCGTGGAATCCAACTACAACGATTTCCCTTCGTGGGACAAGCTGATGACCCTGGACGGCAAGCCCACCTTCGAATCCCTGGCGCCCCTGCCCGCGGTGGACAGCCTGGTGAAGGCCTCCGCGGGGTGGGACGGCCTGAAACGCGATCGCGGATCCATCCTCTCCTATATCGAAGACGTGTTCTTCTATCCCAGCCGCGCCGTGCGCCACCGCGGCTTCCTGGTCGTGCACCTCGCTTCCCAGGACGCCGTGAACAACTGGAAGCAATATTCCATTCCCTACAACTCCACCTACCAGACCTTGGGCGTGACCAAGGCCTACTCCCGCAAGGCCGCCGGCAGCGAAGTGGATGCGGAAGTAATCGGCGGGCATACCCTGATTTTCAAATCCCTGGAACCGGGCGATTGCATCGTGATGGAATGGACGGTCAAGGACGATTACGACGGCGAAATGGCGCGCCAAGCCTGGGGCATGTACGACTTCAAGCTGGGCATCCCGGTCTTCGATTCGCGCCTGCGCCTGTACATGGCGGGCGCGGACACCATCGGCTACACCATCCGCGGCAAGGAGGCCCGCCTGGCGTCCTCCGAAAAGGACGGCGTGAAGATGCGCGTCTTCGCGCGCGGGCCTTACGCCCCGCCGGTCAATGAGCGCTTTCTCCCCGTCACCGACGAGACCTCGCCGGACGTGCTGTACTCCACCTTCCCGGATTGGGGCCGCATCACGGAGTGGTACGCGAACCTCACGGAGAACAAGACCGCGCCCTCGCCCATCCTGCGCCGCATCGCGGACTCGCTCTTCGCCGGGGCCGCCACGGACGCGCAGAAGGCCGAGCGCGTGCACGCGTACGTTACGGGCAATATCGCGTACAGCAGTCTGTCCTTCCGCCAGAGCGGCTGGATTCCCCAGACCTCGCAGGAAGTCATCGCCTCGCGCTTGGGCGACTGCAAGGACATGGCCGCCTTGGCGAAAAGCCTGCTGCAGCTAGCGGGCATGGAAAGCCATCTGGTGCTGGTGGCCACCCGTGACGAATTCGGGACGCGGCCGGGACCGGTGGGACCGCACTTCAACCATTGCATCCTGGCCTATGCCCTGAACGGCGCGCAGCGCTACATGGATCTCACCGATCCCCATCTGCATTGGACCCGCCTGCCCAAGGGCGATCAGGGTTCCGTCGCGCTCGTGGTCGCGCGCGGCAACCGCGGCCTCATCCGCCTGCCCGTGGACGGCGCGGCCGACCGGCGCGTGTCCCGCAAGTTCGCCTGCGCGCTTTCGGATTCCGGCTCCGCCGCCATCGACGCCCACAGCGTCCGCACCGGCGTGCTGGCCCGCGGCCACCGGGACGGCTTCCGGTTCCTGAACCAGGAGGAGCGCCGCCAGGAAATGCTCAAGGTCCTCTCCGACGACTACGCCGACGTGGTGCTGGACTCCCTCTCCTTCGGGGATCTGGGCATCGGCACCGACAGCATCGAATACGCCTATGCCTTCCGCGGACGCCAGGCGGTGAAAATCTCCGGACCCACGCGCATCTTTTCCCTCTACCTGCCGGACAAGCTTTCCAACATGGACATCCCGGATGATCAACCGCGCCCGGCCGGAGCCGATCTCTACGGATCGTGGTACAGCATCGGCACATATTCCACCCGCGGCACCGTGACCTTTCCATCGGGCTGGAAACTCATCAACCGCCCCGCGCCGGTGAAGATCAAATCGCCCTACGGGGACTACAGCCTCGCCTTCAACCTGAAGGGAAACGTCCTGACCTACTCCCGCTCGGCCGCGCTCAGCCTCGCCGAACCGGTACCAGGCAAGGATGTGCCAAAACTGCGCGACTTCCTGACGCAGGTGGTCAAGAACGACGATGTACAGCTGGTCTTCACCGCGAAAGGCAAATAATCAGAGTAACGCTGACGTTACCCACCGAGGCTTTCCGTACAGGCAACTTTTGCGTTACCTGATCAGAAGTTGTTGGTCACGCTGAGGTGGATGAAGCCGTCGCCCGGAGCGCGGTCGGGATTCAGGGCGTAGCTGATGCCGAAGGTCCAATCCTTGGCCCCGGACTCCAGGCCCAGGCCATAGCCCACCACCCGGCGCCAGTCCACGTCGCCGCCCAGGCGGTTGATGAAAGCGGGCACCACGAAGATCGAAGCGCGGCTGCGTGGGGCGAGCAGGAATTGCAGCTCGAAGTTCCCGTACACGAACAGATTGGTCAGGAACTCGCGCTCGCGGAAGCCGCGCACGGTGTTGGCGCCGCCCAGGGAGTACAGTTCGCCGCGGTTGGCCCGGTCCTGCAAGGGCCAATTGCCGCTGCCGGAAATCTGCGCATGGGCGACCCAGCGCCCTAGGTTCTTCCAGAGCGCGGCATCGTTGATGCTCTGCACCAGGAAATAGGCCGAGTCCCCGAGGTCGCGGTGCACGCCGTTGAGGCGCAGCGAGAAGCGCGCGCCGTTCAAGGTCGAGGGCACATGATCGCGGGCATCGTACTGGAAGCCCAGGCCGGCGATGTCCGCGTCCGACCGTTCGCCGGTGACGAAATCGTGGTTGAACTGGCGGCCGAACGCCACCAGGTAACGGGAGTGGAAATCCAGATCCCGGAACAGGGTCAACTCGCCGTTGCGTTCATCATAGATGGAATCCTCAAGGGAAACGCGCAGATCGACATGCGCGCCGATGTTGGTGGCCAGGATCCACGGCTCCGTATAGGCCAGATGCGCCTCCTTGGCATCGATCCCCTCCCCTATCTGCTTGCTGTCGAAGGTGAAGTCCAGATCCCGCGCGGTGCCGCGCAGATTGATCAGGTGGATGTCCAGATACCCGTTGACTCCGTTGCCGCCCTTCTTCTCCGAATCGTAGCCCAGGATGCCGCTGAGGCGGTTCCCCTTCAGGTCCGTCAGCGCGAGGCTGGGATACAGCAGATTGCGGGTGGAATCCCGGAACAGGGTTCCCGGTACCAGGGCTTCGAAATATCCCGTGCGCGACAGCTTTTCCAAGGACTGGCGCAGACGCGACTCGCTGAACGTCTCGCCGAACTGCAATAAGGAAAGCCGGTCCAGGACCTCAGGCGTAGTGCGGCTGCCGGAGTGTTTAAGCCCCCCGAACTTGTAGCCGTCACCGGCCTCTATCGCGATCTCGACGTCGGCGATGGGTTTATCCGCCCGGACCGAGAAGTCGATGGCCACGACGGCGAAGGGATGGCCGTGATCCAGGAGGAAAGTCCGCACGCGATCCCCGATGGATTTGAGATTCGCGGCGGTGGCGGGTTCGCCCACAAAGGCGGAGATACCCAATTGCGCGTTGGTGAAACCCGGAGCGCTTGAGGCTTCGACGGCGCCCAAAGAGAAGAGCTGTCCCGGGATCAAACGGCCCCGTTCATCAGTCTCCGCTTGCAGATGGCCTTCGGAGATGGTTTGCGCCAAGGCCGCGCGCGCGGAGTCCTGCCGGGTTGGGACGGATTCAACCTTAACCAACCCCGTCGAATCGGCGTGAGCGGTCGGCGACCGGGATGAAGCCGAGGTCGCGGCCTGAACGGGCCGGGTCGAATCGGCAAGCCCTGGCGATGCCGTGAGCGGCGCCGCCTGAACGGCCTGGCCATACGCAACCCAGAAACCAGCGGAGGACAAACCCGCGGCCAACAACCCCATCCGCACAAGCCGCAACCGCGCGCTCGCAAGCCCTGCACCCAGTGGCATGGTTCCGGTCCGGATCTTCCGCATCAGAACACCGCCCTAGCTTCGGCCGTCATCTTCTGAACCAGTTTGTCGCCGCCCGGTTCCAGCCGCACCACGTAGTCGAAGTTGAGATAGATGTTCTGCCCCACCTGGAAATTGGCGTTGGCCTCGGCGCGGTGGGTAAGCCCTTTGGCGAAATCCCCGGTGGCATAGAATCCGCCATCTCCCCGGCCCCAGAAATAGATCAGGCCGTATTCCACAAATGCGCGGCCGTTGAAGAGCGAGGTCTTTTCGATGCGGAGGGCCGGCTTCACGCCCTGGAGATCCGTGGGACCGGAAAAGGCTTCGCCTTGCAGGTTCAGGTATTGTCCGCGGATCTCGGCCTGGAACGACCGGGGCAACTTGCGGGTTACCCTGGCGCCGTACAATTGATTTTGATTCTGAGCCGCGCCTGCGGATCCGCCGGCCAGCCCTTGGCGATCGCGGTCCTCGTAGGACTGCTCCAGGAAATATTCCCAATCCTCCCCCACCTCCTGGCGATAGTCCGAGCGCTGATCGAACAGGCGTTCCTGGAAGGCGTACACGCCCGCGGCCCGGCTGTAGGAACGATCCACGTATAGATTCGCGGCCTTGCCCCCCGCCGGTGCGGTCCAGTGCAGGGCGGGGCTGTAGCGCGCGCGGCCGCTGCGCATGGTTTGCAGCTGATCATCGGTGAATAGAGGAAGCAGGCCGGGATTCGCGCTGGTGTCCTGATCATCCATGGCCAGGTCCAGGGTCAACTCGATGTCGGCTAGCACGCCCGAGACCGGGAAGGGGAATTTGGCGGGCGTCAATTGCAGATTGGCGGACCAGGACAGATCCTGATACGGCCGGGAGCCGAAGCTGGTGTCCCGCTTCAAGCCGATCAACACGAAATCGCCGCCCGTCTCCACCTTGTGGTAGGTGTTGGCGAGGGAATCGAACACGTAGTCGCCCTTGCCCTTGAGTTCGCGATAATCCTCCACCAAGGGAAACTCCGCTGTCTGGCTGATCTTGTACGACGAAAGGAAACTGTAGCCCTTGCGGCGATCGGCGAGATGGCTGTTCCATTCCGCCTGGTTGAAATCGCTTTCTTCGGGCGCGTCCGCATAGGCGCCCAGGCCGTCCAAGCGCCACTGCCGATGGTTGCGGTAGGAATAGAACACGTCCGTGTTCCACGGTCCCAGGCCCAAGGCCGCCACCTTCTGGCTCACGCCCCAGTCCCGCACCGAGTCCCGCAGATCCGGCAAGGCCCCGTCGAAGTTCGCCTGTTGCGACAAGGCCGAGATTCCGGTGGTGAGGCTCACACGTCCCCAGAAAGGCACCGTAGCCAGATCGAAAGCCGGCTCCTGCTTGACGGATCGACCCAAGATGCCTCCGGGCAATTCCGTGAGCCATTCATTGCGCGTCCAGGCAAAGGATGGCGTGAGGCCGCCCGCTTCCCAATGCACGCGCCCGGCCTGGCGGAAATTATCGCGGCGATCCGGAGAACGCGCCAGCTTGGCTTCCGTGGAGGATTCCAGGTACAGCTTTTCGTCGCCCAGGCGCGCGGACAATCCGCCGCGGCGGGACTCGCTGCCGTCCCCGGGCAAGGGCTCCGCCGCCCCCGAAGCCGCCGCGGCCGCGCCGAAATCCGCATCCGCGCGGCCCGCCTCACCGCCCAGCATCAGCCAGGTCGTGGGCCGCTCCTCCAAGCGCAGGCGGTTGGCCATGAAACCGCGCTCCGCCACGCGGGAATCCAGGTTCCAGGTCTCCGCGAACCCGCGCGATTCGATCAACTGCTTGAAGGACACGTAATGCGGCGACCGCGCCTCGTGCTCCAGTATCAGGTCCGTCCGTCCGAAGCCGCCCTGGTTGAACGGCTTGCCCAAGGTATGCGCGCCCAGGTAACGCGTGGAATACCCCAGGTTGTCGTCGTCCCCCTTTTCCGAATACAGGTTGCGATCAAGCTGCGAGAGCAGGAAGGCGCCTCGCCCATCGTAACCATTAAACTTCAGGGCCAAGTCTACCGCAGCCGCGGACTGCCGATGCGGCATGGCGACCGGTCGTCCCAGGCTGTCCAGGTAGACGGAATCCCCCAAAGCGGCGAAGCGCCGTCGCGAGGCGGAATCCAACACCATATTCAGGGGCTGATCCTTGTTCTCCAATTCCGAGATGGCCCGTACGGACCACCTGAATGCGCCCGAGCTGTCGCGCACCTCCCCGGCCGCCAAGCTCCGCTGGTAATCCTGCTCGGTGTACTGGTACTCCGCGGAGAACAGGTTTTCGCCGGTGACCACCAGGGGCGGGAGGAAATCCAGGCGCCCTTCGCTGTAGTCGATGGTGTAGTCCACCCCGCGTTGCAGCGGCGCTCCATTGCGCCACACCCGTTCCGTCCCCGCCAGCACGGTGATGAATTGCCGCCCATCGCGCCCGCGCAGGTAGTAGCCGCGCTGCTTGCCGTCCACCCCGCGCAAGGTATCGCTCTGATACTGCCCATCGCTCACCGACCAGCTTCCGTGCAGCGCGTAGCCAGATCGGAAATACGCCCCGTCCACGCCTTGTACCTTGGCCGTGAAGCGATCTTCGCCCGCCACCCCGTAGTCCATCAGATAATTGCCGAGCACATAGGCGTAGTGGCTTCCGAACACCTTCACGTATTTCGTGTCCACTTCCTTGAGCGTCGCGGTGTTGCCTTCCGGTTGGATGGGCACGTTCTGATCGGAAAGCTGGCCTTCAACGAACACGTCTTCGGCCACCTGGCCATTGAGGTTGATGAACAGTGACGCGTCCAGGCCCAGGCCCCCGCCGCTGCCCACGGTAACGGCCATGGACTTACTGCCGGAATAGTTGAGCTGGTATTTGGAATACGCCGTGTCCGCCGACTCCAGGGAAAGATGCGCGCCCGCCTCCCAGGCGCCGTCCAGGGATCCCGCGCGGTAGACGGGAACCTGATCCAGCCGGTAGAGGCCGAAAGTGGGATTCGCGAGCAAGGGCGTCGAAGCGCGTTCCAGGCACACGCTGTCGCTTGCGGGCACCGGGGCCGCCAGCACGATCAACGAGTCCCCTGCGGGTAGGCGGAAATCCTGACCCGCCAGCAGAGTCTGTCCGCCGCGCAGGACACGGAGGCGGCGGACAGACCCCAATCCATCCTTGGGCCTCAAGGTATCCGATCCGCGCCAAGGGGAAGACGTCACGCCGGGGCCGGAGCCAGTGGCGGCATGGACGGAGACGGGAGCGGCGTTTGCGGCGGTAGCGGTTGCGGAGGAGTCCGGTCCCGGGAAGCAGGTGCGGGTCCACAGCCATCCCGGTTCCCCGCCCGCGGCGAGGGACATGGACGACGCCAGCAGCAGCGCCGCTACCGTCATATGCATGTTACCTTCATGTTACCTAGAGGGCGCAGTGTCCGTTTCCGCGGGACAGGTGGAATACAGGCCTTTGTCGGGCGAAAAACATGCCGGGCAGGGGGTTTGCGGCGCACAGGCCGGTCCTCCCTCCAGCATCAGCTTCCAACCGGAAACCCGGGAAGGAACGGGCCGCAAGCCGGGGACCGCCGAACCGCCGGGCCAGGGACCGATGGGATTGAAATAATTGTCGAAGCATACCCCCTGTCCGCTGGAACGCGCCGCATCACCGCGGATGCAACAAGGGTTGCGGAAGTAGGGCTCCCACAAGCATGTCTCCAGACCCACCGGCAGGCGTATGGTATTGCGCAGACGCCAATCTCCCTGGCCCCCAGGCGTCCTCAGCTCCGAATATTGCCGCACCGTGCCCTCTCCAAGATCCAAAAAGGAGAAGAGGCCATCCCGTGTCCAGAAAACTTCGAAACGATCCAGATTGCCGTCGCGGATTTCCCGGGGCAAAGGAGAGCTGGACAGGAATTGCGCGCTGGAATCATACAGGCTCAAGCGCTTGCCAGCCCTATCGAGCAGGAAAAAATTCCCGCTCGGCCCCCAGAAGGCGCGCATGGGAGAAAAAGGTTGGCTCGGCGCCGGTAGCGCGAACCAATGGGAAGGCGCTGCCCATTCCGTTTTCAGGGTATCCAGAATACGGCACACTCCCAAGGTGTCCAAGGGCCCTTGCGCGAGCGTCCATTTCTGGAAACGGGATTGCGCGAAGTCGAAGAGGAAAAGATTATGTCCTGAGGGAAGCAAGGCATCTACCGTAGCCGCGGCTCCTTTGGTAGGCGCCATCCCATTAGAGGCGATGGACGGAACGGTAGCATGTAAATCCGCCGTAGGCTGCGGAGGCGGCATTGGTGCGCAGGCTGCCAGAACGTAAACGGCGATCCAATATGAGGATGCCAAGCATCCTGAAAAGGATTTCATCCGCGGCATTCGTTTCATCGCATTCCACGCCGGCATTCCGATGGATCATTGTGGCTTTTCGCCGCACCCCGGGCAAGGCAAAAGCCGCGTCGGAGATTCACTGCGCAAACCCCGTTGCGCACTCATCCGGCTTGCGCAGGGAAGCTTGCGCGACGTGCGCAAGGCCTTGCGCACCCCCTCCGGGAAACCCATATTTTTTGGGGTTTTCTGCGCGAAATCGCCATTTTTTGCTGTGGCACACTCTTCGCTTTACCTGTATCACATGAACAACACAATGCTTCTCAACCAGACTGAATCCAAGACCCTCGAATCCGTTAACAAGACCCTGGACCATGACGCCTTCCGGAAGATGTACGAGTCGTACTACCAACTCGTACAACGTGTGTGTTACCGATATACTAAAAACCGGGATGAAGCGGACGACCTGTCCCAGGAGATCTTCCTGAAGGTGCACGGCAGCTTCTCCGGTTTCGAAGGCAACTCCCAGCCTTCCACCTGGCTCTACCGCGTGGCCACGAACCACTGCCTCGATCACTTGCGCTGGAAGAAACGCCAGACCGAACTGCTCGCCGGCTACGGCGACGATCTCGCCTTCAGCCGCGTGCCTGAATCGTCCCCGGACAATCCCGCCAAGCGCCTTTTCCGCCGCCTGCTGGACGGCATGGACGAAGCCAACCGCCAGGTCGTCTTCCTCCGCTTCGAAGTGGGCCTGACGCACGAAGAGATCGCCGAGATTTGCGGCGTCTCCCGGGTAGCCATCACCAAGCGCCTCGCCAAGTTCCAGGCCAAAGTCGCCCTGCTCCGTTCCGAACTGAGCGACTCCCTGGAAGACGTGCGCTGCGAAACCGGCTACGGCCGTATCACCTCCGACGAATGCGACGATGCGTAAATCCAAGCGGGGATTTGGAAGAGTTGATACAACAAGGCCTGATGAGTTCGCAAAGCGAGCTCAGAAGCGGAAGAACCGAAGTACTACGACTCACACACGAAAACGCGACCCGCGAAGCGGGGAGCCGGTAGACTTAAAAATGCGAGGCGCGTTGAGTTCGCAAAGCGAACTCAAAAGCAGAAGTACCGAAGTACTACGACTCACACACGAAAACGCGACCCGCGAAGCGGGGAGCCGGTAGACTTAAAAATGCGAGGCGCGTTGAGTTCGCAAAGCGAGCTCAGAAGCGGAAGTACCGAAGTACTACGACTCACACACGAAAACGCGACCCGCAAAGCGGGGAGCCGGTAGACTTAAAAATGCGAGGCGCGTTGAGTTCGCAAAGCGAACTCAGAAGCACCGAGCCAATGCGGACATGGCCCCCGACCCCCTCCCAAAAGGGGTACCCGCGCCAGGGGGCCATGTTCCGCCCGAATCCAGCGCCGGCGATAACCGCCGTAGTCATCCTCACCTTGATCCCATTGAAGCGAACCCGATACTCTGGGCGCCACATCCGTAACCACGCCACCGCACCGTTCTCAGGCACCTCCCGGATCAAACCTGCAATCCGCTCTTTGCGCGACAGGCCTGTTCATGGACATGATCAAGGACAAGGATCCGGACCCGGGGGGAAAACTGATCGTCAGCGCAGCCTAGGCGATTCCGTACTCTTTGATCTTATAGAGCAGGGAACGCCGGCTGATGCCTAGGGACTCCGCTGTCTGGGTCTTGTTCCAGCGGTTCACATCCAGGGCTTTCAGGATTTCATCGCGTTCCACGGCCTGCTTTTTTTCCTTCATGGCCAGGCCGGCAATCGCGGCCGCGCCCGGTTTCTGGCCCGGTTGCGCCGAGCCGCCCTCAAAGACGAAGGTGAGCCCGTCCCCGGAAGCCAACACCACGGCCCGCTCGATCGCGTTCGCCAATTCCCGGACATTGCCGGGCCAACCATGGCATTGCAGCTCGGCTTCGTTGGTGGGAGTGAGGGCATAGCGGCAGCCGTAGCGGTCGTTGTAATAGGCGAGGAAGGTGCGCGCCATCAGGACGATATCCCCTTCGCGCTCGCGCAGGGGCGGCAAATCGATGGGGATGATGTTCAGCCGATAATAGAGATCTTCGCGAAAGCGGCCGGTCTTGATCTCTTCCTTGAGGTTGCGGTTGGTGGCGGCGATGAGGCGGAAGTCCACCTTCTGGGTGCGCGTCGATCCCACCGGCTCCACCACGCGCTCTTGTATCACGCGTAACAGTTTCACCTGCATGAGCAAAGGCATCTCGCCGATTTCGTCGAGGAAGATGGTGCCGCCGTCGGCCAGGGTGAACTTGCCGGGCTTGGAGGCGATAGCCCCCGTGAAGGCGCCCTTCTCATGGCCGAAGAGTTCGCTCTCCAGCAGGTTCTCGGGTATGGCGCCGCAGTTCACGGCGATGAAGGGCTTGTCCGCGCGGCGGCTGAGGTTGTGGATGGCCCGCGCCATGACTTCCTTGCCGGTGCCGCTTTCGCCGCACACCAATACCGTGGTGTCCGCCGCCGCGGCCTTGCGGGCCTTTTCCAGGCAGGAGGTGAAGGCCGGGCTCTTGCCCACCACGCCTTCCAGCACGCTCTTGGCGGGACCTGTGGCCGCGGCCAGAGTGTCCGAGGAGCCGGTGCGTTCGCGCAGCAGGCGGCGCGCGATCTGGCGCACGGCCTCGTTCTCAAAAGGCTTGGTCAGGAAATCCGAAGCGCCGTAACGCAAGGCCTTGACGGCCGTGTCCATGGTGCCATGCGCCGTGATCATCAGGAACTTGATGGCGGGCAGTTCCGTTTTCACCTTGTTCAGGAATTCCAGGCCGTTCATGCCGGGCATCTGCACGTCGCAGATGATCATGTCGAGGTTTTCTTCGCGCACCATCTCCAAGGCCTCTTCCGCGGACCCGGCGGTGTGCACGGAAAGCGCAAGAGGTTCCAAAGTGGCTTTCAGGATTTCGCGGATATGCTCTTCATCGTCGACGATGAGGAAGCGGCCGCGGATGGATTCGGTCTGGCTCAAGCGGGGGCCTCTGAGGATTCGGTGGACTTGCCGGGTTTCAGCGACAGCACGAAACGGGCTCCGGGCTGCTTCGGCTCAAAGTATAAATCGCCGCCCATTTCCCGGGCGATCTTGCGCGAAATGGCCAATCCCAGGCCCGTGCCTTTGGAGGATGTGGTGAAAAAGGGATCAAATACGCGCTCGCGGTTCTCTTCCGCGATCCCCTCCCCGTCGTCCTCGATCAAAACCTCGGGGTATTCCCCCGCGGCCCTGACGGTTATATCCACGGGCCGATCCCCTGCCTGGTAGCGACGGGCGTTCTGATACAGGTTCAACATCACTTGCCGCAAGCCTTCCGGATCGGAATGCACCTCGCGCGCATCGCAGTCGGTCCGGAACCGGACCTTGCCCTCCCCCGCCACCGAAGCCTGCTCGCGACAAAATCCGGACACCGTTTCCACCAGATCGAAATCGGACATGCGGGTGCGGAAGGGACGCGAGAATTGCAGGAACTGCTGCACCACTTCGTTGAGCCGCACCGAGTCCTTGAGGATCATGTCGATGAACTTGGGGTTGCCCTTGCCTTCTTCCTTCAGGATCTGCGCGGCGCCGTAGATGCCTTCCAAAGGGTTCTTGATCTCATGGGCCACGTTGGCGGCGATGGCCGCGCGTTCCTTGGCCTTGAGGGCGGCTTCGCCCTCGCGCACGCGCACGTTGACCAGGCGCTTGACGTTGTAGACGAGGAAATAGATCAGGCAGGTGAACACCACCAGGTAGGTGAAGTTGAACGCGATGTAGGCGGCGGAAACCTTGCCGGTATTCGCATGCTCCCATCCGGTGCCGAACTCCATGGGAAAGCTCAGGTAGAGATAGATGCAGATGCCCAGGTAGCTGACGAAGGCGGCGATGCCGGCATAGACCGCGAGGTGCAGGCGGTAACGCATGGCCGCGAGCCCGAGCACGCAGAAATAGTTGAAGAAGGTGGGGACCTTGAGCGCATAGGCGTATCCGGAACCGTGCGCGTAGAAGAAGAGCATGCCCGTGATGACGGCCATGTCGACCGTGGTGGACAGGTACTTGAAGGCTTTCCGGTACGGCCGCTTCAGCAAGTACCACTGGTAGCCGATGCACCAGAGGAGCCAGAAACCGCCGCAACCCAGATTGGCCACGTTCGACCAGAAGGGATTGCCGGGAGCGTGGGAAAGGGTCGCCACCACCCAGGTAAGTACGTATCCGGATCGGATGAAGTTGGAGGACCGCTCCGCCTTGGCCTCCACCTGGAACCAGATGTTGTGGCGGCGCTCGGACGGGTTCGGCCGCGTCAAGAGATGGATGGCGCGGAGGAAGAATTCCCGCAGCTTATCCATCAATGCTCCTTACAGTGAGGAAGCGTGGAGTTCGCAAAGCGAACTCCGGAGCGACGAGCCAGAGGACCTGTAAAAGCGAGGAGCGTGGAGTTCGCAAAGCGAACTCCGGAGCAACGAGCCGGCAGGATTGTGGATGCGAGGAGCGTGGAGTTCGCAAAGCGAACTCCGGAGCGA
>Ga0209515_10003003_pt1 | contig 24750 bp, 29 predicted proteins | sample Subgroupgradi54m_FD_187454 | JGI IMG/M metagenome (GOLD analysis project Ga0209515, IMG submission 187454) | Subsurface groundwater microbial communities from S. Glens Falls, New York, USA - GMW60B uncontaminated upgradient, 5.4 m (SPAdes)... ... | reverse complement strand
ATCTCGCGTGTCCAGACCCAAATTTTTTAAGGTTTCGGTTAATCCCGCTTCAGTCTCTTTCTTGGCCACCGCCTTACTTCCATCTTTTAGCTCAATGTCCAAACTATTGCCGTTGATGGCAATTTTAGCCACCTGCCCGGCATTTATTTTAGCCACTAATTGATCCAAAGTGAAATCTTTAATCTTTTCCCCCGGTGTCGCGAAAAACGAAAATAAAACAGCCACGATAAATAGCGTAGCCACCGCCCAAAAAATATTTTTATAGATGCTGGTCATAGTTTAATAAAGTTAATTTCTATTCATATATAAGTATAACCATTATAATTCTACAGGTGAAGATGTCAACTGAAACTCATTACGAAAGAAATCCCTCGGCCTCCGGCCACTCCCTTTACGAAAGGGAGAAAAGACTCGGCATTTATTCCTCCTTTCCTAAAGGACCTGCCTGCCAGCAGGCAGGGGTGCCCGAAGGGCGGAGGATTTGTTTGTCTTGCAACAATCTTCTCTTCTGTCGCAAAATATAATGGTATAATTATTTTATGAACATCTCAAAACTTCTAAAAGAATATCTTGACTATTTGGAAATTGAAAAGAATCGTTCTCCTAAAACTCGCGAAAATTACGAGCGCTATCTGAATTATTTTGTAAAAAAGATGGAAGTTAAGTCCATCTCTGATATAACCTCGCAAACAGTCAAAAATTTTCGTATTCAACTCGCGCGAGAGCTCACCCATCACGGGGAGTCGCTTAAGAAATCCACCCAAAGCTACTACGTCATCGCCATCAGAAATTTTTTAAAATATTTGATCAAGCAGGACTACGCGGTCTTATCTCCTGAAAAAATAGAGTTGCCAAAAGCGGGGGATAGGCAGATTGAAATCATAGAATATAGCGATTTGGAGCGTTTATTAAACTCCGCCGCCGGAGGCGATATAAAGACGCTTCGCGATCGGGCTCTTTTAGAAACTTTATTTTCAACGGGCTTGCGCGTCTCGGAGCTTTGCAAGCTCAACCGCTACATAGACTTAACCAAAGGCGAAATAACCGTGCGCGGCAAAGGGGATAAATTGCGCATTGTTTTTTTGTCTGACAATGCCAAGAGGTTTATTAAAGATTATTTAGGCAAACGCGCTGACGCGGACGAAGCGCTTTTCGTGAGTTTTACTAAATCAAAAAGTTCAAAGGTTATTGGCCGTATTTTACCTCGCACCATTCAGCGACTCATAAGTTTTTATGGCAGGAAAGCGGGGATAGTCGGCAAGCGCTTGACTCCGCACACCTTGCGCCATATGTTCGCGACTGATTTGCTATCTAACGGTGCTGATCTCCGTTCCGTCCAAGAGCTTCTCGGCCACTCCAATATTTCAACTACTCAAATTTATACTCATTTAACCAACAAAGAATTAAAAGAAACGCACAAGGCGTTTCATGGGAAGAGGAGGGGATGAAACCTTCACAAATCGTTTATTCCTCCTTTTCTAAAGGAGGTGCCCGAAGGGTGGAGGATTTGTCTTTAGAAACCCCTCCCCCTTGCGGGTACTCCCTTTACGAAAGGGAGAATAAAAAAACCGCGACTGTTCGCGGTAAATATTGTCAGTATCTAATTATCAAATCAAACGTTGAAATACTGGTATTCGCTAAGCATCTCATCGTTAAAATCTTCCTTGCCCCATTCCGTCGTCTCCATCGCTATTTGTAGCTTCGTAACCTTGCCGGCAACTGCCATTAAATAACACAGTTCATTATCAGAAAAAGCGACGATTCGGTCGGCGCCCAAGTCATGAGCCAGCGTATTTATTTTATCTAAGCTATCCCACAGAATATCGCTATCAATATTTACGCCATCAACGTTTTCAAATAGCGCGCCACTATCGCAGAGCTCCGGCCTGCCTCTTTTGAGTAGCTTGGTCAGTTCTTTAGCCATGTAAACGAGCGCGTCCCACGAACACTCGTCAAGCGATCCAATATGAACCATATCTACAATCTCGCCATTTTCTCCGCCGACGAGCACATACCCCTTCTTGATTTTTTCTCTAACTAATCTGTCGCGTTCTCGCGTCGCCTCTGCTTTAGACGCAAATGTCTTTTCATTGGTCTGACTGGCAGAACCGATTTTTCCAAAGCGTACAATCAGCTTTTTGCCCCTAACCTCCGGCTCCCAAAACTTAGAAGCATCGCCGACTTTGCATTCGTAACGTTCTTTGGTCATCGAACCCCTCCTCGTTTCCGCCCTCGGGCCACATGCCCGACTGGTTATATGTTGACAGAAAACTAAAAAATAAGCAAGCTCCCGCTTCTGCAAAGCTTGACAAAGAGTATAAAGTAGTGTATAATGTTATAAGTTAAAATTGACAAGATAAAACCGAGTTGGAGGGAAGGCTCATGAGCGGTCAAAAGAAGTTTTTGGAACAGTTCTCTCTTGCCGCCACCTGGCTTGTTTTGTTTGCTATCGCCGGCGCAACCGGCGGCCTCGCTATCGCGGCTCGTGATATGCTCGCGTTCGTGTCTGGTGGCGTCTCGCAAATCGCTGACGCGGAGCGGACTTTCGGGGGAATGCTTTCTGTAATTGTCGGAGCCATCGTTCTGAATGTTCCTTTTGCTTATGGCGTGGCCAATCTATTGGACACAATACTTGGCTCAATAAAAGGTTCACATATCGGGTATCGTTTGAGGAATCTCGGTGAAGGCAATCATCTATTTACCCTCTTTGTCTTGGTGATACTCGAAGAGCTTTTTGCTCGCTATCTCTTTTTGGGGATTTTGACCAAGATTTCTTTCCTCTCCGGCCCAGGAGCTTTCTACGCCATGGTTCTGGTAGGAAACGGCCTCTGGGCACTCATGCACATTCCTAACTTTCATGACGAAGACAAGAGTCTCTTGAGGGTCTTGCCTCAATTCATCAGTGGAATCTTTTTCAGTTATGTTTTCGTAAAGTTTGGATTCTTAGCCACCCTGCTCACGCATTTCGGCTTTAACGCCGTAGTGTTCACAACTGTCAAAAAGCAGACATTTGGCTCGACTAATGTTTTGATCTTCGCCTATGATGCTATCGTCGCATTCGTCGCTCTTGTGTTCATGGGTAAGCCGGTTACGGACATTGCTGTCTGGTTTTCTGATTCTCCTGCCTTTGCCCTGTCTGGTTGGGGATTCTGGGATTATTTGTTGCTTTGGGCATTTGTCGCCTCTTCGGCTGGGATGATTATGAATTTCCTACAGTACGATTTTATGCCTGCTTCAACCGGTGGCAATTCCGAAAAAGATCGAAGCTTCGGGGAGTGGATATTCATCTACGTAATAGGCGCATTGATTTCGCCTCTACTCGTCTATGCCGTCTATTGGGCGGCCGGACTTTTTACGGATAATGTGGCGCATCGTATCATAATCGCCGCCATCATTGCGTCTTTCGGGCATAAAAGCAATAGTGGCAGTTCCGTTGCTAAGAATTTCTGGCTCGGTCTATGCCAGACGTACATGACTATATGCACTCTGTTTGCGATTGGCTTCTGGGCTTTTATCCCCTTCGTGTTTTTGCAGATGGCGATTGGGTTGCCTGATAATCTGATTAGAAAAACGTATCAGGAAGTAGAATAATATTTATTGAGCGATATCGTCAGGGTCCGTTTAATTATAGAAAAACCGCCATAGGGCGGTGTTTTAATTAACAAGACTTATAAGGCCGCAAAATCGCCAAGATCCTCCGGCATTGGTTCCCGAGATGGTTTTATCTTTCTATCCGGTAAAGTTATGGGCTGTGGCGGTTCAGTTTTGGTTCTAGTCTGTTCCTTAGCTGGCTGGTAGAAGATTAGTATAACAAGATGGGAACCCGTGCCTAGAGGTATTCCTACCACTCTCGTTATCTCCATATTCTCATTCTGTCCCTTAAGCCACGCATTAATACGCTCGCTTATTCTTTCTGCTGACGTAGAACCAAAGCAATCGTCGAAAAGTACCTCGACCCTCTCTTTCATTTCTTCCCCCTCCTACCCCCACCCGTCCAAGTCCGGATGATTTTCTCTCCAATAAGGATTCGGATGAGCCTCACCATCTCTCGGAGGCAATATTATAGGCGGCGGCGGACCTTTTTTAGTTTTGGCATTCGCGTCTTTCAGCTCTTCTGAAAAATCGTTATAGACCACTGTCATAGTCGTATTTTCCCCTACATTATAATGATCGCGAAAAGATGATTCAGTCTGCAAAATATCTTTAACATCAATCGTTGTCATCGTGAGCTTAATACCCTCCCCGCGTTTAATTGTTATTTCTTTTGGATAACTGTTAATCCACGATTCATATGCTTTTTCAAGTTGCCGCTTCTCAATCAAAGAAGAAAATATTTTGATTCTCGTATGTTCTTTATGTGAAGGATCGCTAACTTCATCGTAAAAAATGGAAATTGTTATCCTGGTATTGCCATAAGCGCTCGCCTCGCTCGATTCGCTCTGCGCTACTTTATAAACTTTTATTGATGTATTATTCGATCGTATCCAATCGTTTATTCCTTGGGCGAAGGATCCCCACAATTTTTTCACTATATCTTTGTATAAGTCTAAATCGTCATCATCATCGTCATAGTAGTATTTACAAATCATCTTATTATCAATCAGCAATTCAAACGTCTTTAGCTTTCTCACAAGCTCTCCTTGCCGCGCGTTTTTGTGGCCCAAGCCCTTTTCAAACAACCGCTAAAATAATAAACTATTCTCAACAAAAAAGCAAATCAAACTGTCTATGGTGCTGGGGGAGGGACTTGAACCCTCAACCCTTGCGGGACATGGTCCTAAGCCATGCGCGTATGCCATTCCGCCACCCCAGCAAAAGATTGACTTCTATATTAAATTATGCTATAATTATTATACATTAAGGAAAGCAAATTGACAAGCAAAAAATAGATAAAGGAGGAGAAGTGCCGAAAACGCTATCCAACAGAGCGTACATGTTTCTGCTGATTCTGCTCTTTACTATTGGCGGAGGCCGAAGTGAGGGCGTTGTTTTGATGTTTTCCAGTTACGCCCTGCTAATTTGGGCGGTATGGAGAGGTGTTTGCATGGAAAAAACAAATAGGGAAGGAGTTTGAAATGAAAAACGAGGTCAAGAAGTTCGGGGACGTTGAAATCCCCGGATGGCTCAAGTGGACGCTTGGGATTTTCTATGCCGCGATATTTCTGCTAGGGTGGCCGATTCTCTGGGCGATTGTGGGACTATTGACCATGATCGTCTGGGGGGCGCTACTTTCATGGAGGGGAATTCCACCCGATACCTATGTCTACTTGAAGACCAATGGCGTGAGGGGTGATAGACTCTACAGCGAGGGGTGGCACTTCATCATTCCCGTACTTCAAGAGTTCGACGTTCCAGTCAAGTATGAAAAATGCGAAAATAAGATCAGCGTTTGGCTTACCTGCAAGGACAAGATCAAAGTCCTTGCCGAGGCGGAAGTGGAGTGGTGGCCCAATAAGGAACGTATGAAGGATTTCATCCGGGTTTCTGCCGCCATTATCTCCGGCGCCTTGACCGGCGATTTCAAGAAGATACTTCATGAAGTTTCGGCAGCGCATAATGCCGATGTTATTATGGAAAATAAGAAAATCATGGGAGTGATCGCGAGTTGTCTCTTTCGTCTTTCCGTTGTGCCACACGATAACCCTAAGAAGGCATTGAATGATGATATGCCGAACGACCCACCCATTGCCGGGCTCACCGAAAATCCAGAAGTAGATATCATTGCCTTCTATACAAGACCCGAAGTTATGGCGCGCATTCTTAAGCGTCTTGAAAATGAGTCTAAAAATAAAGACGATGAAAGCAAGGTTGAGAAAGACCAGTTTATTGATGTAACTAACGTCTCCATTTATCACTGGGCCTATACAGAAGGCGTCGAAGCCGCTAACGAGCGTGAGCGGGTAGCTAAGGAAGATGCCAAGGCCATCACCATCACCGATCAAAAGGTTCGGGAGGTGAAGGCTAACATGGCCGATATGAGCCCCAAGGAGCGCCAGCTTGCGGCAGAGGTTGTAAGCGGTCTTTCTAAGCGCACCATCGAGGAAAAAGTTTACGATGTTAAGGGTGTCCAAGGTGTCGTAGATATTAAAATCGGCGATCTGACTAAGAAGATTATCGATGCCGGTGGTGACGATAAGAAAGAAGTAGACGACAAGAAGAAGGAGGGAGGCTAATGGCTCGCGACAAGAAGGACAAGGGTCCCGGGGGTGGAGCGCCACAAGAGGAGAAGAGAACGGGGAACGGGGGAGGGAGTAACAACCCTCCACAGGAATCCCCCCGGGATCTCCGTGGCGCGGCCCAGATTTCTCGGCTGGTAGGTACGAGCCAAGCCGTGAAGGGCATGGCTCTGGGCTTGGGTTTTATCGCCCTCGCTGTTCTTGGGAGTTGTATAAAGATGTCAATTCCAGGTGGTCATGTGGGTGGCGATGAGCCCGAACGGCTCGAGCCCCCTACCGAGACCATCGAGATCCGCATTGCTCTCCCCAAAGAGAGCAAATGGGTCGGCGACCCCAAGGACGGGGATTGGATTACCATTCCCGCCGGCTCTATCGGCTGGGAGATTCAAAATCCTCAAAACGAAAAAGGAGAAAATGAGGGTTTGAATATCCTATTCTGGAATGGCACGATTGTAACGCGTGAGCCCAACGGCCGCGTGACAATTAGATATGCCGACGGCAGGGCGTCGGTTCAATGGACAAAATCCAAGGCCTTTCGCCTAGACGGCGTGAACTCTAACAAGTTCAAATTGGCGCCATATTCGCGAGAAGGCGGCGGAGTGGCCATTGTCCGCTGGACGTTTTATGTGCGGGAATAGTTCTTTTGGTGATACGATCCCCCACCTTTATCCTCCCCCTTGAAAAAGGGGGAGGAGCGAGGAGGGGGATTTTTTTATTTTAAAAAATGTTATTGTGAGTCTCGGAGGTGATCATTACCGCGAAAATCTTTGTATGACAGAAGAGTTGAAAATATAATTCTAAATCAAAAACCCGCGGAGACGCGGGTTTTTGATAAAAGGCATCAGTATTAAACTGTTCCGATTAAACTCTGGATTAATAAAGGCAAACCTCTGGCGAGTAAAGCAATTGCGATAGCGACTGCCGCCGAGATAATTTGAGTTTTAGCATCATCGAGCTTACTACTTCTAAGATAATTAAAGGCGGCCCAGATCAAAAGTATTACAGAGGTCGCCACGAGCACTCCAAACAATATGCTGGCGGCGCGTTCCATAAGACCAATTATGCCTCCGTAAGTTAAGTTCTGTGCGGGCAAGACTGGCTCGGCTATTTGAAACGGGTCTGCAATTCCTCCTCCTTGAGCTAACCCCACAACCGGAGCCAAGCCTGTGAGCGCGACTGTTGCTAAAGCTAATTTTTTAATAGTATTTTTCATAAAAATTTTAGACTTCATTTGTATATACGACCTTTCAAAATCTAATGAAATAATTATAACACAACAGGTGTGGAAATTTCTAATGACTAATTATTCTAATTAACCTAATTAATGACCAAACTCCAATAACCAACTTTTAAAATTTCAAATCACAAATTCCAAGCCCCAAATCACAAAAGTTCAGAATTCTGGTAATTGGAATTTATTTGAGATTTGGTGCTTGGTTCTTGGGGTTTGATTAGAAATTAGAATAATTAGATATTAGAAATTAAACTCACTAATGTGGTATATCTTCTGTCGGCAATAGTGATTTAGCGGAGGAAGGGATTGCGAGATATGTTCTCTCTTGGCACCGGCGGATTCGCCCCCCCTTCACTTTTCAGTCCCAAAATATTCGCGATTAAGCTCGCGAAGCCATAAGCGAGCATCATGATGGCAAGTCCCAACGCCGCGTATTTTATAGTATCAATTCCTTTTTGATAACTCCCGCCCTTTCCGGCTGTCAAAATTTGAAAAGCGCCGTAGAGAACCATAATGACAGATATGGCCACCCCAAAGCCGAACATATAATTAGCCACCCGTTTTAAAAGTTCCTGAATAGTGTCAACTATAAGTGGGTTGGTAATCACAACCGGCGCTGGCCCTCCTCCGGTTGTGATGTGAGAGGTGGCATTGGCGATTTTTATAAGAAATAATAAAATTTGATCCATAATATTATTGTATGCCCAAGGATTAAGAGAGGCAATGCAATTTTCTGTCATTCTTCTCTGTCATCCCAGCGAACGCTGGGATCCAGACTTTTGATAGGAATCACTGGATCCCAAATCGATTAGGAAATCGTTTGGGATGACACAGTTATCTTTTGTTAATTGGTTCTTGGGATTTTAACCTTACTTCGCATCTCTATAGACATCAATAAAATTTCCTCCAACTGGCGCGCATTTAATTTGTTGCCACGGGAAGTCTCCGGTAAGTATGGTGAAAATGGTATTTACCACGAGCCACGCGCCTAAAACCCAAAATAAACCAATAGAAACCGTTTTAATTATTTCTTTCCCTTGCGAATAAGTTTTTTCGTCAGCTTTCAAAACCAACAAGAACCCGCCGTAAAATATGAAGGCCGCGGCCGCCAACACCGAATATTGTATTACCCAGTTGATGATGTTTTTGGCCAAAATCAACAAATGGCAAGGTTCACACTTTGGCGCGGTTTTGCCGAATGGATCGCAACCAACGTCAAAAAGACCCTGGGCGTTGACTGTAGTGCCCAAAGCCGAAAACACTATAATTATGGAAAGTAAAATTGGTATTATGCGAGTAAACATTATAAATAGGGTTTAGGGTTCAGGGTTTAGGGTTGGAAAGATTTTTTGTATTCCATACCCTTAACCCCGCACCCTATACCCTGACCCCTGTGCCATTATCTTCTCCTCATAAGTCCCGTCAACGTACTCTGCGCTTCAAAAATAGCTTTTTGAGTATCGAGTCGTCCCGTCACTACCTTATCAATCATATCAGAAAAAGAATTTTCTACCGCTACATTATCAACTTGGGGCCAAGAGCGGGCTGTCAAAGATTGCCTTGCAAACACCGCCAAATTTTCATTTTTTAAATAATCATCAACTAAAGATCGTAGCGCCGGCGGATGGCCCGATTTTTGGAGATAAACTCTTGAGACCTCGGGCTTTGTTGTTACAAACTTTATAAAATCCCAGCCGTAGCCGATGTTTTGGCTGTTAGCGGCGACCGATAGTCCAAAATAATTAGCGTAATCAACTCTTTGGCTTGTCAAATCCGGTTGGGGCATTTCCGCGACTCCAATTCTCAAAAACGGATTCTTGAGTCGCAAGTTGGCTAAATTGTAGGCGTAATTAAAAATCATAGCCACGCCGCCCTCGGCAAAGTTATCCAAAGAATAGTGAAGTGAATTATTCCAGGTGTAATACTTGTTTTTTGGATCGGCAAACTTAGTGTAAAAAGTTAAGCTTTGTTCACCGTCCTGAGCAAAAGTCGCGGAGGTAAAGTTGCTGTTAGTCATTTGAACTCCTGTTTGAAGCATCAAAAGACTCAATAAGTCTGTCGCGCGGTTGATGCTTTGGTCGCTTCCGCCAATAGCCGCTCCGGCTACTTTAATTTGTCCGCCTTTATCAATCTCGCGAGTTTTCAAGATCATTTCTTGCGTTTCGGGCCAGGTTTTGGGAGGAAGCGCGATGGCTCTATTGTCGAATATATCTTTGTTATAAATGAGGGCCAGCGTGTCTACATATAATGGAAGGGCGTAAATATCGCCGTCCGGCGCAAAATCTTGCTCCGCCACTCGTGGAAAAAAGCTTTTGAAATCAGCCAAGCTCAATTGTTCTTTGGGCAGGGGCTCAACTTTTGTAAAATGCTTGGGTAGCCAAGTGTTGTGGAACATGAAGATATCGGGGCCAGCCCCCGAGGCTAGCGCGTTAATTAGGTCGGCTTCATAAGTATCTTGATTTAATTCGCGATAGCGCACAGAAACTTCCGGCCTGGCTTTTTGATATTGTAAAATAACATCCGAAAAAGCGGACGATTTGTCAAACACACCCCACACTTCAAGATCTATCTCAGAAAATGGTTTTCTGGCCTCACGAAGCCCCGGAATAACGCCGGTAAAAATAAGGGTTAATAAAAGTATTGCAACTCCCGATGCGCCGATAAAAATAACTTGATTACGAGTCATAAATTTATTATAGCACTACACGCCCAAACTCCAAGAACTAATTACCAATAACCAATTATGGTTGTCCCTCGATGCGGTTCGATAAGAATCGAACCTTACTCGGGAACTAAAGATTCTTTATTGGCCGAGTCCTGTCGAGGCCATACCTAAATTGGGAATTGGTTATTGGTAATTATCTTATTGATTCGCCCCCCCTTTTCTGCTAATATATATAATTATGGTAATAAATTGGTATGGTGAAGGCAGTTTTAAGATTCAGAGCGGTCAAGTGGTTATTATGACTGATCCGTTTGAATCGAGTTCCGGCTTAACGCCTCCCAGGTTTAAATCTGATATAATTTTAAAAACCGGCGCTCCGAGTGAATACTTGAGCGATAAAGAATCCGAGGCCAAAAATATTATCGGCCCGGGCGAATATGAAGTCAAAGAGGTAGAAATCAGGGGTCACGCGGCTGAAGTGGGGGCGGTTTATTCGGTAAAGGTTGAAGATATGAAGTTGGGTTTTTTGGGGTCTTTGGGGAGCGCGGAGCTCACCCCTGACGCTATGGGAGCTCTAAGAAATGCCGATATTCTTTTTGTCCCCTGTGGCGGGAAGCCATATTTAGAAGGAGCCGACGCCGCCAAATTAGTTAAAAAGTTAGAGCCCAAAATTGTCATTCCCTCATTTTTCAAAATCAAAGGATTGAAACGATCTGCGGATGACACTAAAGACTTTGAAAAAGTCATTGGCCAAAAAGCCGAAGAACAGGAAAAGTTGACCATAAAAGCCAAAGATATTACATGGGAAGGAACGAAAGTAGTTAAACTTTTAGGTTAATGACTTAATGTCTAACTATTCTAATTTCTAATTAATGACTAATGAGTTAATGTCTAATTGGTATTTAGTCATTGGTTATTGATTAGGTTAATTAGAACAATTAGTCATTAGAAATTTTTATAATATTTCATTTATGAAGGTCAAACATAATCCCCTAAAAGACTGGCTCGAAGACATAAGAAACTCCGATGAAGTCATCAAAAAGTTTTGGTTGTTCACGCTCACGTCTGTTTCTATGGCGATAGTGGTGGCTCTTTGGGCGGGCTATATAACAGCTTCAACGCCGGGTGTCGTGTCTAACGAAAAGATTGCCGTTAAAAGGCAAGAGCCGGGCGCCACGGAAATATTCGGCGAAGGTTTTGAAGCAGTTAAGAGTGCCTTTGGATCGTCCTTGAGCCGGGGAATCGCGTTAGTAAAAGACACGGTTTTTAAAAAAGAAAATACCATAAGCATCAGCAACAAAGACCGCAATTTCGTATTAGGAGATATAGAAAATTTGCCAAAGAAAATGTTGCCGGTGGAATAAAAGATTTTATAGCTTGGCGAACAACGGTTCCTGATCGTCATTGCGAGGCCTTGCGAAGCAATCTAACTTTATGATATTTATAAATATTTTTAATACCTTAAAGTGAGATTGCTTCGGGGTACCTCGCAATGACAGTTCCATATATTATTCCCTAAGTTTCATTCGTAGCATTTGTAATTTGTAGCATTCGTATAAAATTTGTAGATTAGTATTAAGTAATATGGAAAACATCCAAAAAAGAGACATAGCCCAGGAACTTCAAGAGTCATATTTAGACTACGCCATGTCAGTCATAGTTTCGCGCGCCTTGCCTGATGTGCGCGATGGCTTAAAGCCCGTGCAAAGGAGAATATTATGGGCCATGTGGGACAGTGGCCTAACGTCTGATGCCAAGCTTAGAAAATCGGCAAACGTCGTGGGTGAAGTTATGGGTAAGTATCATCCGCACGGCGACTCGGCTATTTATGACACTATGGTTAGAATGGCGCAGGATTTTTCTTTGCGTTATCCGTTGGTTATCGGTCAAGGCAACTGGGGCTCCGTTGACGGCGATCGCGCCGCGGCCATGAGGTATACGGAGACCAAGCTTTCAAAAATATCCGAAGAGTTGCTGGTGGACATCGAAAAAGAAACCGTTGACTGGCAACCCAACTACGACGCGGCTCGCATGGAGCCAAAATATTTCCCCGCCAGACTCCCGAACATGCTCTTGAATGGCGCGGTAGGCATTGCTGTCGGTATGGCGACCAACATCCCTCCGCACAATTTGCGTGAAATCGTGGACGCGATTTTGCACTTAATAGACAACCCCGAGGCGACCGCCGCCGACTTAACCGAATTTATAAAAGGCCCCGACTTTCCGACCGGTGGAATTATTTATGATAAAAAAGCCATAACCGCCGCTTATATTTCGGGCAAGGGCGCTGTCACCATGCGCGCGCAAGCTGAAATTAAAGAAAGAAAAGGCGGCAAAGCCGAGCAATATGACATTCTCATAAGTGAAATTCCTTATCAGGTTAATAAAGCCGAGCTGATTATTAAAATTGCCGACTTGGTTCAAAATAAAAAAATAGAAGGCATAAGAGATGTGCGTGACGAGTCCGACAAAGACGGCCTCTCGATTGTTATCGAATTAAAAAACGACGCTCCTCCGCAGAAAATTTTAAATCAGCTTTATCAATACACCGATCTCCAAAAAGATTTTCATTTGAATATTTTGGCGTTAAAAGACGGCATCCAGCCGCAGGTGATGTCTGTTAAAGATGTCTTGGGCGCCTATATTGACCACAGAAAAATAGTGGTTAGAAAAAGAGCGGAGTTTGATCTTAGAAAAGCCGAAGAGCGCGCTCATATTTTGACGGGCCTTGCGAAAGCATTAGACTCCATTGATGCCGTTATAAGTACCATCAGGAAGTCAGAAGACAAAGACGCGGCCAAGGAGAATTTGATGAAAAAATTCAAGTTCACCGAGGTTCAAGCGACCGCTATTTTAGAAATGCGCCTTCAGACTTTGGCGGCTTTGGAGCGTGAAAAAATTGATTCCGAACTCAAAGAAAAGAAAGCTTTGATAGCCGACTTGCAATTGCTCTTGAAGAGTCCGGCTAAGATCGCGAAAGTCATAAAAGACGAAATAACCGAATTAAAAGAAAAGTACGGCGATGATAGGCGCACTAAAGTGGTCGCAGGCGGGTTAAAAGAGTTCAGAGAAGAAGATTTAGTGCCGCAAGAAGAGGTGATTATCACACTCTCTCAAGGCGGTTATATTAAGCGTCTTTTGCCCGGAAGTTTCAAAACTCAAAACAGAGGCGGCAAAGGCTTGATCGGCTCTGACGTTGCTGAAGAAGATTTCTTAAAGCATTTCTTATCGGCTAACACTCACGACAATATTTTATTCTTCACCGACCGCGGGCGTGTTTTTCAAACCAAAGTTTATGACATTCCCGAAGCATCGCGAACCTCCAAAGGCAAATCCATTCATAACTTTTTGGAAATTCCGGTTGAAGAAAGAATCAGCGCGGTTATTAACTATGGGAAAGACGATAAAGGTTTTTTGGTAATGGCGACGATTGGCGGCATGATTAAAAAGACCGCGCTTCTTGACTTTGAGAGCGTCAGGCGCTCGGGCATCATCGCCATCGGTTTAAAGAAAGGAGATCAATTAAATTGGGTAAAACTTTCATCGGGCAGTGATGATATTATTGTTACCACCTCCGCGGGCCAGGGTATTCGATTTAAAGAATCGCAAATTCGCGCCATGGGCCGCACGGCCTCGGGTGTTAGGGCTATTAAATTAAAAGGCGCGGATCATGTAAGCTCATTAGATATTGTCCCGAAAGATCAAAAAGACGCTCGCCTTCTCTCTGTTATGGCCAACGGTTATGGCAAGCAGACTAAACTTTCCGAATACAAAACTCAAAACAGAGGCGGCTCAGGCATTAAAGTTGCAAAAATCACTGGGAAGACCGGCCCGCTTATGTCGGCGCACCTGGTATCAGACGAAATTGAACTTTTTGCTTTGTCAGAAAAAGGCCAAATTATCAGAACCTCGCTTGAGAGTGTGCGCTTGGCCGGCCGCGCCACTCAAGGCGTGCGCGTTATGAATTTGAACTCGGGAGATAAACTTATTGGGGTGATATGTCTTTAGAGAATAAACTCTTATTCCTCCTTTCCTAAAGGAGGTGCCCGAAGGGCGGAGGATTTGGTTTTAAAAATCCCTCGGCCTCCGGCCACTCCCTTTACGAAAGGGAGAAAAAATCCAAAGCCCCTCTATGCTTGCCGAGTTTGACTTTGGGACAACAAAAGAGTAAAATATAGTGAGCTTATTGAAAAGAAAACATATAAGGAGTCGCGAATGATTTTTCTGGCATCCTTGATGTTTTTAGGTATGGGCATTATTTTAGCTTGTTTCTCTTACTTTTCAGTTTTAGATAACAGGAGAGGCCAGGGCCCTGGTCCGGCAGTGACAGTATGGTCATTTGTATTGGGGCTTAGCTTTTTATTTATTGGCTGGAGCATATTCCCTTCTAATAGCACAAAAGAAACTTCCGAACCCGGTTTCCGTATCGGCGCCATATACGAAAAAATGGTTGAAGTAAAAACTGAAGACGCGCGATTCATTTCGATTTTAAAAGACTCCAAAGGCAAGATATTCAGCTGCAAGTCTCCGCGGTCTTTGCCTGATAAGTTTTTCGCGACTGAAGATTATGAAATTATGCCATGCGCGCCGGTTATAAATATTGACATCAAAGAAGGCAAGCAAGAAAAGTGAAGGGTAACACCAAGCGGGGGTGGCGGTAACGAGTTTGGTGAATAATACATAAAATTGTCGTCCTTCGATGCGGCTCGATAAGAATCAGGCCTTACTCAGGAACTAATTTTTTTATCTTTCATTTCATGATTCACCAAACTTTCCTATTCGCGCTTGACAAAAATAAAACAAGAGTTTATAATGTGATAGGGCTTGATTGGTTCGGTTGTGGAGAGGAAAGATGGAAAACGGGCAAAGTGGTCATGTCAAAAACGAAGAGTTGAATAAACTTTGGGAAAAGCTGGTTTCTAAAAACCCGAGCGCCGATGTCATTATAAACACGTTCTCCGTTTTGCCCCTGACTGTTAAGGCGGTGGAATTATTTGCTTCCGTTGATCGGTCTGATGACGAGCTGGTTAGCGCCCTGTATGAATTTAATTTGTGTTCCGAATTGGAGGGCGAGGACTCAAGGTTGTATGTCAAGAAAAAGGTCGTCGAATTTTCTAAGAAACTCCTTTCGCGGAATGACGAAACTAAGCTTATGGCTTTGCTCAATTTTCAGTCGGAGTTTATAGACGAATCTTTTGATAATATACGCGAGCTAGCCTGGAATAAATTGTCTCTTGAGAGTCTTGACTTGGGAAGATTTATTCAAATCTTCGCGGGGGATTTTGAAGAAAAAAGAAATATCGCGTGGGAAGTTTTTAAGGGTCGGGTTCAGGGTCAAAAGGAAGTTGTTGTTTATGGCGAGAGAAAGAATAGTGTCCGTCTGATTATAGACCTCTTTTGTGACAGATGGTCAGCGTCTATCGCGAGTGGGGAACATCTAGGCGCATTCAGAGATCAAGTTTTCATTTTTGCCGACGAGCTAATCAGAGGAGCCGGATACACAAACGCCGAGCTCTCATCAATGTTGAATAGCAATCGTTGCAGCTGTTGCGGTATTGTAGCGCCTGACCCCATCAAAGAAAGTATCGGCAGGCGTTTGCTCGAAAATAATCCGAGTTTGGATGAGTTGTATAAAATTTATTTAACCGTGCCGACTCTTGGGTTGCAAACCGCTCGGAGGATTTTACCATCCATCAGTGATAAGGGGAAATTAGAGGACAGAGAGTTGTATCTCCTGCTTTATCTCTTAGAGCATGATGACGATCTACGACCAGCGGCGGGTAATATGCTCATAGCATACTGGAGCGAGCGTTTCGAGGATTGCCCGACTTTCACCACCGAAAATATTGACCTGCTTATCAAGCACATCCCGTCTTTGGAAGATAAAGTTCGAGAGTTGCAAGACAAGGATTCTAGTTCAGTTTGGAGACTCGCTGAAAGAATTAGAGACTCATACTTCGACATTCCTAAGTAAGCGCATAATACCCCGTGGCCAACGCCGCGGTTTTTATTTATAACCCCTCACGTTTATGAACTGGTATTGAAAGATTGCACAGAAATGAGGCTCTTTGGAGCCCGCTCCGGGGCGCTTGCCCAAGTCTTAGTCTCCAAAGAGCCTCATTTCTGTGCAATCTGCTGTTGTGGACTGTGAGGAGTTATGCGGTTTTATTGACATAAAACTATACTTATGATATACTATAAAAATCTTTGACAACTTAATTATGGGAGGAGTAGCGAGCTTGAAGAAGAGCCCGATTGTGTATTTGACTGCTAAGCTATGGCAATACTCGGCTGGCAATAGAAAAAGTTTGATTGCCTATTGCATTATGTTTTTTATTGCCAATGCCGTGTCGTTAACCCAGCCGCTAATTGTCGCCGCTCTGCTAAATGAAGTGCAGAGCCGCGGCTTAAGCCAAGAAAACTTCGGCTATCTGATTTTTCTTTCGTCTTTGTTTTTGATAAGAGGATTGATCTTCTGGTTGCTCCATGGCCCGGCGAGAGTAATGGAGAATAGAAACGCTTTTATGGCCTGCAACAACTATAGGCGGTATCTTTTGGACGGAGTTTTGCTCTTGCCGCTCGCATGGCACAATGAACATCACTCGGGTGACACGATCGACAAGGTGCAAAAAGGCGCCAGCGGTTTGTATGGATTCGGGGCGGAGTCATTCAGGATCATAGTAGTAAGTCAATTTTTTATCGGATCTTTTTTGGCGCTCATGTTTTTTGATGTTGGCGCCGGTTTTATCGTATTAGCGATGACAACGCTCACAATTTTCGTGATAACGCAGTTCGATAAAAGATTGGAAGATCAATATAGCCGCCTCAACAGATGTTATAACGGAATTTCAGAAAAGATCGTTGATGTTATCACGAATGTTACAACGGTTGTCATATTGCGGATTGAAAAATTGCTGTTGAAATCGATTACCAACAAAATGACTGAACCATTCGGCCTCTACCACCAAAACAGCAAATTGAATGAGTTGAAATGGTTTCTGGTATCGATTATCGCCAAGACCATGGTTTTTCTTGTGCTGGGCTATCATTTGTCCTCCCATCTTTATTGGGGTTCGCCATTGGTTATCGGGACATTCTTCGCGCTCTACGGATACGCGACTAGCGTTGAGGAGGCCTTCTTTGATCTCGCCGGTATTTATGGACGCATCTTGCAGTCGAGCACGGAAGTCGCCAACGCCGAAGAGTTGGTTAAAGAGTTCAAGACTCCGCCTTCGGGGAGCGCCACCGACCATGTGTTATGGGAAGAGTTGAGAGTTGAAGGTCTTAACTTTTCTTACCGCGGGGAAGTCGATGAAAACCTGCACCTCGACAATATCTCTTTGAAAATAAAGAGAGGCGAGAAGATCGCCTTTGTTGGCGCGACAGGTAGCGGCAAGACCACACTGCTTAAGGTCATAAGAGAATTATATACGCCCGAAACCGGCAAAGTTTTTCTGGATGGCCGCGAGCTTCAAGGCGGTTTTAACTCGATAAGCAAAGAGATTACGCTTATCCCGCAGGAGCCCGAGATATTCGCTACTAATATTTTGGATAACATCACGCTGGGGGCGGACTATGACATGGAGGAAGTCGGGAGATATACAGATATGGCCAACTTCACCGATGTTGTTCATAGGCTACCGCGCAAGTTTCAATCGTCACTGGTTGAAAAGGGTGTAAACCTTAGCGGCGGTGAGAAGCAAAGACTGGCACTAGCGAGAGGACTTCTTGCATCGGAGGGCAAGTCTATCATACTTCTTGACGAGCCCACGAGCAGTATTGACGTTGCGAATGAACTCAAAATTTATCAAAACATTTTTAAAGCCTTTGCTGATAAGGCAATTGTCTCCTCCATCCACCGATTGCATTTGTTGCCGATGTTTGACCGTATTTATCTCTTTAGCGATGGGCAAATCATCGCTTCCGGTAGCTTCAAAGACCTAATAGAAGACTCCAAAGAGTTTCAAGACTTGATGAGCGGGTATCAGGGCATAGTTAAAGATTTATAGCGCCGGGCATACGCCCGGCTTTTGAATTTTAACGACACTCCGCGAGTATAAATAAATTTGCTAAAGGCGTAAAATAATGATAAATTAAAAAATATGGAGTTCAATGAAATAAAAAGTAAAATTGAGCCGCTTTTGAAACGCAATGACGTTGAATTTGCGGGAATTTTTGGTTCTTACGCGCGCGGCGAGGCGACTAGCGATAGCGATATTGATGTTTTGATTAGATTTAAAACTCCTAAAGGTTTATTTTATATCATAGGGTTGGAACAAGAATTATCAGAATTAATTCATAAAGACGTGGATTTAGTGACGCAGAAAGCATTGTGTCCTTATATTGCTCCACGTGTTTATAAAGATTTAAAATTAGTTTATGGGAAAAGATGAAATTTATGTTAGACATATCCTGGATAGTATTCGGGAAATCACCGGCTTTCTTGCTGGTAAAAAGTACGAGGATTTTTTACAAGACAAACTTTTACAAAACGGAATCTTACGAGGATTGGAAATTGTAGGCGAAGCCGCTAAAAAACTTTCGGAGGCATTCAGAGCCAAGCACCCAATGATTCCTTGGAAGCAAGTCGTCGGTATGCGCGACAAACTCATTCACGATTATTTTGATGTAGACCTTGAGGTTGTTTGGAAAACGGCCACAGAGGATATTTTGCAATTAAGAGACGAATTAGGAGATGGTCAGTAAGCTTTCAAGAAATTGATTGCGATTGTGTATAGCTAGATGAGTGGTTACAAGCCTCTAAATACGAGGGGTATTTACGTAAAAGATTAGTTATTGTATGCTCTTGTGGAAGCGCAACACAAGGTAGATCATCCATGCTTGCTTGGTATTGGTGGGGCATCATCGCGCTCGTTTTCGCTATAGTCGTAATTAGGGCAATTAGGGGATTTATCGTAGCCAAAGCCCTTGCTCGTTGGTTTGGGGTTGACGCGTCATATTGCGATAATCGACTGATGAGTCGCGCGAAATATGATAACTGGACATCCGAGGAGTTGGATCGTATGAGCCGGCCCAGTTCCAACCTTAATCCTTCTCTCAAGGTTTGGCGAACTGTCAGAATTGGCAACTATAAGACCAAAGAGGATCTCAAGTTAGCTGTTAGGAATGCCGGAGGCGAAGTCTTTTCTTGGATCGAATCAGTCACCGATAATCCCGGCTTTCAGTTGTCGTGCCCTGAAGAAGATGTCGATCTTTTTTTGGTTTCTAATACTGATCTAGGCCGACCGAACGGATGCGACCTTGGGGAGACCCTTCGTTTGGCTTTAGATGCGGGATTGGAATTGTGTCCACACGAGACCGCATCCCAACTTTTTGTTCAATATCGGGACCAGCCCAAAGGTGATGGGTTGGGAGTCGTTTTGAAGCCGATACATACGCCAGATCCAAAGGCGGGTATCACGGGCAGTCCGTTGATAGTTGTGGTTGGCCATCCGAGTAACGCTGGCACTGGCCGGGTACTTTTCGGACAATTTGCTTGTGCTTGGGCTGTAGCGAGCGGCCCCTCGGTGGCCATCTTCTGTCGGCGCGGACGTAAGTAAGCTGAGCTTTGTGGCGCTTTCATTATAGACCTCGCATTTCTACCTCCCGCATAGCGCGGGTTTTTTATTTTACAAGCATAAGATGCTCAATAGCGCGGCAATATCTGTGTGGTTAATTGATATTTAGTGTGCATATCCATATGCACACTAGGGTACGATTTTTCATTATCGAACGATAGCTCTCTTGGTTAGATTTTTCGTTATCTAATTTGTGCCCTTGACTTTTACAACCCACCTCTGCTACAATCTCTTAATACATGACAGATTTACCTTCCAAGGGCGGGCCATCCAAAAGCGTGACTAAGATTGAGGGTAGAGTTGAGGAAGCCCTGCCAGGGACGACCTTCAGGGTGCGTCTTGACAACGGTGATGAAATTTTAGCGCATCTTTCCGGCAAGATGCGGTTATATTATATTAAAATTTTGCCGGGCGACCGAGTCATTGTTGAAATGACCCCATACGATAAAGCGAGGGGGAGAATTGTTAGAAGACTATAATCAACGAACAACGAATAAGTTACGAATAATCGAATAAACGAATTAAATTCGGTTCCCATTCGTTAATTCGTAATAAATTCGCTATTCGTTGATAATTTTATGAAAGTTCGAGCATCCGTAAAAACTATTTGCAGTAATTGTAAGATGGTAAGGCGCAAGAGGCGTCTTTATATTATTTGCAAGATTGCTAAACACAAACAAAGACAAGGATAAGTTTAGGTTAATGCAAATCTACAAATGACACACGAATGCTACAAATAAATTCGCCCGCCCGCCACGCAAGACAGCTTGCTGGCGTTGAGGGCAGGTTATTCGTTGCATTCGTATATAATTTGTAGATTAGTATTATATTTTTATGCGTATCGCAGGCATCAACATTCCAGATAATAAAAAGATAGAATATGCCCTCCCATATATATATGGCATCGGGCATACTTTGTCTGTGAAAATTTTAGCGGCTGTTAAAATTGATCCGAATAAGCGCGCTAAAGAGTTGACCCAAGAAGAAGTTGGAAAAATAAAAGAATTTATAGAGAAGAAGTATAGAATCGAAGGAGAGTTAAGAAATGACGTGAAGCAAAACATTATACTTTTGAAAGATATGCAGACCTATCGCGGCTCAAGGCATTCAAGACGACTGCCGGTAAGGGGGCAGAGAACCAAAACCAACTCGAGGACCGTTCGCGGTAACGTTCGAAAGACTGCCGGTAGCGGTAAGAGGAAGTCGGAGCTTAAGTAAAATAACTTATGGGAAAGAAAAAAGTAGCCAAAGAAACAAATGAAGCGGCGTTAAAATCTAGCGAAGTGGTTGAAGCCGCGGCGGTTAAGGCCGCCTCAAAGAAGAGCGAGTCAACCAAGAAATACGAAAAGGGCCGTGTGTATGTGCATGCTTCATATAACAACACCGTCATCAGCATGACCGACGACAAGGGTAATGTTTTGGCGTGGGGCTCGGCCGGTTCGCTCGGCTTCGCCGGACCTAAAAAGGCAACCCCTTTCGCCGCTTCTAAGGTTATTGCCGCGCTAGCTGAAAAGCTTAGGAAAACAGGACCGGTTAATGTGGATGTCTATGTAAATGGCGTGGGTGGTGGCCGCGATAGCGCCGTTAGGTCACTAAACAACCAAGGATTTAATATTTTATCGGTTAAAGACGTTACCCCTATTCCGCATAACGGCCCCCGAGCGCGAAAAGTTAGGAGAGTTTAAATCAAGAAAACAAAAAAGCAAAAAAACAAAAAATCATAATCCAAAGATCGTTTCATTGATTTCTTGATTTATTGCTTTATTGATTAAATATGTTTAACACCAGAGAAAAAAAAGAAAGATCTTTAGGCGTAAACCTTTTTTTGAAGGCCACGCGTTGTAATTCTCCAAAATGCGTATTGTCAAGAAATCCGCATCCGCCGGGGATGCACGGCAAAGCGGTTAGAGGCAAGCGTTCTATGTCTGAATTTGGCACACAGCTTCGTGAGAAGCAGAAGATCAAGGCGGTTTATGGCATAAGAGAGTCTGCCATGAAAAAGGTGTTCCAAACCGCGACCAAGAGCCAAGGCATCACAGGCGCCATGATGTGGATGCTTTTAGAAAGGAGATTAGACAACGTCGTTTATCGCTTGGGTTTCGCGCCTTCCCGATCGGTTGGGAGGCAATTGGTCGGCCACGGGCATATTATGGTCAATGGCCGCCGCACGGATATCCCCTCCTATTTAGTGAAAGTTGGTGATAAAATAACTATAAGAAAGGAATCAAAAGACTATCAGATTGTGAAAGATTTAGGAGAGAAGCTTAAGAAGTATGAAGCGCCTGTTTGGCTGAAACTTGATAACGAAAAGATAGAAGGAGTTGTGGCCGCTATGCCCAAAGACGTTGATATGCCTTTCGACGCCAACATGGTCGTGGATTATTATTCTAAGTAAAGTAATAAAGTTTAAAGCGACAAGCGACATGGCAGAGTTCTTAATCTTCCATTAAACATGTCTCATTAAACATTAAGCTATTATGAAGATTGCCTATTTAAGCGAAACAGTAAAAATTAAAACAGTATCCGAAGACGATAAAAATGGAGTTTTCGAAATCGAAGGTCTCTATACCGGATACGGCCTAACCATTGGGAACGCTTTGCGCCGCGTTTTGTTGTCTTCCATCCCGGGAGCGGCTATAACCCAAGTTAAAATTAAAGGCGTTGGCCATGAATTTTCAACCATTCCTCACGTCATAGAGGATGTCGTTGAGATTTGTCTTAATCTTAAGAAGATAAGATTCAGAGCCTTTGTCGATGAGCCGCAAATCTTGACATTGAAAATTAAGGGAGAGAAAGAGGTTACAGCCGGGGATATTGAAACCAACTCGAATGTTGAAGTTATCTCTAAAGATGTTCACATTGCGACCATCTCGACTAAAGGCGGCGAGCTCGATATGGAGCTAACCATTGAAAGAGGATTGGGCTATGTTCCGGTTGAAGCCAGGAAAACCGAGAAGTTGGCTATCGGCGTTGTCGCCTTAGACGCCATATTTACTCCGGTTATAAAGGTGAGCTTCACTATTGAAAACATGCGTGTTGAAGATAAGACCGACTATAACCTTTTGCGCATGGCCATTGAAACTGATGGCAGCTTAACCCCTTCGGCCGCCTTAAGAAAAGCCAGCAAAATTCTTCAGGATCACTTTGTAAAGATTGCCGAGATTATGGTTAAAGAATCAGAGCCGGCCCCGATTGAAGAGAAAGAAGAAAAGAAAAAGAGCAAATCAAAAAAGAAATAAAGTTTTCGCCTATTTAGCGAATCCAGCACGGATATATGAATTTTAAATTTATATATTAGTGCTGGATTTGTATATTCGTGGATTCCATGTATTGCATATTCAATATTTATTTGTTATAATCTTTCCAATCGTCTTTTACCATTATCCATTAGACATTCGCCCAACACATGTTTAGCATTAAAAGAAAACTTCATAAAAAGACCGGCAAGCGAAGAAACTTCGTGCGGATTTTGGCTAACAATTTGATAATGAAAGAACGCATCACCACAACCGATGTCCGCGCCAAAGAAATCAGGCCGATAGTTGAAAAACTTGTGACAATAGCGAGAAGAAAGAGATTGGCAGATTTGAGACTTTTATTGAGCCGCTTACCCAAGCAATCGGCTAATAAATTATATTATGAAATCGGCCCAAAATATGTCGAAAGAAAAGGAGGGTATTTGCGAATAATAAAAACCTCCAAGTTCAGGAGAAGAGACGGCACAAGATTGGCGGTAGTGGAGTTTGTTTAACGGCATTAGGACATAATGGAAAATGGATAACGGATAATGGTAATAGAGTCTGAATAGTAAGCTACTCTGTTCCCCATTAACCATTAACCATTAACCATTAACCATGTATGGAATATATAATAGACGCAAAAAATAAAAAGTTAGGACGTTTGGCATCAGAGATAGCCGTTATTTTGCAGGGTAAAAAAAGCGTCCAATACGAGCCGCGTCTAAGGGGTGAGGATAAAGTCATAGTTAAAAATATTTTAGGGGTTGTAGTAACCGGCGGCAAAGAATCTAAAAAAGTTTATTATCGCCACACCGGCTATATGGGCCACTTAAAAGAAGAACTATTTAAAGACGCTTTCGCCAAATCTCCCGAAAGAGTTTTAAGAAGAGTAGTGGAGCATATGTTACCCAAGAATTCCTTAAAAGACAAAAGAATGAAAATGCTAACAGTAGAGAAGTAAAATGACACCAACCAAATCCACAACTAAAAAAGACAAAGAAGTAAAGCCTCAAGTTAAGCTCTCGAGGTATTTTGAGGCGAAAGGCGGTAGGAAATCTTCCTTGGCGCGTGTCAGATTATTTACTAAAAAAGGCGATAACATGATAAATGACAAGGGTTTTGATAAATACTTTCCTCAATCCAAGCATCAGATGACAGCCGCCTCTCCTTTAAAATTAATGAACGTTGAAGAGACGATGTCTTTTACCGCCAAAGTTTATGGCGGAGGCACTTCTTCTCAAGCGGATGCTTTGAGAAACGCTCTTGCTAAAGCCTTGCTCTTATTCAATCCAGAGTTTAGAAAAAGATTAAGAAAAGCCGGATACTTGACTCGCGATGCCCGCGAAGTTGAGCGCAAAAAAGCCGGTCTCAAAAAAGCCAGAAAAGCTCCGCAATGGGCAAAAAGATAAAAATTCCCCCCTTCGGGGGATTTTTATTTTGCCCACTGCGGAGAGGGAAGGGGTCGGAGAGTTTTTCTCCCTTTCGTAAAGGGGGTACTCCGATTCCTATCGGAGGGAGGGATTTTTTCTCCCTTTCGTAAAGGGAGGGGACCGCTTGCGGTGAGGGATTTTCTTCCTTTTCTAAAGGGAGTACCGCGATAGCGGGCACCCCTGCCTGCCGGCAGGCAGGTCCTTTAAGAAAGGAGGAATAAATCTTCTCTTCTTATTGCCAACCATCTCCCCGTATGTTACTCTACTCTCGTTCCTTAACAACCCCAAAGCCCAAGGAGTCCCCATCCATGAAAGACCTACTCACAGAAATCATCGATATTAATCCTGAAATCTCTAAACTGGAATCCTGCCTCCAACAAAAAGTCTTGAATCTATATAACCAAGGAGAAATATGGGTATTAGCCGCC